>Ga0209725_1001268_pt1 | contig 14542 bp, 14 predicted proteins | sample I18A1metaG_FD_184145 | JGI IMG/M metagenome (GOLD analysis project Ga0209725, IMG submission 184145) | Lake sediment bacterial and archeal communities from Gulf of Boni, Indonesia to study Microbial Dark Matter (Phase II) - ​I18A1 metaG... | ecosystem: Environmental > Aquatic > Freshwater > Lake... | reverse complement strand
GGAACATTCTCTTCCTCCATCTTACAGTCGTAGTATGGAATCGGTTTACACCACTCTATCAAACCAAATTTCGCGGATAGTATACCGATCTCTACTGGAAGATCATAGATGGCGTTCCAAAATGTCTTGAATGGAGGTGAAGGCAGATATCTCCTGTAGGCAGGCAGTAATCCTGAAGATTCATCCTTTTTTGCTGTGCACATGGTGAAGGCGAGCGCGTTCGGAGATTTCTCACGGAAGGTTCGGTAGAAAACATGAGTGTTGTGAAAACCTCTTCTACGGTTCCTCTCATTTCCACGAAAGATTGCCACTTCGACGCCTACGGCCCGACATATGGGACAGGTACATCTAGTCCACGGCTTTTCTTTAAGCGTCCTTTCATACGCATTAACATGCCGCTTTTCTATGTCGAAAAAGACACTGTAATCCTGAAGCGCCCTGAGAGCGTCACCAATGGAGATCTCCCCTTTATCGTATCCCCTGACGGATGAAATTGCCTCACTCTCGCACCTCTTCAATTCATCCACCTTTGCCTTCAAATCTTCATCGACTTCACGATACCTTTTCTCTATGGTAACCCGTTCTTCTTCACTCAGACTCTTTGGACGCTTCAGAGTCTTCTCTAACTCTTCTTTCTCCTGTCGTAATGGAGCGATGGACTTCTTCGCTTTGGGGCTTCGAAGAACATCGGGAATTCTTATAGCGGTGTACTCGCTAGCGGGTAGGAAGTAGTTAGATGAGCCTATCCATGCGCTTCTGAGGAATGAAGCGGAGTCAAAGCTCGTGACCCCTATTTTCATCAAGTAAGGGATCGCCTGTGGTCGAGCGAAACCGAAAATATGCACATCAACCCTTCTCTTGTTCTCCTTCATCCATCGTCTTACCTCGTAGCATACACCCCGGGCAACATTGAAAACCGTCTTCGATGCACCGTACTCGTCAGGGACCCCCGTTGGCGATCTGGCTAACCCGCCTATTCCGATATAGTCATATCCTTTCGCAAGTAGTTGCCTCGCGGCCTCACGGTAGGAAGGGGCATCCCAACCCTGCACAGCTCCCATAATTCTGAAGGCCGAATGATATTTTTCGTCTTTAGACCAAAGATCATACATCTCACATGCCCTTTCAATTGTAGTCTCCCAACGATCACGCTTCTCTTTCTGAGTCAATGGTCTCGCGACTAAACTCGTTCTTTCCTTTCCTTCAATCGTGGATTCTTCTTCATCTTGTCTAATACTCTCCACGATAAGATGATCTATGCTCACTCCGATGTTGAAGCGCCCTTTCAGGTAATACTGGAGTAATTCAGCTGTTCGAAAAGGTGGTTCTTCTTTGTTTATGTACCCCCATGCGCCACAATCACACATGACTGGAAAGCCTAAGGGTAGGCGAAGAAAATCATGTACTCCTCGTTCGAGTATTTGTGACTCTTTCCAAGGGTTCTCCTTAAGCTTCATACGTGACATTAACACACCATCGATCGGCACCTTCTCCGAACCGAAAATCTGCCAAATGTAATAGTCGTTCAGCCACGAATTCTCAGAATGAGCTTTGGAATAGGCGTCCCTATCGAAATCATAGTTGGGATCAACTAAGTCATCCCACTCCGGAACGAAATACCTCAGCGAAACTCCCCTCACTACATCGTCTAAGCTTAGTCTGTAATTGTCTATTTTCAGGATTACTTTATCTGAAGACAAAAATTGAAGCTATCTGTCTCAAAGAAGAACGACCAATCCCGCCATGTTAAGCCTCCGCGATGGCACTATGGATTCTTTCGGTGACAAGATTAAGGAACAGTGTTCTATTGAACAATTCGTCGAAATCTAGCTTTTCTTCGGAGAACAAGAGACGAACCAACTCTTCTGAAACCTCCTTACATCTCTCAGCTTGTCTACGCGACACAACTGCGAAGCCGTGGCCGAGGACGGAGAAATTCCTGATCTGCATGAGATCCAGAACGTTCTTTTCTTTCACTTTCTGGCAAAGAGAATCGCGCAAGCAATACAGCAGTGCATAGCTGTCAAAAAGACCTAGCTTATCAGGCAAGACAGACCTCTTGGTCCTTGTCAGAAAATCTGTCTCAACACTCTTCCCCAGCTTCTTGAAATCGGGACTCGAGGCTTCAATTCCATGCTTTCTAAGTTGAAGCTGTAGGATAGCTTCGACGCATCTGTAGAACCGAAGCGCAGCGTCTTCAAATCTAGCCTCATCCATCCGCCTGATTCCATTGGCAAACAGATCTAGAACGAAGTAGCTTGATGATTGACTGCCGCCTTTCGTTGTTCCGAGAACGCTCTCGATGAAGCCTATGTTCTTAAGAAGTTGGTCGCGCAACTCGCCAACAATCGGCAAAAATCGTTCCATGTTGGCTAGTTCTTTAGCAACCCTCTTTAGCGTTGTCGCAAGGGCCACATCATCACATTTGTACTCAAATCGTTCCCAAGCGGAATAGCAATCACAAAGCACCTGCATCGAACGCGCGAGCTCTGAGATCGGCATCACTGCAACTACTTGTGTCATCTGATCAAAGAGCTTCCTTGCCGATTCGAATGCACCATCATTGAATAGCTCTACGGCCCTTGTTGAGATAAGAATCCCTAGAGTTTGAAATGGGTTTGGCAGTTCTCGAAAGCCGTCCTGATCAGTTACTTCGAAGATCCTAAGACCAAGAAGACACGACACGGCTGCACAGAAAGACAATGCAATACCTTGTCCCGAAGAGAAGTCAACGAAGACCTCTTGTTTGCCAAACCTCTCAGCCAAGTACGATAGACCCGCGAATATTTTTCTTGCAACATCTTTCGGATTAGACGGATTGAGCGATTCCAACTTGGTACGGAATCCTGTCGCATCGACTATCACGCGGGTCGCGACCGTAAGTTGTGATTCATCGCATGGTAAGTATACTAGAGACGGAACGATTTCCCGCATGAGTATGGAAAGCCTTTTCTCCAACTTGTTGTCCACACAGATCACGAGAGCTCGCTCACGCGCAGCAGTCACGGTCCACTATCCCTCCTGACTGCCTTGAAATGATCAAAAATCTTGCCGACGGCTCGTACCATACCCGGAGCTATGCTGTGAGAAACATCTCCAGCACCGCCAATAGCATAGAACCTCAAGAGATATTTTCGCGATAGGAGTGACAATGATCTTGAGAAGATCTCGTCAAAATCGAACCTATGCCAACCATACGATGTGCAACATCTGAACCTAAAACTTGGGTAATAGATCGTCTTGCCGACGAGCTTATCCAAATATGGCGAGATTCTTGCCACGAGCTCTCTCGGGTCGGGAACTCTGAGAGTAAGGACGAATATCTTAGAGGCGCATAAGCTCGTCTCAGAGTCGAGGCTCAAGTCGAGTATGCAACCGATTCTTTTTCTCTGGAGGAAAGCCGTCAACTTACGTCTAAGTGACGAAGGACCACTTGCCACCTTCAAGATCTTTCCCAGTAAAGCTACCTGGGTTCTCAGCCTGTTGTCGAACGGGTCATCTTGGGCGTCATCAGGTCCTTGATCCGCTTTGGCTTTAAGATCTGTAATTGTCGAAAGCTGGCTAGCTAAGTACATTCTAGCTTCTCCGTAGTTGTGTAGAGGACTTGGCGGTACATAATAGTAGTCAAGCCCTGAGAAGTCTGTAAATTCTAGAATGCTATCCATTTCCATTGGCCCGATATTTGCATACATGGCAAGTCTGGGAACATGCCCGACAGTCGATATTGAAATTCCTTTCTTGATACGCTTTGTCACTGCGCGAATTGCTTCCCAAGGTTTTCCTGATCTAACAAGAAAGTACAAAGCAAGCAGTACTCGGCGAAGCTGTGGGTCTTTGTTCACGGCAAGAAACAAAAAGTCTCTGCGAAAGCTCTCCTCATCCGTGTTCCTACATAGCCTCTGCTTATATTCTCGAAGTTTATATAGGTAGCCGTCTCGGACTCGATCGCGCTCAGCTAGTTGCAATGACCAAAGCTTCTTGAGTTTTTCAGCTTGCAATGCCTGATCGTACTTCTGCTCTCTGTTCTTCTGTACGAGATACTCATTCGGAAGCTCACAAAGACTCCGAAAGACTTTGAGACTAGCGTACATCCCAGAAGCTCCAATGCGAATTTCGGCGGGTTCCAACAAGATCCTAGATATTTTTTCGGATGTAGGATGACAAACTATCTGACCTGAGTAAGTCTCAAATGCGATTCTTCCGATGAACGGCTTATGACGGCCATTCTGTTCGAACAACGCATTCCTCCAATTCTCCGCATCTTTCAATCGATTAACCTGAAGTTCGCTTTCCTTTTCTCCAGAGGGTTTCTTCAGCGGCCCTCTTGTGGGTAGAGCCAGCAGTGTAGCATATAGACAATTGGCAAGATAGTGGACTTTATTGGATTGGCGATCAGCTCCTAAAATACGGGCCATTTCAGTGTAGGTTGTTCTTTCAGACTTTTGCAAATGTCTACAGACCAAATCAAGCTCTCTTGCATCCAGTGCTAATCTATTGTTCATGCAAAACCTTTCCTCTTAGCTAGATTCCAAAAACAATTCGACGACCAACAAGATATTCAAAATCCAAATATGCAACCTTTGCCGTTATTCGTCGTATTTGGAACGAGACTCTGGGATTAGGCGACCTTCGGAGTCGAATAATGAGCCTCCATCTCTTGAAGCCCTCATGTGAACAGTTCTCCAACTGTAGCTCCCTACAAATCAAAATTGAGACCAAGAGCAAATCTCTACGAAAATTTGAAAACGTTGCTTGAAGCTCGCGTCTTTCTGTTAGGACATCCATCGAGAGTCCCTGCCTCTCGGCTGCCTCCATTACTCTCATCATGGGGATTCACCTTTCAATTTCCTACAAGATGCCGTCAGCAATCCCCGATATTCCTCACGAGTACGAGGTGGGATGATCGCTTCGAGCTCTTTCTCCCTCATCACACGTAGAAATTCTCGAGCTGTTTCAGTCAAGAATCGTGGGTTCTGCACCTTGAATTGATGGGGGACGTACGGGTTGCAAGTACCTGAGACCCTGTTGTAGTTCGCCAATGACAACAGAAAGCCCCAACGTTCCTTTTGGTTTCCCATAAGGCGTAGGACACTACAGCTTGGAGTAATCGGAATTACTCCTATCGACATAAGCCATTCTGATGTTTCGAGAGGTATTTCACATGACAGTACCGCATATTTCATCCCACAGAAGAAAGATGTGAGAGTTCCGGAGGACGAGACTTTTCTTGCTTCGTCAATGAAGATGTAGTCTGCCTTTGCCGCAAAGCTCGCTAGTTCAAAGTCAAGTATTTTGTTGGCTATTGTTCTAAATTTTGCCTCTGAGACTACGACTGCCCTACAAGTCAGGTATCGACCAAGTATGTGTGCGATGTTAAAAGCGTCCGAATGGATTTTTAAGTCAGATATTCTTGCTTTTGGCGTAGCTGAGCCTGTCGTTAACCGTAGCGACCCGTTCTTCTCATGCAAATCAGCACTAGCGTCATTCAACGTTTGTCGAAGAACAACTTGCAAGAAATATTCGAATATCTTCCATCTAGGAATCCGAATTTGATCTATCCTTTCCTGTAGGAAGAATAGAACTGCACCATGAAGAGAGAGAGCCATTTCCCTGGCAAGGGAAGAAAGTAGTTCCCCCAAGACTCGGACTGAAACAGCAAGATCCAAAGGTGGTTTTCCTTTATCCTAGTCTATCAATCTTTTTCTCTCTCTCAGCCTCGGCCTCAGTCTCTACTGCTCCAGTTTCGGTAATCCGAAGAATAAGTTGTTCATAGGCTTCTGACTGAAGAAGTTTCGCAGTGATAGTAGTATCACATCGACGATACGCCAGACTCAGGATTTGGGTTACTAGATTTAAGAGTCTTCGTGGATGTACCTCATTGTGTACTAAGGGGTCCTTCGACTTGTTCAGCAAGTATTTCAGTGCTTTCTCGGTCACCGGATGAAATCGGTCTGGAAGGCTCGCTTCTCGACTTCGAAATTCATCCAGTACCGAACCGACAAGTTCTTGTCCGTCTTGCATGGACAGCGCACCGAGCCTTTGATCTTCCAACCTATACATCAAAGTATTATAGTCCTTTATTTTGTCCGGCTTCACCCATACCTGCCAATCCGCCCTCCAGACGGTTGCAAGATGTATATGCCCGAATTGATCGTCAGAAGTCGCAATCTTAATCAGATCCTTTAGTTGAGGTAGTGTGAGATACTCAACTTGATCTGCGACAAGCAACAAGAATACGCGAGCAAAACGCAATAGTAGCGCAAGACTTTCAAAACTTAGTCTGTTCCTCAAGATCTGCATTCCATTTTCAAATTCTGCACTATCAATTGGATAGAAGAGTTGTTTGATTCCGGCCTTGATCTCTTTCTTTTTCTTTCCAGTGAATGGAAGGTGTTGTTCAAGGAAATTCTCCGTAGCCGCTATCGCATCGCTCTTCGTTTTGGGATCTTTTTCGATGACTTCTCTCGCTTGTTCAATAGTTGACACTTTGTCCAACGCCGGATTCCTTCTATTAGCTTCAAGCAGTATCTGATAGGCCAGAATGCTAAGCACGGACTTGTACCCAATCTCTGGTCTGCCTCTGACGGAAGGAAAATACGCTGAAGCGCTTAGCAGCCTGCGGACGACCTCGTCGAGCTTTGATGGAAAAGGTACATAGATAGCAAGTATCCTACTGTATTTCGCCATGGTTGGTTCTGAAATTGGCTTCAGAAAATAGTTCCTGTTGACAAAGTCACACACGTTATAGAGAAAAGTTGACTTCCCAAAACCATGTTCCTTCACCCAGTTTGTTCCATGACGTTTGCCGACCGTTGCCTCCCTTTCAAGTCTGTTGACATAGAAATTCAAATCTTCTGCAAGACCAACCATCGGGCGTCCATAGTCGTTGGGATCAAACGTGGGCAGGGTAGTAAAACCCCAGGACTGTAGCTTTTCAATAAGCTTGACCGGTTCCTTGGCCAAGACACACCACAAGTTGTTAGAGCATTCACCTTCCTTAAATGGCTGACGGTGCTTCTCACTTAGGCTTTTCTTGAAGTAACTGTCCGTCGCTCCTAGAGAGCTCCTGGATTGTGAATGAAAGGAAGACGAGTGCACAGCATAACATAGATAATCATTTGGCAGATAGGGTCCATGTAGAACATCGAGGGAGGGCGGCATCATGTTGTATTTCGCTTACGGATCCAACCTCAGTCTTGAGCAGATGAAAACAAGATGCCCTAGCTCAAGACTAATCGGGCCAGGTTGCCTTGAGGGACATCGTTTAGACTTTACCCGTTATTCAGTAAAGTGGCGTGGAGGCACAGCTGATGTGGTCGAGGATCTGAAAGAAGAGGTTTGGGGGCTAATCTACGGGATCTCTACCGATGACTTACATAAATTGGATGGTCATGAGGGTTATCCTGACACTTACACAAGATTCCAAGCCCTTATTAAGACAGGGAAAGGTCACATCTCCGGCGTTTGGGTTTACAAAGTGGTTCAAAAGAAACCATTCATACCGCCCACGAAAGAATATCTGGGAATAATCAAGGAGGCTGCTGTAAAATTCAATTTTCCGGAGAAGTACCGCCGATATCTGTATAGCATAAGGACAGCCGAGGGTTAGCGATAATTTGAGACAATAGACCTCTTCGCAGTCTGAGCATACACCGAGGGTCTTAATCACTCCGTCGGCCACAGCGCATTCTTCACAATACTTCTTTCCACACTCACCACACCTATAGAGCTCATCATCACCCACTTCAGCGCCACAGCCATCACATTTGCCCAACCGGTTTCATCACCTAGAAGTCGTTAAGAGAGACTATTGGAGTCTACCGTAGGTCTCCTTACTTAGTTTTCTGCTGAGCTGAACCAACACTTTCAGCGATCAGTCTCATTCAAGTTAGCCGCTGTACGGTTTAAGCTCATGATAGGCTTGGGTGAAGTCAGGGTCTATGTTCTAGACGATCTTCTGAAAAGGCTAGGCAAGGATTGTGAGGTATGCATCTACGGTCCAGCTAAGAGACGCTTCCTGACGAATGAATGCTGCAAATGCATAGAGCGAGCTGAGAAGCTCGTCCACTCCATTGTACCCGACAAGAATTTCATGAGTAACCCGGAGAAACTTGACCACTGGCTGATAGAGAGAAACCCTCCAGCTTCCTAGGCCGGTTAATGAAGACGAATTCTATCAAGAGTTGGTTTTCTGTGTCTAGCCGGTGTGAAGACTGCGAGTACCTTCGAACCGTAAACGATCCTCGATCATTCACGCCATTCTGCATCAAACATTGGAAGCAAATCCTGCTTACAGGCACATGCCCGGACTTCAAGTATGCTTGACCATTTCCTTGCATGGAGCTCGGCCCCAGCGAGAGGAAAGCCTACTGGGAATGGAAATAGAGAAAAATCAAGGACTACTCCAGCTTAGGCATGTAGCAACAAAAAGTGGCAGATTGCCGCAGGACCCTAGGCGTTCAAACCTCTCGTCTGTTTCTCCTTCTCATAAGAAACTACTAGAGACTGACTTTTTAAGGCAATCAGCCGACCACTTGTTCACTTAGCATTTTGATAAGCTCTTGCAGGTGTCCTAAAAGCGAGTTTCTTAACGCCCTCGTTTCTTGAACTATTGAATCTTCATTTGCTTTTTTCAACGCCAACTCCGCCATAGGATCGACTAAACGCCTTTCAATATCAAAGCCGCCTAGAAGGCAATCGATTTCAGAATCCTTGACTGTCGGTTTCGTTTCACGAAGAAATTGGAGAGGGGTTTTACCTATGCGAAGGCACTCTCGAAGGTTCGCGCTACCGACATGTGCGCCTACAATATGTGCTCGGTAGACTACATCGTAAGGTACGTCTTTATATCTTTCAGGCTTTTCGATCTTGGCAAGCACTTTCTTTACTTCTTCCTCGATTATTTTGTTAAGGGTCACTCCCGATGGAGTGTACGCAGCCCGGTAATCCTTCAGTTCCTGGTACACTAAATCTGCCTTTTTCTTAACTTTATCATCCATAACGAGATACCATCCGCTTTGCATAGTCTCGTCAAGAGCACCTAGGTCCGGCATCTTCATCCCATCTTGAATGTTATCTTTGGTTACACCGACTTGAGCTAGCAGAGGTTCGTAGATACCTTCTATCAAACGCTCCTTTCTTCTTTGTATCTTGGAGAGAACGAAGCCCAGTAATGTGCCAACAAAGACGCCAACCAACGCCAGAAATCCGCTGATTGTATCTGCACAAGAATTTCCAGAAATGCTCAGTTTCTTTGAGCCTCCTGACACTGTACTTGAATACGAAGAATAATGCGAGATTTAAATTAGGTTGGAGCAATTGAGATTCGAGGTATGAATTGACTAGGAATCTTTTGATAAGGAACTAGAAAATCCAAAAGGGGGCCTCACTACGGTTCTGAGGACAGATCTCAGTATCTATCTGTCCGTACTTTTTTAAATAGGGAAAGTCAGCATATCGATTGGTGAGCCAGCTATGGTCAAAACGATAGGCCTCCAAAGAACTCAAAGGAATACGATTAAAGGTTCTTTGCTGAGTTTTATGCGGGGTGAGAAAAGCTTGAACTGGGTAATGGGAATAATAGCGGAGAATAGCCTAATTCGAGGCGATGAATTACAGCAGATCTTCAATGAAATAGCCAACTACCATCTGAAATCTAAAGACCTTACGGAAGTTAAACTAGAATGTATCAGACGAGCTTTCGCATCTGAATCCAAGAATCTTTGAAAGGAGGTCACCTTTCTGGCAGAAGGTATTAAGCCAAAATTGTCTGATCAAGAACGTGTTGCGGCTTTCTTAAAAGAATATGAGTTATCGCAAGAGATGCATAACTACTATGGTCGTCTAACTTGGGAAATAGGTTCAATTATAGTCGGCGGAAGCATTGCAGGATTAGCTATTGTAATTTCTAGGAAACCAGAACCAAGATTTGTGACACCTATTTTTGCATTTGCAGTTAGTATGATGGCATTGATTTTTCTGATGATCATAAGAAGATATCGAGTTATCGCTGAAGTACATCTGGCTAGATGTCGTCAAATAGAAGCCTGTTTAGGGATGGAACAACACATAGACGTGCAGAAAGCAGGATGCAAAAGGTTGACCCTCAAAAGGCAAGATAGCGAAGAAGAACCATTAGAAAAAGTTCCATCACCATCTGGCTGGACGATAGCGAAGATACTTTGTATCGCAGAGGCAACGTTAGGAATAGCTATTGCAATCTGCTATCTAATCATAGCCTAAATCGTGAGTCCGCATGTTGTGCATGTTCTCACCTTTCTGTATGGACTTGTGCCCATGACTCGATGAGATGCTGTAGTTCCGCATGCTGGACAGAAGTATTCAGCGATGAACCCAGCTCTTCGCGGTTTTCGGCAGCTTGGGCGGATACCCTTTCTCAGCCGGCTGAGTGCAGATGATGCAGCTGTTAATCTTCAAGCTTATCCCTCGCAGCTGGGTTTGTATCCGCATCTTGGACAGGGCAGTCGGCAGCCGCCGAGACTACTGATCTCTAAATTTTTCATTAGGCGCATAGATTGAGATCATTCGATGTTTACTCTTCTGGCTAGCGAAGAAGAACAATTAATATGATGCTCTTTGAATACAATCCCTTTGGGGGCAATTCATTTTGATTACTTTTGAGCAAACGTACACTTTGATAGTATACTATCTGGGAATTGTTGCTTGGATCTGGTTAGCGTTAATATTTCTGAAGAGATATCTCCAATCTAGAAAGATATTTGGCGAAGAGATAACTGCTCAAACCCTCTTTATCCTTTTGATCGCAGTTTTTGCGGAAGCGTTGGCTACAACATACTATGGGGTTTCTTGGAGCAATGAATGGTGGTGGAAGATAAGCTGGCTTGACGTTCTACGTTCACCTATTCTATGGGGGATTCCTAGGACAGCGATACTCGTAGGCGCAATCCTAATGCTATATCTAGCGGTCGTTAAGAAGGTGAAGGCTCCTTTATACTCTGCCTTCAGACCGATCGGTTTGTCATTGAAAGTATTTCAAGGGCTTCGTGATGGACTGGAGAAGATGTATGAGCCTAAAGCCACTTCGCTAATGCTGTATAGAGCGGGAAAGGAAGCAGGCATGAGCTTCGCGGAGGAAGTGACCCAGGAAACTGGAGCTAAAGGAAGAGCGTTATTCGATCAAATCGTTGAACGTAATCAGAATTATAGATGGGCGGAAATGATCAAGGTGGAAGATTTTCAGAGTGGAAGACGAGTGACAGTTGCTGCCAAGGGAAGCTTCGAATCTGCGGGACGTAAAAGCTTATCTCCGCTCTGCGACTTTCAACGTGGATTTTGGGCCGGCGTCTGTCAAGATTTAAATCCAGATATGGTTTGCGAGGCTGAAGAGGTTTCCTGTGAAGCTAAAGGCGACTCACAATGCAAGTTTCAAGCGAAGTTCTTCGAGAGAGCCCAACCTACTCAAGAAGCGGCAGGCCTCTGAAATGAGCCTACAGCAGACATCGCTTAGACCTGAGATATTTCCCGGCTCAAGCCGCCTTATTTACGACGAGATAGAGTATGGATTACTACTTTTAGCAGGACCTCCAGGGGTTGGTAAAACAATCTTCGTTAAGGAGAGTGTATTCAAATCTTTGAGAGATGAGAATTCGATAGTCTACTTGGCTACTGAAGAATCGCCCAGCATGATAGTGGATTCGATGAGAAAGTTTGGTTGGGATATCTCTGACTACATGAGAACGGATAGGTTGAGAATAGTTGACGCTTTCTCATATCGGAGCAATAAGCCTTCAGAATCGAAGTATTATATTGACAATCCAGAGAATTTGAGTGATGTCTCTATTACCGTGGAAGAGGCTAAGAAAGGTTTTTCAAATCTGCGATTCGTTATGGATTCAATAACTTCTCTAACGTTGAACGTAGGTCCTGGTTTAGGTCAGAAGTTCATGCAAACCGTTACTGGTAGACTTAAGGCTGCTAAAGCCTTGGGCATCTGTGTTTTGGATGTCGGTATACTCGACGAGACATTCCTCAACTTTCTCCGTTTCATCTTCGACGGCGTTATCGAGATGGCTATTACAGAGGATGAGGGAAGGCTGAAGAGGAGAATACGAGTATACTCATTGAAGCTTGGAAGACATGATACTTCTTGGCATGAATTTCAGATCACAAACGCAGGCATTAGCATATCATAACAGAATTCAATCTCAACCTAAGTTTGACCAGAAGCTTTGGAAAACATCAATTCAACTCGATGGACGATTCTTGTTCTGAGAAGACCGCTAGGTGGCGATAACTGAAAGGAGCAAATCCAATTGACGATCGATGTCACAGCTGCTACGGTTGTTCTGGCCGTTGCAACTATCGTTCTTGTTATGGTGACAGGGTATTATGCATGGCAGACTAGGAATCTGGTTGAAGAGACGCGGAAAGACAGACGAAGGCAGTTGGTTGAGAATGCGCTTGAAAAGGCCTACTCCCCAATGATCGAGTATTTCAGAAATGCAAAATCTGACACGACAAGAGAGCGCCAAGTAACTGGTTCCTTCAAGTTCACATACGATGAGATCAATGGAATAAGGAAAATAGTTGAGAGATATGGCCACTATCTCGACCGTACTCTTCTAGACAAGATCCACGTGAAAATCATCGACAGAACGGAGACGGAATGGCAGGACGCGGAAATCGGTCTTCTGCCTAATGAAATCGAAAAGAAATATAAGGAGTTAAGGGAAGAACTCCAACACTTGACCGCGAAGCAATCAAACTCCTAGAAACTTCATGCGAATTCTTAAGGCAAATTAAGGCTTCATGCTCAGGGTCCCGAGTTTCTCGAGGAATGCTTTCTTGAGACCTAGCTTCAGAGCGTTCATGGCTCGGTCCTGCCAGATGTAGATGATATTGTCCTGGCGGAGCTTCCGGATGGCCTCCTGCAAGATCTGGCTGGGATAGTCGAGCTGCAAGTCCTCTATGAAATTGATGTAGATGAATGGTGATTTGGTGCGATTGTAATGAGCCAAGAGGACTTCTACTACTTCTTTCTCGCAGTCGTTGAGGTTGAAGCGTTGAAACGCTTTTTCAAGCGTAAGCTGCTTCTGAAGTGTTGTCTTAGTGTTTTCTACGTGTTTTCTACGTGTTGTCGAACTGTGCCCCTGTTTCGAGTTGCCGCTACATGATTCTGAAGAATATGACTTTAAATCTGGAGCGCCCTCTAACCGTCTGGAGAGTATTTCTTCATTCTTCTTTCTTGAGGATAACAGGGAGAGTACATACAGTCCTTCATGGCTTGCAGTCCAGAAGACTCCGTCTCCCTCGATTAAACCGCATTTTCTCAGCCGTGTAAGGTAGACTCGGAGATGTTTCAGGGACCTACCCGTGATCTCGCTCAGCTCAAAGATGGAGATAGCGTCGTTTGAGAGCAGCTTGAGAAGCTCAACTGTGAAACCTCTAAGTCGGGTAGCCGAGAAATTCGTAGTAGTAATAGATATGGTGGGAACCTCTGTCAAGCTCACGACTTCTTCACTCGCTCCTTGAACTCTTCAGTTGCGAAGTAAACCCATTGGCCGGACTCCTGCCTTCGATCCAGGATCCCTTTATCTACAAGCATGGCGAGTCGATTATTAGCGTGACCAAGACGGCGAACAAACAATCGCGTTGTCTTTTTTAGACAACTATTTGTTCTTAATGACTTTCAATATTTTCCAATAATTCCTGATTATTTCTCAATAGTCTTCTTCATATATTTTCTATGCACCATTATTCTAGCCGACGCGGTTCGACGGCGATTCCTGTCGAAGCGCTCTCTTGAACGCTGTAGACGCATAGCGTATGCGTGATGCCAGCGGATTCATCCCGAGCCCCGATCAAGGGGAGGATTCTCAACAGTGAAGAATAGGCGTGAATTCTTCAGAGGTCGAAGACGTATTCGAGATCTGAAACTCAACGAGCTTAAACATGTCTTCGACTCAGCTTTCATAGATCGGGAGAGAGCTGAAGTCGTTTCAACGACTGAATCGAATCTCCTCGATGTAGTGCAAGGCGAGGTCCTCCGTACATCTCGATACGTGCGCCTATTCACCCTCAGCCCTAGTCAGATGAAATCCAGATGAGTATGCGTCAATGGAGGCATCTGACAGAGCTCTCAGTAGTTGTGCTTAACATCCTGCGAGAATACGGTCCTATGAGGACTAGTGAGATCGCAGCAATTCTGGAGGAGCAATATTGGGTGCAAACCTCTTGTTTCCAGATTGAGCGTATAATGAGCCTACTCAAGAGCAGAAGGCTGGTCACGAAAGAGTGGAAAAGAGACGATCGGAAGGTAATGATGGTATTCTGGAAGATAATGAAGCTATGAATGCGTAGTCACATCGTTTCGTCTCTAGCCGCATCTGATCTATTCTAGTCTTCAACTACGCCTTATACTGAACATTGTCGAAAGTGAAGAGAATGAAATTTACGACCAAGATGAATTATCGAAGCTACAGAGAAGTTGACGTCAAGCTGATCTTTACAAAGCCGCTTCTAGGAGGACACGTAGCCTCAGCGCCATACTGGCTTAACGGCA
>Ga0209725_1001266_pt1 | contig 14553 bp, 13 predicted proteins | sample I18A1metaG_FD_184145 | JGI IMG/M metagenome (GOLD analysis project Ga0209725, IMG submission 184145) | Lake sediment bacterial and archeal communities from Gulf of Boni, Indonesia to study Microbial Dark Matter (Phase II) - ​I18A1 metaG... | ecosystem: Environmental > Aquatic > Freshwater > Lake... | reverse complement strand
TTGTATCCCATGCGGAAACCCAATAATCGTTCAGGCTTGGGAAAACGGCAAGGTCCTGGGCCGTCTCGATCTCGAGATGCGGAGAATGGCCATAGTCCGCTTCAGCGGCAGACTCATCGACGTTACTTCTGACATCCCCGAAGATCCCGAGGTCAAGGCGATCATCGAACCCTACGCAGCTGAGTTACAGGCAGCGATGAGTGAGGTCGTCGGATACACAACGGTTCCTCTGGAAGGGACAAGGTCGCTAATCCGTACCCAGGAGACGAATCTAGGGAACCTCGTCGCAGATATGATGAGGTGGGCGGGATGTGAGATCGCTCTTGAGAACGGAGGCGGAATACGGTGGCACCGTCTGTTTCCGGCAGGACCAATTACTCGCGGAGATGTCTACAATCTACTTCCATTCCTCAACACTCTCGTGATGATGGATCTGACAGGGGCGCAGGTGAAGGAGGCCCTTGAAAACAGTGTTTCCAGATACCCCTCTGCGGACGGACGATTCCTTCAGGTATCCGGCCTGAGCTTCACGTTTGACCCAACTAAGCCTGTCGGAAGCAGGATCGTCGACGTATTGGTTGGAGGCACACCGCTGGTGGAAACCGCGGTCTACCGAGTCGTCACAAACGACTTCCTCGCTGCTGGCGGCGACGGCTACACGGTCCTAATGCAGGGCACGAACTTCGTCGATACTGGAACCTATCTGATGGACTACATGGTTGAGTATCTCAAAGAGTTCAGCCCCGTCACGCCCACTGTCGAGGGCAGAATCGTTGTCGTGTAGCCATGAGGAGGGAAAGGGGAGCGGAATAGACTCCCCCGACCCACCCCTTTTTTCTAAGAGGGAGAGGAACGAAGAGACCGTAACCGGAAGGATTACGATTTATCTCAACGATAGGATGGTCTCTCTCTATCGCGGGATGAGGGTTAGGCACGCCTTGACGCCAGAGCAAGTCTGTCTAGTAGAATCGGGCACGGCCGAGGTGCGCGATTCCTACGGGCATGTGGTGGGTCTCGATGGCGCGTTAAGCGATGGGCAGAGGCTTACCCTTCAGAGAAAGAATGAGTAGGTTATCTGTTTCTCTCGGCTTGATACTAGAAAAGCCGGTTGAAAAGGCAGTCTTCAGAAAAGAATAAGTTATCGATTTGACGCAAATCAACCGACCGGACGTGACCAAGGGCAACAGCGGCTCTACTGACAGCAGTATTCTTGATAGCGTTGGTTGTGACAACTCCGAGCGCCACAGCTCCGGACTTCGAAGCAACACTGTATGTGGATCCCCCCTCAACAGAGGCTCGCCTCTCCACGCATTTTGCTGTCGCCGTGAGCATAACTGATGTCGTGGATCTTTACGCTTGGCAATTTAGGATGAACTTCGATCCGTCTCTTCTGGAATGTACAGGTGCCACTGAGGGGCCCTTCCTGAAGAGTGGAGGACGACCAACGGTCCTGCTTCCACCTGTAATAGATAACGTTGCTGGAACGATCCTTGCCGCTTGTATGCTGTTGACGCCGCCAGGAGTTAGTGGTAGTGGAGTATTGGCGTATGTGACGTTTCATTGTAAGGGTGTTGGACATAGCGATCTAGTATTCCAGGATCCAGATACCTTTCTTCTCGACTCCAGTTCGAATACCATACCTCGCGTAGCGATTGGTGGAGGTGTGACACAACATCCCGCGCCCCCGGTCGGAGGCGTCGTCATTCCAGTGAGCACAATTGGGATACTTGCTCCTTGGATGGGCTTGTCGGGACTTGTTGGAGCGGTCGCAGCTATCGTGGCGATCAAGAAGAGGCGTAAGTCCTAAACTTTCTATCTTTTTCTTAGCAGGGTATTTCAGCTATGGCTAGTTGAGGGTCTCGAAGGAGGAGGCTTGGGAAGAGCCGATGGAGAACGCGGGGACTCGATGAATTTGTCTCGAAATGGGCAGCGATCTCTATAGCGATAGTACTCCTCCGCAAGTGTTGTCTGTTTGTCAGACCAGAGCCTCGTGGTCAGGTAGGGCTGACCCAGTATGCTCTCGGACAAGAGGTACCAACTGTCGCGTCCGGTTGGCTGTGGGATATCCAAGTCGAGTAGTTCTTTACCGCTGCCACACCGTTGCCCGCTGTCGAGAATCCCTCAAACTCGTAGTCAGCCGGATCTGCACTGTAGTGCACGACAGTACTCATTTGATTTGGGAAAAGAAGGAAAATGGGAGCTGGTTCGCGTCTTCCGTGTCTAGGTTCCGCTTGCCAAGCGCCCGGAGTGATACGGCTAATCCTAACGACAATCCTTGGAGCTGTGTGAAGGGCTTCTCCCCTGGGACTCGCCTGCGGAATCGCGCCGCTCTGTCCTTTTCGATTTCAACAGACTGGGACTTCTAGCGCTCTTGCTCGGTCCTCCGTGCAAGTAGGTAGGTGCAGCTCGTCTTCGCCAGTCCGAGCTTCTTCAGTTCCGTTAACTTGCGCTTGAGTGTGGACAAGAAGTTTCCGGGGAGGATCGGGATGCCGAACTCGACGGCCTCGATGGCTGCTGCGTTGAGGCGATCCAGCATCTGAATGAATTCGGCGGGGGTGTAGCCAAGAACCTCCAACGCTAGACCTGTGTCATCAAGCAGGGCCAGTTCCTTGAGCCGCTCAAGGAATGGCTTCTCGAAATCTGCGATCACGATTAAATCTACATCGCTCCATGGCATGTTCTCCCCGAGAGCGGTGGATCCGCACAACAGAACCAGAGGATCATCGAACAGACATCTGAGCCGTTCGCATAGCGGCTTCAGCTTGACCGCCAAATCCGTCGTCATCATCATGTGAGCTGCCTCCGGACATAGTTCAAGATTCCTTCCGCATATTGCAGAGCCCTCTGGCTCACTTCCTGATCGTAGTTCTCGTGAGGGCTCCCCGAGGGCATAGCGTTTGGGTACCTCGCAGGAATATAGTGGCGGTCAAGCTCGGCGGCAAAGGACCTCACGTCAGAAATATCTTTCCCGCAGGCTTCGGCGAAGCGTTGAAGGAGCTGTAGAACTGAATGCCCGTAAGGAGACTCTCCGACCGAGTATAGCAACGCCTTAGCGGACTTCTCTGCTGCCTGTTGGCAGAGGAACGCGCATGAGTTGTATCTCCGCGACTCATGAAGTATACGAGCCGTCTCTAAATCCCACTCAGCCTCAGAGAACCAGCGCTTCGCCTCCTCGCTCCTGCGCATCGCTCCCTCTTCCGGCCACATGCTATCCTAGACGGACAGAAATAAACTCGCTTCGAACCTGTGAACGTGAGATGGAGGCACTGGGGCACTCTGTGACGGATCTATCTTGATCCGATGATGATGAGCAGTTGCCCCCGAAGTCGAAAGCTTCCTCAAGCGCCGATTGAGCGAGGCTGAGGACTTGAAGCGTCGTTCTCGTACTCAAAATCGTAGTCAGCGGCATCTGCAGTGTAGTGCACGACAGTACTATTTGATCTCGCGGTATTTCCCAGATGTCCAGACCTCGGATTGTACTACCTCGCCGGATTCCGACAGTCTCCTCTCGATTTCATCCAAATCATTCCGGAACTCTGTGTAGAGCGGTGTTCCATACATAGGTGTCCAATACTGGCTCACGTATATGGCGCAGTTGGAGTGGTTCGCCTTGATCCATTCAATCAGTGATTCTGTAGCGCGCAGGTCATCGTCATCCTCCTTGGGCAGGTTCTTCAGGAATGAGTATCTCACCGCTATTCCCTTCTCCTCCAAGATCTTGACCGCTTTCTTGATCTGGCCGACGTTCTGCGGCTTGGTAATCAGTCTCAACATCTTGTCTGAGCCGCTTTCTATCCCCACATACGCTTTGACTAGCCTACATGATATTTCCTCAAACGAATCGTAGATGATACTCTCCACCCCAACGTCCATGTAGAATTTGATGTCCATCCGCTCTCCGTCTAGCGCCCGATACACCTTGAGTATTCTCTCTGGTTCCTGGAGCGGCATGTCGTCTATCAGGCGAATCTACTCAACGCCGAAGTGATCGTGCCACCACCCGTTCCATGTCTTATGGTCCCGCCACATGCGAAGGCATCATCATCCGGATGCGGCGAATGAACATTCTTGCCTTCAGGTTTCTCTACGTCGCGGCGAGGCTCTGCCAACAATCTCTTCAGAATTGTTGGATAGTAGAGCGGCGCTTGATCTTGCATACTCCTATCAAGAACCTAGCACTCTTGAATGCGGATGCGTCAAGAAGCGCCACCGAGTTCGGTTCATGAATGCTGGAAAGCTATCTCTGAAGATTCAGGAGTTTCCAGGAACACGAGCTCGCCGGCTAGATGAGCCGCCGATCCCTCTTTTCTTTTTCCGCTTTGAGTTCATCCTCAAGCTTGCGAGCGTATTCGGACCCCCGAGCTATTTCGGCGCTCTTCTCTTCAATCTGGGCTTCAAGCATCTTGGTATAGGCACTGGCCCGCTGGATCTCCTCTTCTTTTGATCTGAGTTGGCTTTCCAGCTCGCTCGTATGCTCGGAGGCTCTCGCCAGTTCTTCATCTTTCGATCTGAGTTGGCTTTCTAGCTGGCACGTGTACTCGGAGCCTCTCTGTAGTTCTTCATCTTTCGATCTCAGTTGGCTTTCCAGCTCGCTCGTATGCTCGGAGGCTCTCGCCAGTTCTTCATCTTTCGATCTGAGTTGGCTTTCTAGCTTGCCCGTATACTCGGAGCCTCTCGCCAGTTCTTCATCCTTTGCGTGCAGCTCGTGATCTTTCTTAGCGATTGAAGCTTCCAAATTGCTCACGTAGCGCAAGAGTTGACCGCCCCTTACCCGCAGTGTTAGTGAGGAGAACTCAGGTCTGCCCCTACCAATTGCTCCCTCGATCAGTCTTTCGTAGAGCTTCCAAAGATCGCGAGCTTGATCGACTATCCTGTAGACGCTTTTCATAGCTAGGTTGTCCCTAATCGTTTGAAGTTTTTCTCTATGAGTGGCTATCCAATCCAGTCTCTTCGCTAACCGCTCGGGGTCGCCCACGCGGAAATGGTATCCGTCCTTTCCGTCGCGAACTGCTTCTGCCTGGGCGCCTATGTCCGAGACGATGACGGGAACCTGCATGGACATGGCTTCCCAAAGCGTGTAGGAGAAGCTCTCGTAGCAGAGAGATGGAAAGACGACTACGTCCAAGCTCGACATAATCCTAGGGAGGTCTTCATGCCGATACTGACCATGAGAAAGGACCCGCTTTCTTGCTATCTTTCTGAGCTCCTGGAGGTATTCGCGGTCACCGCCGCCGTGAATGCTCAATGCTATGTCGTCGGCAGACGTCCTGTTGAAGGCCTCGACCAATATGTGAACTCCCTTGTGACGCCAGAGCGGCCCAACGTATCCGATGCGAAGCGCCTTTGAAATGCTCCGTCTCCGGGCCGCAGAGCGGAATCGCTTCAGTCCGTTCTGGGATACGACAATATTCCTCAGCTGCGGCAGGTTCCGCAGGAATGTCTTCTTGACAAAACGGGAAGGCGCAATGATACGGTCCACACGCTGCAGCAGCTTCCCTACGCAGTCGTACTTCTCTTCGCCAACCCTGCGCGCCAATTCCGGACGGAGGTGGAAGTCTGCCCGAATGCATCCACGGCAGTGATCCGCAAAGAGCGGCCCATTGCAGAGCTGTGAACGATAGTCGATTAGGTTCACTCGATGACATATGAGGAAGAAGTCGTGGAGAGAAACCACGGCGGGGATTCCTCTATCGAGCGCCACCTCCAATGGGCCTAGGCCCAGACCAAGGAGATGCTGGAAATGGATGAGGTCGGGGCGAACGTCTCGGATGTACTCATCAAAGGATAGCTTCACCCGCTCATCAGAATATACGGACTCCAAGTCAATGGGTCTAGTCAGAACGTTGATTCTTTCGACAGGTATTCCCGAACCGGAATCAGAGTATCGCTTGTAGGGACGAAGCCGAGGAGCGTAGTCCCGAGAGAACACTGTCACTTTCTGTTTCTTGGAGATCTCCTTGGCAAGGAGATAGCTGTGCCACTCTGTACCACCTCGCTGTCTTGGCGGAAAGCCGTGAACAACATAGGTTAGCGTTCTCATGGTTACCGCTCTGCGGCAGCGGCCTAGCGAGAATCACTTTGTGTCTTGACGTTATATACCTTCAATGCCTTACTTGCTCCTCCCGCATGTCTCCGTCACGGGCAAGCGCCACTTCACTTGTGGCCTTTGGGGTGTGCATTGAGATCCGTATCCAAGATTCCTACGAGTTCCGCATGGAGACCCGCAAGAAGTTCAACTGCTCGCAGAAAGATAGTCCGAGGACCTGACGGCTATCGGTCTTGACTTTTCTGCAACAAAGAACAGTAGGCATCCAAGCAAGAGCTTCCTACAAGTCAAGACTTGAAAACCTGCGATGGAGAGGAGGTACCGGACTCTCCGCTCAGTGAGGGGCCTATGGTTGATCTCTATCATCTTACGACGAATCCGAGTCCACACGGCCTCGAGCAGACTACAGCGAACAGACATGTTCGACGTAGTGAGGATCAGTCTTCCGCCGGGCCTTAGACATCTGAAAGATTCGTTCAAGGCCATTAGTTGACCGCGAACATGCTCCAATACCTCCGAACATATGACGTAATCAAAGACCCCTGTATGAAATGGAATGTGCCGGGCATCCGACAAGACTACGCCAAAGTTCTCAAAACCCCCGTATCTGTCCTGACAGAATTTGACGAATCCTTTTCCAACATCTATTCCACAGACAGTACATTCCGGGAGTAGACGTTCGACAACGGTACCTGACCCGCAGCCTACGTCAATAACTCTCGCGTGTTTCTCGACGTTTTCAACTATGAGCATATTCTTTGTCCGATGCCAGAGAGTGCGGGGAAGGAACGGTGACCTTGTTGCTCTGTAGTACGTATCGCCTGGGACGTTGTCATAAAAGTCCTTTATCGCGCGTTGACTGGTACAGGGTTGAGGTTCGCGTTTCTTGTTCTCAAGCCAGACAATGAGCAGACTGCGTGCCATCTCGAAAATCTGACGAAATGGTCTTACCTTCGATCCCTTGTGGTAGCCCCAGACTATGGGAACCTCGACAACCTTGTAGCCCTTGTACAGAGCCTGCACTAGGAGGTCTATGTCGAAGGCGTAGCCCTCAACTGTCAGGTCTTCCGATAGGTCTCTGAGGACACATGTTCTGATAACCTTGAAGCCACATTGTGTGTCATGAAAGTCCTTGGCGAAGAGTATTCTAAAAAGGAAATTGAAACCCTTTCCCAATGCTGTTCTGTATATCGGGGGTTTGTCGGTGATAATCGACTGCGCTAGATTTCTACTCCCAGCGGCGAGGTCAGCTCTTCCAGAAGTCACTAGAGAAACCAGTTCGGGAAGCTGGTCAAGAGGCGCTGACAGGTCGACATCAGTAATTACTACGACATCACCGCTGGCGAGTCTCAGTCCGTGAAGTATCCCTCCGCCTTTGCCGAGGCGTTCGGGCCAATCTGCAATTTTCACTTCAGAGTACTTCGCAGCATACTCATTCGCTATGCTCAGGGTTCTGTCAGTACATCCATCTGCGCAAACAATTATCTCCCAGACCTCCTTCTCCTGTCTTGAAACATACTCGAGGAGATCATCCATGGATGCCGCGAGCCTGCCTTCCTCGTTCCACACGGGAACTAGTATCGAGATCTTCACCATTCACTTCCGCCCAAGATTTGCATCGGTAGTCGCTAAGATCGATTCTTCAAAGAGAACTTCTGAAACGTAGTGTCGTCCTATCCCTCCGGAACCTGTACGAGTCCGTTCAAGGAATGCATCGTCCCTTATGCTAATAAGGGATAAGCATCGGATCTTAGCACGAGTAATCTCGGTCACTCGCGCGTAAGTGCCTAGCTCGATTCGCTGCTCGAAGTGAGTGAGAGGATGAGATGAATGAAGATAGCTGCAAGATTGGCAGTCTCTCAGCATGCACCCGCAGCTGTCCTATTTCTTGCTTTGGCTTTGGCGTTCACCTTTCCCTTGTTGCTGAATATGACCACTATGCTGCTTGGAGCGCCGGGAGACAACATGTTCTGGCTTGGACTATTGGGATGGTACGCAAAATCGTACGGAATAGGCTTCGCCGGCTTGCTGAATGACACACAAGTCTTCTACCCGCTCGGTGTCAACCTGATCTATGTTAGCGGCTTTTCACTGGACGGCTTTCTTGCTATTCCACTCATCTTCCTTGGAGGGTATGTTTTCGCTTACAACCTCATTTCGGTGCTCTCGCTGGCACTGTCCGCGTTCACCTCATACCTTCTAGCCTACGACATCACGAGATCACGGCTGGCGAGCGTGTTGGGCGGCATTATTTTCGGCTTCGGCGTATTTCAGATGGTACACGCGCTAGGCCATTTCAGCATCTTCGGGCCGTTCTGGTTGCCGCTTTTTCTTCTATTTCTGAATAGGACGCTGAAACAGTGTACGCTCACTCGAGCGTTTCTGACAGGAGTCTTCTTTGTGCTGACCTGCCTCACCAACGGGTACTTGGCAGTGACCGCTACTCTTTTGCTGTTCGCATTGGCTGTCATCTATTCATTGCAGTTTCTCCTTGGCCGATGGAGAGCCGGTCTGCTCTGCGTGCGCTCCCTCGCATGGTTGAGGCGGGCTCTCCCTTCATTAGTGGCCTTCGCGGCTCCGTTGGTGGCACTAGTTCCGATACTGCTCTACGCCTCAGGCAACGTCCCATCGTGGCCCATCTCGGAGTTCGAGGTTTGGTCCGCCGATCCGATCGACTACGTCATCCCAATCGCTCCTTGCTCACTATTCCAAGTGCTACATTATCCCGAGTGCTCGATTTTCAGCGCTGTGTCGCGTGGAACCTTACTCGGGCAGAGGATAACTGCGTACGGCAACTGGGTTGAGCACAGCTTGTATGTCGGGATCATTCCGCTTCTCCTGGCCGTCTACGCCCTCATACGCAACCGCGACCTTCTGCGTGTTCGGTACGCATTAGTCGGTCTGCTATTCTTCGTCTTCTCGCTGGGACCGGTCCTGCATGTCGCTTATCACAGAACTGATATTCAGCTGCCGTACGCTTTCCTTGTCACGTTGCCACTCTTTAGTGCAGCACGTTCAGTGGCCCGTTTCGGGATTGTTCCCCTTGTTTGTGTGAGCCTTCTATCTTCGATGGGACTCGACGATTGGCTACGTCGCGTAGCCGGAGCCCGAATGAGCGTTCGAAGGCGGCAGATGCTGGCTTTCTTTCTAGTCGGACTGACGGTTCTGGAGTTCTACCCCGGTACGTATCCTCTCACAGACCCACAGCAGTTCAGCGGCAGTGCATATGTCTGGCTTTCACATCAAGCGGGCAGCTATGCCATTCTTGAGTACCCAGTCACCCACGTCGATGTGCTATCAGGGTACCACGTGCTGGTCTCGGGAAAGGAAACGGTCTCGGGATTCGTCAACATCCCTTCGAAGGCGCTGTCTGATTACCTGATCTCGGTCTCGTTCTTCCAACCCGACCAGACAGGCGCTTTCTCCCGGCCTATCGATGTTCCACGGTTGGCTGAGCTGAATATTCGTTTCATACTGTTCCATAAGGCTGCATACGCTGCCGCATTCGGAGAACAAGCTTTGGTCAAAGCCCTCGCTGTCGCAAACATGACAGAAGGCCTCTCTTACATCGGAGACTTCGAAGGTACCGCTCTGTACCAAGTCATGCCTACCCAATCTCTAGGCACTCATGATGCATCGGTAGACTCGAACGCTACCCTGGCATCCTTGGGAACCCTGTTCGCAAAGAATGCGTATCCTTCGTCGTTGATGGGGAACGTGAATCTGTCAGCGACATCTCCAATCGCAGAGAGAACCGTAGCGAGGCTCTCTCTCAACCCTCACACAAACAACGACGCAAACTCTGAAGCTCGCCTCCGTATATGGTAGATTGTTCTTTGACTACAATGGGAACGGCATGCAAGATTCGGGAGAGCCTTCTGTTGCTGGTGCGCTAAGTATGCTGGAGCAATAGTTGCCTGAGACTGTCAGATTCCTCTGGCGACTACACGCTAGAAGATTTGAGAAGAGGACCCTACAAGCTGCATGTCGGTGTGGAGCATTTCACTAACAAGAGGCTTCGGTACATCTTGCTAGATCGCCGCCTTACAGTAGTGTTGGATTGATGGAAGGATTCTTGACGCTGCCCTTTCTCACCGGCACTGATGCGGAACTCTACTCGTATTTTGATCATGAGCCGGCGCCGGGAAAAGTGAAGAACTACCTCGGAGATACGAATATGGCCGCATGGCCAATACATCGACCAGGCACACATTTGATGGCCATCAAGGAATCGACCGGAACCTTCGCTTGGGAACCACCCGAAACTGGAACACGTTACAGATCAGTTAACCACGGCCTTCGCTATTTAGGATACAAGCCTAGCCGAGTCAGTCATTCCTAATAGGCATAAGGGCGAAAACATAACCGGGCGTTCCACACCTGGTGAGTTACTCCTGCCGCAAGTGTGGTGCTGCAGCCGGCATAGATGGTCTGTCCCAAGTGCGGAAGTAGGAAGCCGAATTGAGCGACAGATGGCATACATATCGAGCGGTCTGTGTTTGGGTCGGCACAGTGGTCGCTGTTCTACTCTTCAGGGGCATCGGCTTTGCACCGCTCCCCGTGGGAGCTTCTATTCTCGCGCTAATCCTGTTCCCAGGCTCTTTCATCTGGGAGCTTGTTGAGCCGCTGGAGAAGTCGCGCTCCCGAACACATAGATTTGCCTTCACTGTAGCCGTAAGCATCGGAGCAAATACTCTGATGATGTTCTTCCTGGGTTTCATCAACGAAATCAACTTCGTGGCAGTATTGCTTACGTACAGTGTACTGAACGTAACGTTGTTCCTCCTGGCATTCACACGAAACCGTGCGGATGTGAAAGATCCACGGTCAGCGAGAAAGTCAGCCTGGCTAGACGCGTTGCTAATTGTGATCTCAGCGGTTATCGTGGCTTTCTATTTCTTCCACGCGTTTGCAGTTCCATTCACCTCGTGGGACGCCATCGCCAGCTACAACTCTTGGGCAGTTAAGATAACAAGAGGTCGGACACTAGAAGACGTTGGTACCTCCGGCTTTTCACTCTACCCCCTGGGAGTTCCGCTGAGCTATACTTGGGTGTACCTCGTCTCGGGTGAAATTATCGCTAGAGCGGCGCACGGTGTTTCGCCAATATTCGGAGTGGTTGCCCTGGCATACTGTTTCTTGTTTGCGAGGGAACTTCGGTCAAGCGGCGCACTGGCCGTATTTCTTGCACTGCTTTCGCCCCTGTTTGCGACTCATCTCATTGCAGGCTACGCGGATCTGCCGAGCGCAGCGTTCACAATTGCCTCTGCGTTCTATTTGATCAGGGGTCTTCGAAGCGAAGGCAACTCTTCGGATCTGGTCCTCGCAGGTGTGATGGCCGCGCTCGCTCTCTGGATGAAGCCGACCGGATTCTACGTGCTAGTCGCCGCACCGATTGCTTACTTGGCTGCTCGTGGAAGGCACGCTTCAATTAGAGGGATCTCAGCTGTTCTCCTGGGAGAGACGGTTTCTGTACCTTGGTTGCTGTACGCGCTCGTTACACGCGGGCCCGCGGCTTACGTCCAGGACGCGCAGGCGCTTTCAAGTGCGGGTGAACTTTGGGGCCAACAGAACCCTGATCTTGTGGTTCGCTTGGAGCGCGCGGTCAATTCGCTGGCCGTGGCCGGCAACTCATTGAGCGTTGCACCAGGTCTGCTTCTGCTGCTGGCCGGCCTCGTCTATACCGCGTCAAGGGAGAGATCGGTTCGTTGCGTCGCAATCTTCTATGTGGCGTTGTTTCTCCCGATATGGCTTCTCCTCTTCTCGTACGATGCGCGATACTTGGTCTCGTTCCTGCCTCTCATGGCTGCTCTTGCTTCCGCTGCGGTGACAAGGTCGCTCAATATTCTGGGCGCTCGCGACGAGCTGGCGGATCACGGGTCGGTTCTAGGATTGCGGAGACTGCGATTGCAGGCGTTGGCCGTCGTCCTCCTCACGCTTGTGCTGACTATTCCTACGCTGAGCGCACTAGAGGATGCCGCCCAGGGACCTGGACCTACAGTCTGTTGGTCGTTCACGCATGCGTTCTCAACCGACGATGAAAAACTCCTTGTTATCCTAGGTCCGTTCTACAACGTGGTTCTATTCTTCAAGTCAAACAGTCAGATCTATGGGGCGCCTGTGGTCTCGATGGACGCGAGATACGCTGGAGTTTTCCCAAATGCCACGTACGCGTGGCCCGGAAACTTGGATGACCTACGGGCTTTCTCGTTCATGATCGTGCCTTCATGGGCTTTCAAGGTGACTTGGTGGAACACGACCCCGTTGGCCAATCTAATAAGAAATGGTTCGAATCGGATTCGTCTCATCTACGAAGTGAACTGGGAGGAGGCTTTCAAAGGATACGGGGACGGTTACCGCGTATTTGAGGTGCTACCTCGGGTTCTATTTACTGTAGGAAACGGACCGTGGATCACGCCTGAGCACGGCTCTCACCATTTCGCGGATCACCTTCGCTATCGAGAAGGGGGCTCTGCGATACTGGGTGATCCTCCTGCGCGGCAAGATTGTCTTTATCTGAACGTAGGAGACCTTCGTCTTTGCTCTTGCGACATCGATGAGGAATCTGGTCGTGAACTCGTACCCATCTCCGCTTAAGCTAAGTCTGGGGACGAGTGACGCCCTGAACGCCCGAAGTCCGGACTGGCTGTCATAGACCGCAAGCCCGCAGACCATCCGAATGAGCGCGGCGTTCAAGATGATTGAACATGCTCTTCCGATAGGCATACGGGTTCGGTCGCGTTGACCTAAGACCAAGTCGGCTCCATCACGGGATAGACGGTCCAGAAGCTTGGGCAGTTCGCTCGGATCATGCTCACCGTCAGCGTCCAGGGTGACAATAACGTTTGCCTGCAGCTGCCTGAAGGCATGTAGAATGCCCGTCCTTAGCGCCTTGCCCATTCCAAAGTTTCGCTCGTGCAAAAGAGGTACGATCCTTTTGTCACGAGAGCCCTCCCGGGCAACCAGGGACTTGGTCGCATCGTTTGATCCGTCATCCACGACCAGAATGCGATCGATCCCATATGGGATACCGCGCAAGACTGAAGCAATCTTTTCAGCTTCGTTGTACGTTGGAATTACGACGACGATCATGGAAAGTACCTCAGCGCAGAAAAAGTGTGAGAATGCCTCCTATAGTCGCCGCTATGTAGTACCGAATCAGGCTTGAAACGAACACAATGATGCAAAAATGCGCTTGATTTAGGCGTGTGGAGCCCGCGATCACAAGGACAGGTTTCAGGCTTGTTGGGGCAAGACGGCCTGCAAACAAAGCGACATAGATTGCACTCTTTCCGAATCTCTCGTAACGTTTGAGTGAGCTCGCAGCGCGGTCAATCATTCGGGCCGATAGCTTTGGAAAAAGCCGCCTCCCTTCGACACCGACGTAGTAATCTAGCAGCCCACCAATCGTGGCGCCAGCAGCCCCTAACAAGGCAACGACGGTAGCGCTGCTCCCGGTGGCGAGGATGAACGGAATCACAAGAAGTTCGAGTGGCACGGGAAGGATTCCGTTTTCTAGGATACCCCACAAGAATATCCCGAACAGACCCCAATTTGAGAGTGACTGAAACGGTTCAAGCCAGTCGAAGGACCACAAGCTTAATTCCCAAGGCACGCAGTCAGTCGCTCACCGCACTGACTTCCTTAACTCGTACGGGTAGCCCGAGTACATCGCAGAATTCGCGTCTCAAGCCGCAATATTCACGATGGTTGCTGAGGACGTGGTAGATGGTGACGAGCATCTTTCTAGCGACTGCGACCAAAGCTTTGTTGTGTCCTCGGCGTTTCATGATTCGCACCTAGAATTGGTTGAGTCTTGGGTCGTGTCGAGACGTGTGCTGGTGATGGGCCCGATCTCGTTGATGAGGAACATCGTGCTGTAGCAGTCGATGCCTGTGAAGCCCATCAAGACCTCAGGCTTGTCGATCGCCATTGTTGTGATCGATTGGGTTAGTCTGTCGATTCAGTCTAGTTGCCAGAAGCCACCGGGAACAGTGGGAGCTCATCTACGAAAAGGTCTCCATTGCTGTCGGTCCATTTGTAGATGTAGTAGGCGTCCTCAAGAAGAGCGGGAATCAGCAATCTGCCAAGCATCTTAAACATGACTGCTGCGGCGTAGGTTCCCTTCCAACCGTAACCGTAGAGGATTATTACGTGCCTACCATTGGCGGGGTCCTTGAAGGCCATCATGATGAACATGTCCTGGTTGGTCGAGACGACGGAAGCATCCATCTCCGTACCCGGAATCGCTAACCCCGTCGAGCGGGAGTAGAAGTAGACTTTGCCTCCGACAATCTGCGCGTACGCTGGTGTCACGCCTACTGTGAGTTCATAGTACTTGACAGGGCCATTCACGAGCCAGCCGCCACCCAATACAACGGAGAAGTTCGGATCAGGAACAATGCTCCCATCAGGGGCTACGACGGACGTGTGAGTATCCGTCGTGACGAACTGGTAGTTCGTGCTCATCCCTATCGGCATCCCCAAGGCCAGCCAGTCACTCAACG
>Ga0209725_1001264_pt1 | contig 14573 bp, 9 predicted proteins | sample I18A1metaG_FD_184145 | JGI IMG/M metagenome (GOLD analysis project Ga0209725, IMG submission 184145) | Lake sediment bacterial and archeal communities from Gulf of Boni, Indonesia to study Microbial Dark Matter (Phase II) - ​I18A1 metaG... | ecosystem: Environmental > Aquatic > Freshwater > Lake... | reverse complement strand
GATTGGTTTCTCGGCTGGGCAAGGTACCGGCTTCGAGTTTATGGTTTCGCCTTGGTTGCATTACGAGGCCTACGACCTGAAGTTCGTAAACAATGTGGTTCATGATGCTCAGAATGCTGGGATGGCGACTAGGGGAGGATACAATATTCTGCTGGCTTACAATACGCTCTTTCGCATCGGGATTGACGCCAGCGGTGGCGCGCCGCTTCTGTTGGTTGGGCGTGGGTCTCGCAGTTGCGATGGCGATGCTGCAGCCTGCCAGTCGAGGCATGATGCTGGCGGTTGGGGGCCGACAACTGTCGGAGAGGTTTGGGAATGGATACCGAACCGGAACGTCTACGTTTACAACAACATATTCCATAACCCGTCACCGGCCAGAACGATGTGGAGTCACTTCACCGTTCCAGGACCTATCACACCGCCTCCCGACAGTAATGTTCCCTCCCCCTCTGCCTCTGACGTCAACCTTCAAGTCCGAGGAAACATGATCTGGAATGGCCCATCAGACCTTCCCATAGGAGTTGGAGATATCGATCAGGGCTGTCAAGCTTCTAACCCAACCTGCAACCCCACGCAGCTCGTCGCCGACAATGCGATCAACCTCAACGAGCCGTATCTTCTTGATCCTGCCCACGGAAACTTCCGACCCTACCCAGACGGCGCGGTCTTCATGGTGGCGACGTACGCCATACCAGATTTTGGCTGGGATGATGCGCCGACAACTCCCCCAGTTCCTCCAGGCACTTTCTCTAATAGCGTGCCGAATGACCGTGACGGAAACACGCGCGCTACCACGGGTCCACCCGGAGCCTATACGGTAGTCACAACAACGACCGGCCAGCAACCTACAACCACAACAACATCGACCTCGACCTTGGGCACAACTTCACTGTCAACCACATCAACAATGCCAACAACGAGCACGGTTCCGACTTCATTGTCCACCTACTCTGAGCCCACTTCTTCGGCGACGCTACCGCCAGGACCCGGGATCCCGGGATTTCCAATCGAGGCAATTCTGCTAGGCCTAGTCGTTGGGTTATTCGCGCTTTCACTTAGACGGCTACGCGAGAAGCGATAGTTTCGCCACCGCTATTGGGATTTCCACTAATCCTAGACCTTGACGACCACTGCAAATGCACCGCCGACGATGCAGAGGCGTCAGATTCCTCCACAGATACGTTTCTACCGCATTCCCTAGTCTGCGAGTTTCGGAGACGACTGCATCCGCCGCACTCTTCAGGACTGCTGAGCCTGCGGTGAGATGTTTCTCGTAGTGGTCCGTCTGCCACGATTCGAGGACAGTTTATGGTTACGGGCCAATTTGAACGCTCGTAGGAGAGGAGTTGAGGAGTAGTTTCGTCGTCGGGTCGCGCATCAAGGTACCCGCGACGACGCGCACCAAGGGACACACAAAGACGCCCAACCAAGAGTTCAATTTCTGATGTCCGCACCACTAGACCTTACCTAAACCATCTCAAGGACGACAGTTCAAATCGGGGCAGCGGCCAGCAAAGGCAGACGTATGTGCAACTGTTCACATGAGGGTTCAGGTTATCCTGTAGCTGTAGACGGCCCTTGAGTCGTCGTAGCCGCTGGCGGGCGCGTGGTTACCATCACGAACCAGACACCTGATATTATACAATCCAGCACTACTTGGAGTCCAACTGTACACATTCGACGTGGACCAGTCCTGCACCGTAACCCATCTCCCGAAAGCCCCTTGAACCTGAAACTTGTACAGGATCTGGTCACCCTCAGGATCACCAGCCTTACAAATCCACGTGATCGTTGAGCCGGCCTTCTGCGGACTCGATTTGTCCGGCGTCAAGCTGGAAATCCTAGGCCGACCATTGGGCCTTATGATGAATGATTGATAGGTGTAGGTCGCGATAGCCGTTCCAGGACCAGAGACGGAACCAGAACAGCCCGACGTGCAGACATAGCTCCCAACAAAACCGCCCGACACAGACGAATCATACTGATAATTCACGGTCCCCGTCAAGTAAGGAGACGAAAGACGAAAGTCAGTAGTCGTGTAGCGGGTTCCACCAACAGTGACACCCCACCTAGTTCCGTAAGGAATCCCAATCTGCTGGAATGTAACAGTATAGGTCCTCTCGTAGTTGCCGGTCACTGTCAGAGGAGACGGACCAGTGACAGCCTGCGGCGACGGCGGATTAACACTGGTGAGAACATAGCGACCACTGCTCCAAGAAAAGATTACGTGCTGATAGTCGTATGAGATGCTATGGCCCTCGCCAGATAGCACGATAGTGGTCGGAAAAGTAACAGAAAACGCTGGGCCGCCGTCTATCTGGTATTGGACCGTCATATCCGACGGGGACACATCCGACGGGAGCCCGGTCTGAGTGAAGGAGACCGTAAACAATGGGTACGTCGATACCGTTACGATGAAACCAGTGCCAGTCCAAGACTGAATGGCGACCGTCCAGCCCTTCGTGCGCGAGTAGACTTGACCCTCCTGCCACAACGCGTCGCCGTCGTGATGCTCCCTCGTAGTTGGGTTCTGGTCGACCTCGCGCACTATTCCCTCCCCGTCCCCAAGGTCCGGTTGACAGTAAGTGATCAGTACACCATGGTCGGGAGCGTTCGAAGGAATGTTGACGTCGAAACCAATCTTCTGTCGCGTCTCCAACAAATAGTAAGTGTTACCTCCCCCTCGAATCCGCAGGGCGTGGACGTGGTTACCCACCGGGGGTTGATTCCCAGCTATCGGCTGCTCTGTTCTATCGACCGTCACGGTGAGTGGCGGGTGAGCTGCGTCGAAATCTGCGACTCCACTGCCCCGAATCCACCCAAGCTGCATCTTAGACCATGCGGAGTGATGCTGTGGAGTGGGTGACGGGGAATGACTCATTGGATCCCAACCATCTATGAAGTCGTATGGATCACAAGCAGGCGAAGGTGGAGAAGTACTACACGAGTAGTCGTAGAGGTCTGGCAGACCAAGGTCATGGCTGAACTCGTGCACGTACCCACGCAAATCGGCGTTTTCGTTCAAGAATGAGTAGCTATGGATAGTTCCATCATTTGTGTCGACGTCATGAACGCCGGGCCTAGCAGTGCATCCAAAGACGTAGTTACCAGCGCCTACGATGATGAAGTGATTATAGGCTGCGTAGTTGACGTAGGCGTCAACAAGCCTGAAAACATCATCGGCCAAACGATAATACTCGCCGGCGTTCGACGGGGAACATGATTCCCAAGTGTGGACGTTGTAATGGGTGGAAGGGTTAGACAACATGTACCATTGAGAGGTGGGACCTCCGGTGACGGTTATCATGTTGTAGGAGTCCTCTACGAAGTAGGCGTTCATCGATCGGATCCTGTTCTGGAAGTACCATGGCATGTGGATTCCAGCAAGGTCGGGGAACTCGATCAGCAGTATGAGTACGGTTTGCGGTCCGGTTACGGTTGTGGGGCGGACGTATTCCACGGTCGCCTCCGCAGCAACCCATTTCACGTTTCCACTAGTCGCGGAAGCAACAACCATTGTGCCAACAAGCAGCAGTACAACCAAGACCGCACGGCTACCCAATCGGATCGCCGAACACTATTGAGCGACTACTAGACTTAACGCTTATGCGACGAGTCGTGTGTGTGACTGGTGGTGCGCAATTTGAACCGTCGTTTCTTTTTTTTTGTTGTGTGGGGGTACCTTGGTGCGCGACTCGCCTGGCGGGCAGATAAGTGCCAGTGCGTATTCTCGGCAACGTGTTCATGTGGCCTGGTTGTACTGACATCAGGATGCTAGCCCTCATAGGAGGAGTCATTTCTTTGTGTGCGCATCAGCCGTCCTTCGTCGTTGCTTTGGGATGAGAGATGCTGTGGGGCGATGTAGGATAGTCTGGGTTTGTTCTTGTCGGGGTTTTGGGGTGTGTTTGGAGGTATGTCTCTAGGGTGCGTTTGGAGAAGTGTCTCCTCTGGGGGTATTTTCTGGTTGTGTTTGTGTGTGTGGTCAGCTGGTGCGCACTCATGAAAGATGTTACGGTCTAGGTTGGTGATCCCCGAGTCTACCTGTTGCCAGCCGATAGTTCTGTTACGCTGCGATCGAGTTAAGCTTTTGTCGATACCGTTTCTCATTTCTGGATTCGTACGGTTCCCTTCGCGTCAGCATGAACCAGATTATCTTGAGCATCTTGTTCGCGACGGCTATGATGGCCTTCTGGTCGCCTCTTCGGTGCTTGACTCTCTCATAGAAGGATCGCATTCTCGCATCATGATTCACAGCCACCCTTGCTGCTTCAACGATGATCCAGCGTAGCATTCGTGAACCCTGCTTCGTTATGCTTCCATGATATTCCACGCTGCCTGACTGATGCAACGATGGAGCTAGCCCTGCCCATGAGACCAACTTCTTGTAGTCTGGGAAACGTTCGATGCTGCCGATCTCGGATCTGATCAGCAATGCCGAGTAGACGTCTACGCCTGTCATGCTGAGGAGAAGTCTGACATCTTCATCCTCGCATGCTTTGCTGTGGATCTCTTCATCTACACGTTGAGTCTGTTGGCTCAGGCTTTCCAGGTGGATCAGATGATTGTTCAGGATCAGCCTGTCGAGTGGTGGCAGTTCGATGCTTCTAAGCCATTCTAGTCCGCGCTTTCCGAAGAGGTCGGAGTAGGGGCAAGCGAACCCATGCGTGTCTGCTAGCGCGTGGATTTGATTCTTCACCATGGTTCTGATCTTGACGATGTTTGCTCTATGCCTGATGAGGGCTCTGATTTCCCTGAGATGCTTCGGTGGAACGTAGCTCTCGGCGATTAGGTTGCTTCGGAGCAGATGAGCTAGGATTCTAGCGTCGACCCTGTCGCTCTTGATCTTGGCTGACGCGATGGCTTTGGTCTTCAAGGGATTCGCCAACGCCACATGGATGTGTTTCGCGTCGAGGTGGTTGTATAGGTTTGTCCAAACGCTTCCCGTGGACTCCATGACAACTCTATCATTCAGCGTGAGTCTCGAAGCTAATCCTTCTATGCCTTCACGGTTGTTCGTGAATGTGAACTCGTCCAGTATGACGCCGCTTGCATCCATTATTGCAGCCCTACACTTCGCTTTGGCGATGTCTATCCCCACGAATCTCGCCGTTCCGGTTTCACCTCCTGGCTGGCTTCAGGCTGCAATCACTCATCCGGACGCGGAGCCCACTACTCTAGCAGCTCAGGATTCTGTCCAGTCACACACTCGGTCGCGTAGACCAGCGCACCAATGGACTAGCCAACCAAGGCTCAACAACAAACATCTTTCATAAGGTCACACACACACACAAAAAATCAACGATCTCAAAACGGCGACAGACGACGGTTCAGACTAGGTCGGTCGTACATGCAGAATCAATGCGAAATCGTTGAGCCTAGTTCTTTGCTCGGCGCTTCTTCTTTCAGTCTCTCGTAGCAGTCTCCGCAACAGCCAGAGTGTTCTGCTGGGTTCTTATGACACATCTTGCAGCGACGAGGCCCCCGCTTTTGCAGCTCGGCCAATGTCTCTCCAAGGTTAATGATCCGCTGAGTATACGAACTCGTGTCGCGAGGCCTCTTGGGTCTACGTGGCAAAAGATCCTGCGCTGGGGCTGAGCCTAATCTTGATGGGATCGGTGAGCAGTAGATTCACGCCTTTGGTGCCCTCGATCTTGCTAGCATCCCGCAGGTAGTACTTGATGTAAATTGTTCGGTCGGTCAGATCCATGACGAATGTCCACAGTGTTCGTATGGGGTAAGGGTTGTGAGCTCCTGCCTCTTCCGCATCATCGGTAGCTCCGTACACCTTGCTGAGGATCTGGAAACAGTCGTCCACAGTGAACTTGTCCTGGCGCGAATCGACCGCATCTTGCAGGGTCCGGAACCGGTTGAAGGTATTGTAGTTGGCCTTTGGGTCGGTCTGGGGGAAGCTGGCCGGCGTTGGATAGACATGAAGGGCGTGGTTCGTGCACACTTGCGGCTTCCCTTCGTTGCCGTCCACAAACACATACTCACCGGTCCTGCTGTCGGCCTCGAAGATCGTTGAGGCACCGGTGGGATCGCTGATGACCCAGTGTAACGCTTCGACGGGGAAGAAGATCCGTTGTCGCAGGATCATGAGCTTAGCCTCCCTCACCGTTTTGCATTGGGTCATCAGCAAGCTGATAACGTGCATTGTACTCAAGCCGGCGTCGTGACCGCCAACCCCAAGGATCGGTTGTCCTCGGCCCTGTTGATCGACTAGAGCGGTGGCGGATAGTCCGTGCTCGTTGATGCCATCCATTGGAAAGTTGAGGAGTTCCATGAAGGTCGTCTGCATACTGGCGCAGTCCTGATCTGGGTAGAATTCCGCTATGAAGCCATGCTTGCCCATCACGGGCGCCTGCGGGGCTTTCTTTCCGGTCAACAATTCTACGGCGCTGACCGTGTACCACTCCATGTTGCGGCTAACGAGCGTATGCCCATTAGCCGTGGTGTTCGGCGGGAAGCACACACTAGAGCAAGCTAAAGAGCCCAAATCGTACGGCAAGGTGGTGGTGTCGAAGCGGGTATCATCCTCTGCAAGGCCGAAGGCATCCGCAACACCCAGGGAGCGCTCATAGAGCGCTGCGAAGTTGTCCTTGAGGTAGGTGCGGCGCGCCTCGCCATAGATCGAATCGGCGTACTTCGCCAACTTGTCAACGCCGAGGTCTCTACGGGCGATCTCGGCAAGGGTTCTGCCGATGTCCCGATTGGAACCACGCAGAACTAGGTGGCGAGTCTGTTGGAAGTTCTCAGGGGCATCAGGGATCAAAGCCTCGTCTTTGACGAGCACCGGTCCTTTCGTACTTTTTCCCGAGGGTGCCGTAGGCTCGCGTCGCATCAGATAATCCCATCCAAGAGCTGACAGCCCAACAACTGCAGCAGCGGTCGCACCTGCATACTTCAGAAACCTCCGTCTCTCCAATCCATACTCATCCATTCCAGTGGTTTGCTCGTGTAGATTTAAGACTCTGGCTATTCCTTTGTCTCCTCACAGCTGACAAAGACGCCGACGAAAATCGGCTCTCCTGCCGTCGGTAAAGATCGCTACGTCCATGCCAAGAGATCCGCCTACAACTCAAATGACTGACAAAACAAGCTGGGATGTCGGACAGGGTGCATGGCCGAACTCATCACGGATTGAGGAATCTGCGTTCGACTGGACACCAATAGCCGCCCTGGGCACGCCAAACGGGAACACGATGTTTACTGCAGTAGTATTGGCCTGCGTATGTGAACACCTCGGGCTTCGCTCGGCGAGCTGCAGCCACAGCAAACGCAGCCACGACTGCCGCCACTCCAGCTCCTATTCCCATCACCGCGAAAGCTGATCCAACTCCGAAGGCTTGCGATGGTGCTGGTAGTCGCTGCCAGTCAGGATTACGAGGGCCCACATAGATCCCGGGATTGAGACCCCATGAGGTCAACTCAGTCGGATCCGATCCATCAGCATTCATCACCCAAATGCTACTTGGGCCGTATTCTCTCGCTCCTCCAGGAGGATATCTGGCGAAGGCGATCTTCCTTCCGTCCGGAGACCAGTTAGGCTGTATGTCGTTTGCGTTGGATGTGAGCTTGGCCAAGATCGTGCCATCAGCGGTACTAATCACCCATATGCCCGCGCCGCTAGAGAACACGATCTTCGAGCCGTCCGGAGACCAGCACGGCTCAAAATTGTGACCGCCTGCGGCCTGTCCAGAAAGGCCTGTCAATTGACGAAGGGTTGTCCCGGAAGCAGAGTCAACCGCATAGATGTCGCCTAGTCGAGTCAAAACGATCTCCGTCCCGTCGGGAGACCAATGAGGCGAGGTTCCGTTGGTCAGGTCGGTTGAGGTAGCGTCGCGAACGGCGGGCATGACAGCGACCAAAGGCCCTTGCTGCTTGGTGAACGCGATCTTCGAACCGTCAGGGGACCATGCGGGTCCAACCACGTCCAAAGTCATGGTCCCAGTAGTGTAGATCGGAATCCACTGTTGCCAGTCTGGCTCGTCAAGTTTCATAATCCATATTCCTCCCGGCGTAGGGCCGGGGTTGCCATCGATAGTGAAAGTGATCTTGGAGCCGTCCGGGGACCAGGCGGCATTGTTGATAGTCACTTGTTCCGGAGGATGAGTGAGCTGTTTCACGTCTGTGCCGTCAGGGTTCATCACAAAGATCTGCCTGTCTGTTGCATTCGGATACGTCACGTCGAATGCGATCTTCCCGTTCACTCCTGGATAGGATCCTCTCTCAGGCACAGCCGGCGAGAACGTCATTAGACCGACTGTGAGAATCATCAAGACTAGCGGTACGACCTCTCGACGCTGCAAAGAAGACACTACTCGACGCCTCACGATCTGCCGTCTTGCATCTAAAATGCTCTTTGCCGTCTGCCCCGTTGTGAGCCATTCCTTCCCCAAACCACCGTCCGTCGTCGATCTGGAATTGGTGTGTGTGAAGAGATGAAAAGTCTCTAGTCTTGCGGGCGTGTCGGTTCCTTCTGGTTGGTAAGCCCGAAGATACCCTGACCATGTGTCGGTCGAGTGTGTGAATGGGCAATCTTCTGGAGCGGCTCATTGAATGCGCCACGCGCGCGGATAGGTGAGTGCCGCGTTCAAGCCAACCACAGAAGTAGAGGTGAAGTAGAATTGGCGGTCTACGTTGGAATAGACGTCCACAAGAAATACTGCCAAGCAGCCCTGATGGACGAGTCTGGCAGAATTCAACGCGAACTAAGATTTGATAACACTCTGGAAGGAGCCTCAGGTCTAGTCAACCTAGCAAGATCCATAGACCCACATGTGAAAGCCGTCGTGGAACCATCAGCAAACTACTGGATCAAAATCTACGACAGGCTGGAGGATGAAGGCGTCCAAGTGAAACTCTCCAACCCCTTGAGGACAAAGGCCATAGCCGAAGCCAGACTCAAGATGGACAAACAAGACGCCAAAACCTTGGCGTACCTGCTGAGAGGAGACCTCGTGGCTGAAAGCTACGTCCCAAACAAGAAGAATCGTGAACGCAGAAGCCTCATCCGTCACCGAGCCAGCCTCATGCGCATGCGAACAGAAATCAAGAATCGAATCCACGCACTCCTAGACAAATACGACCTAACGTACGAGTACACGGACCTATTCGGCAAAGAAGGCCTAGAATGGCTCCGCAACCTAACCCTCCCAAGCATAGACCAGCAGATCCTACAATCCAACCTACAAATCCTTGAAACGCTCACCACGGAGATTCGAAACGCAGACATCCAAATCGCCAAAGACGCCGTCAACGAAGAACAAGCGAAACTCCTCATGACCATGCCTGGCGTCGACTACTACGCAGCCATGATTCTGCTGTCCGAAATCGGAGACGTGAAACGATTCGCATCCCGCGAGAAGCTCGCCAGCTGGGTAGGCCTAGCACCCCAAGTCCATCAATCCGGAGAAGCACGTTGGACAGGCCACATCACCCGGAAAGGCAGCAAACGAGCGCGATGGATCCTAACCCAATGCGCTCAATCCGCTAGACAGCACGACCCCAAGATGCGCGCATTCTATGAAAGAATCGAGCAGAAGCATGGATCCAGCAAAGCCATCGTCGCCGTCGCCCGCAAGATGCTGGCCATCATGTACGTGATGCTGACGCGAAACGAACCATACCATGGAGAGAACCCACAGCTGACGGAGCAAAAACATAAACGACTCGAGAGAATAGCAAACACTGCTTGAACGCGACGCAGAAGAGCCATCCAAGGGAACACCGGACTAGAGGCTTTTCATAGATGGGTACCTTGGTGCGCACTCACACACACACAAATCCTCCAATCCTCTCATGATGGTTCAAATTGCGATGCCCGCGCTAAGTGTACCACACACACATGGAATTTTGTCCCAATTCAGCTCCGTCAAGATGGTTCTTCTCTGAGCCTAAGCGGCATCAGTCGACCCTCGTCATTGATGACTATCGAGGTTCTCAGTATTGAGTACCACTAAGCTGTCTTCTCACGGCCTCTCTCTCCTTTCCACGCTTACAAACGCACATAAGCGGTCGGACAGGAGTATCCTCTGAGGGAATATCCCTTGAACCTGGAAGGAAGAAGCCTCGCCGTAGGAGTTCTCCTTGGCGTCATCGTGGGAGCAACTGCTGCAGTCGTCATCTGGGAAACGGTGCCTCCTCGCGAGAGTCAAGATGTGACGGTCACTGAAACCTTAACGTCTGTTCAAGTATTGCATGTCACGACCTGTACGTCTCAAGATTGTGGTGGGAAATGGCTGCTTTGCTCGGACCCAAACGTGATCAGCTGGCAGGATGTGGGGAATTACGAAGGTGAGACAAGAACTGTTGAGGGAACGATAGTTGGAGCATACAGGTCAAGCGCGAACGCAGTCTACCTGCACTTTCATGATCCGTATCAGGGATATTTCTACGCAGTGATCTTCAGCGTTGATCTGAAGAATTTCCCATTCAATCCTGAGGATTTCTATAGAGGAAAAGAGGTCAGAGTGACTGGCCTAATCCAGTTCTTTCAAGGATCGAGAAATCATCCAGAGATCACAGTCAAGAACCCATCTCAGATTGAAGTCGCATACATGGGATTCAAATATCCCTGAGCCCAAGATGTTCAACTAGCGGCAATCCCCGATCCCACCAATTTAACCGGAAGGGGCGCGGAACGAGCCCCGGCGCGTTTTTACCGTCAGTCTTTTAGCCTATGCGTCGCGTTTGTGTCTTTAGGGCCCACTGTACTTGCAGCTATCAAAGAGCATGTGGCATGCTGCGTTTCTCCTCCTTGTCTTGTCCGTATCCGCAGCGACGGTCATTCCGGTGACTCAACCACAAATCATTTCGCCGTGGCAGTTGCGCGTATATCCGCAAGAATTGTCCTGCAGTTACCCAAACTGCTGCCTGAGCTTCACCGTCTATGTTGATGGGACTTCGTATGGCGTTCCCGTCCATGTGGCCATCGAAGGAGGGAACCTTCACTATGATGAACGCTTCACCAGCTTAGGCATGCCTGCGCCTTTCTCGTTCACCGTATATCATGACTGCCATCCGTTGGTCGATCCTTATGAAATAACGGTCTGGGCTTTCGATATGGTAACTGCGCCGATTCCCAAGGGTGAGGATCTCCATAACCATACTGTCGTAGTCAAGGTTGTGACTGGAGACGGAATGCCACCCTGCGAGCCCGAGGTTTGCCCGTGGGTTACCCATACCTATACGTCGTCCTGGACGAGCTATACCTCATGGACGTCCTACACACCGTGGACGTACACGACCTACACATGGACATCCTATACGCCATGGACGTACACGACCAGCACATATGGCTGGTGTGACTGGTGGGATTGGTGGCGCCCGGATTGTTGGGTGGGATGGTGGCCATGGACCACAGGAGGAGAGTTCGACTTCGCTTTGAACGCCACGCCTACCTCACAGTCGGTGAAAGCTGGGCAGACCGCGTCTTTCACGATAAATGTTAGACTGGTTTCTGGGGTCGCTCAGCCTGTTACGCTGAGTCTCTCAGGTCTCCCCGCCGGAGCGTCTTACTCGTTCAGCCTGCAATCAGCTGACCCCACATTCACCTCTGCTCTACAGGTAGCGTCTCAGACGTCGCTGTCACCTGGAACGTACCCACTCACGGTAATCGGTACCGGTGGCGGAAAGACGCATTCTACAATCGTTAACCTGGTCGTTGCTGAGAACAAGCAGTCAAGTTCGCTCTCGCTGTCAGTCAGTCCGCCATCCCTCGAAGTTGGCGAATCAGTTGCGTTGGGCGGAGTCTTGTCCCCTGGTCTAGCGACCACGGTTGAGCTTGTCTACACGAGACCTGACGGGTTCGAGCTTGTGAAACATGTAACCACATCAGATGCAGGCGTCTTCTCGGATGCCTTCAGGCCGGATGTGCTTGGTCCATGGTCGGCGAAGGCGAGGTGGCCTGGAGACGCGGATCACTATGCCGGTGAGAGTCAAACCCAAAGTTTCTCGGTCGAACCTCTCCCCGAACAACCTCCTTCACTCTGGGATCAGATAGTGCGCATCCTGCCGACCGTTGGCCTCATCGCCGTCGTTGTGATCATCGCAGCACTTGCTGTGATTCTAGTCAGACGCAGATCATCCCACAGAGCACAGGCTGCAACCGCAGTCTCGGCCAAGTTCTGCCGGAAGTGTGGAACAAAGATCCCGGAAGGGTCCGCATACTGTCAGAATTGTGGAGAGAGATTCTAGTAGCAGAACCCAGTGAACAGGTTACAAGAGCAGGCTAGTAAGTCATACCACATGCTAGGTCGAAAACCATCTCCGTCCGAAGTGATCCAGCGGGCATTTCAGTCTCAACACAGGACATAGTACTCTTCCGAGCCCTCATTCCCTAGGTTTGAACACGCGTTGTTTAGATGCTGACGGAATCATCGTATGTCAGATCCTGTGAAAGAGAAAGACATCAACGAAGAGGCTCCAAAAGCCATTCTTGGACCTCTTGGGTCCGAGTCAAGAGTTTGGCGCACTCGCTTGCGTCTTGCCTCGATCAGCGGCGAGGGAATCAGCTAATTCTTCGAGTTGCTGTTTGATTCGAGTTCTTCTGTAATTGTACAAGCCGACTAGGGATGAGACAACTACCGCGGCAACAGAAGAATTGACTCAATGTTCAGGCTAGCAAACCGTGGTACTACGCTGACTGGGATCTGGAAAATCTGAATCCCCAAGCGTACCCAAAGGAGAAGCAGACAGACAATGATGCCGGTGAATGCCCAACCAGTTGCAAAGACCGCAACCGCCACCCCAAGGACACGGTGGCTTCGGCGGAGAGAGGCGAGACAAGTTGCCAGGGTCGCTCCCGCAAAGAGAAGAACCATGATTATCAGAACAATATAGAGTGCCTGAAGAATTGCGGACGCTCCCGCAATGGCGCTAGATAGACCAATGGCTGCCAGCACCAATTCGTTTCGGCCAGATCACTTGCGTACTTGCACCAAAGTCTGGCTGCTCGATCTTTGTGAGGCACGTCCGCGTAGAACAACTGCGAGATCAATTTGAGTGTGTGTGCGCACCAAGCTACCCACACACACAGGTACCTTGGTGCGGGCGTCTGGAATTGAACCTGAGGAAAGCCATCTTTGTCAACTGTTAAATACACAAAAGCAGCCGAGTTCTTCGCATGAGCAGCATACCTAGCTCAAAGAAGTATCTTGCAGAGTTCATCGGCACATTCGTACTGGTCTTCATGGGTTGTGGGAGTGCCGTGCTTGCCGGCAAATACGTTGGCTTTGTTGGAATCTCTTTCGCATTTGGCCTTTCTGTGTTGGTGATGGTGTACGGCATTGGAGGCATCTCCGGATGCCACATAAATCCGGCGATATCCATCTCGATGCTTGTTTCAGGCAAGATGAAACTCGAAGACACAGTGGTCTATGTGATAGTTCAGTGCATGGGCGCCGTGATCGCGGCAATGGTTCTTTATGCTGTTGCTCTTGGAAACCCGGGTTACAGCCTTACCGTCAACGGTCTGGGCCAGAACGGATACGACGCAGCTTCTCCGGGCGGATTCTCCATGATTTCCGGGTTCATTGCAGAAGTGATACTGACATTCATCTTCTTGCTTGTAATCCATGGGTCGACTAGCGAAAGAGCCCCCAAGGGTTTCGCGGGCATTTCGATTGGTCTCAGCCTTGTCCTCATACACCTTGTCGGAATCCCGATTACGGGTACGTCTGTGAACCCCGCAAGAAGCCTAGGCCCAGCGGTGATAGTCGGAGGCACCGCCTTAAGCCAGCTTTGGTTGTTCTGGGTCGCTCCAATTCTTGGGGGACTTCTTGCCGCACTGGTCTGGCGGCTCCTCAAATCATAACAGCAAGATACCGAATTCTTGGCCGACTGAGTTGCTGCGGAATCCAATTCTGGGGTTAGGTACAAGGGACGTGTATTGAAGTGGGATGCGGTTATCGAGCAGAAGACAACAGAGCTAGGCCGCTACTTGGTCGGCAAATCACGGAGGTTGGACTTCTCTGAGCCTTCTCCGACCCTAGACAGGGGGGATGGCCCCGAACTTCGGGGGAAGATTCTCGGTCTTTCAAGTTTGGAGGCGCGAAGGATCGGGATCGGCAAGAGTACACTTCACTACCTGCGAAGGAAGGCGAATAGCGAACGTTCCTTCAGGGTCTACGGCAAGGTACGCAAGAGACTCGTAAACGTGGCTTGATCATGATCTATCGAACACTAGGTGGTTCCGAGTCTAAGACACGTGAGGTGCAGGCCGCAAGAAGGTCTAGATGTGTCGCCAAGACAGGCAAACATAGGACGAGGTAGGTCCACTCTTCGGGTTATCAGCTTCTCCTGAAGCTAAGATAGCCTCCAAGAAACAGCTCTGGTGGGCAGGTGCAACCCGAGGGATGTTCACGTTGCCAGTCACTTGGCCTCTTTGAACCTAAACTCCTCACCATAGGACTCCAAAAACACTGTTTACAGTGTTCAAAACACCTGCAAAAACCACTCTACCCACCACCAAAACAGTCGCTAAAACAATCGGCAAAACAAGTTCTAAACCCGTGTAGTTTGGCATTGAACCGTGTGTGTGTGCGCACCAGCTTACCTGCATGAAAATCATT
>Ga0209725_1001262_pt1 | contig 14586 bp, 10 predicted proteins | sample I18A1metaG_FD_184145 | JGI IMG/M metagenome (GOLD analysis project Ga0209725, IMG submission 184145) | Lake sediment bacterial and archeal communities from Gulf of Boni, Indonesia to study Microbial Dark Matter (Phase II) - ​I18A1 metaG... | ecosystem: Environmental > Aquatic > Freshwater > Lake... | reverse complement strand
TCGAGTATTGCCTTCTGAGTGTCTTGAGAACACGTGTATAGGTTGTGTTCTGCATACGTAACATTTGGCAACGTTTTGGCATATTCCACCACTTCTGGAACGTTCACTATGCCGCCTATGTTGATGCCGCAGTGGCACACGAAAACGCCGATGCGTGGTTCTTCGCCAGACACGTCTCTTTCTTGCGGATACTCTTTCTCAAATGCTAGTTTTCCTCTTTCTGTTGCGATAATATCTGCCGCTTTTGATGCAGCCCCGCTTGCTTGAGCCACGCTTTCAGGGATGTCTTTTGGGGAGGCGAATGCTCCGCAAACATATATTCCAGGGCGAGAAGTTTCCACGGGGGAGAACGTTTCAGTGGCGCAGAAGTTGTATTTGTTTAGTTTTATGTCGAGGACTCTTGCCAGTTCTTCGGCGTATTTTGGAGGCTTCATCCCGACTGAAAGGACCACGAGGTCGAATTCCTCGTCTTTTGGCTCTCCGTCTTGTACGTGCCTCACCATGAGATTTCTCGACTCTGACAGTTCGTGTACGCTTGAGACTCTAGACCTAACAAACCTGATTCCGTATTCTTCATCTGCCCGAATATAATATTCGTCAAACTCTTTCCCGAAGGCACGTATGTCCATAAAGAAAATGGTACATTGAAGATGAGGGTTATGCTCTTTTGCGATTATCGACTCCTTGATGGCATACATACAACAAGCAGAAGAGCAGTAGTTGTTTCCAATCTGGGCGTCACGAGAACCCACACACTGAACGAACGCTATCCTCCGCGGAACCCTTCCATCAGACGGGCGCAGAATTCTTCCGCCATGAGGACCAGAAGCACTCAAGACACGCTCAAACTCGATGCTGGATATTACATTGGGGTATCGGCCGTAACCATACCCACTCTTTAGGCGAGGGTCAAACTCCTCAAAGCCCGGTGCCAGAATGATCGCGCCGACCTTGAGGTTAATGACATCGGGAATTTGGCTGAAATCAACGGCTCCAGCCTGGCAAACATTCTTGCACAATTCACATTTTATACAGTTTTCCTCGTCAATCGAGTACTTGAGAGGAACAGCTTGTGGGAACGGGATGAATATTGCCTTTCTTACGCCGAGTCCTTGATCGAATTCGTTTGGAACTTCGATTGGGCAGTAGCGAGCACAGACTCCGCACCCATTGCATTTTTCCTCATTCACATATCTGGCCCTTCTAAGTGCGGTGATTTCAAAATGTCCTGCCTCACCACTAACTTTCTTTATTTCTGCGTGTGTGATGAGTTGAATGTTGGGATGTCTTCCCGCACCAACTAGTTTGGGAGCGAGGATGCACATGGAGCAGTCGTTTGTGGGAAAAGTCTTATCCAGTTGCGCCATTGTGCCCCCTATGCTGGGCGATCTGTCAAGTAGATAAACCTTGAATCCCGCATCTGCTAAATCGAGGGATGCTTGTATTCCTGCGATTCCGCCCCCGATTACTAGGACTGCGCCAGTTTTTTCGCTCAACTAAGTTCCCCCTTCCTGGCTTTAGATTCTCCTCCCAGACTGTAGTTCAGATATCATCTGAACCGCTTTCCTCACTTGTTTCTCGTCCCCTTTAATAACAATTCGCTGGTTGTCTTCGAACTTTATTGTGACCCCCAACGTTCTCAAGATTTCTTGAATCTTTTCTCTGGCAAGTGGTTTCGTTAGCATTATCCTCGTCCATCCCTTGTCAACATCTTTAGGTAAGCCTGGAACAAAATTTAGCTTTCCAGGTGACGTTTCGGCGAGTTCACCGCGTTCAGCCTTGTCAATTTTGTTCATCCAGTCCCTTGCGTAGTCATCGCGAACACACAGAGCCATCGCGATTAGGTCACGTTTTGCCTTTTCCAAACTGTTCTGTAGGTCTGGCAGTCTTTCGTTGGCTAACTCTACGTCACATTCGGGGCTGACGTGTGAACGAACAAAATTGATTAATGACCGGCAGTTTCGAAGTTCACGTGCATATTCTGGGTCTACTTTAACGTCTTTCTGAAGCATGTCCCCGAACAGTTTTACGAGGACCCACCAAATCTGCTCTGATCGCTCCAGCATCGTGTTAATGTACATTCTCGTGCCCGTTACTTCAGGGCGTCCTGGCATAACTGCAGTCATCGCAGTTATTGGTGAGACTCCTGGAAAAACTTCATGAGGCGCTTCGACCCTGCTTTGTGAAAGCTCTTCTAGCCTTAGTCGAATTGCTTCGGCGATGAATTCGGATATGCTTCTGTAACGTCCAGATTTCAGAATCTTTCTTACTTCTTCGATGAGTTCTCCACGGATGCTTACTGTAGCCCATTCAGGCATGTTATTCCCGCTTTCTCTGATCCTCTTAAGTTAAGCTTAGTTTAAGCGTAACATATATATATGATGCTCATATTTAATATACTAGTATATACTATGATATTCACGGTGTTTAACATGGAAAGTCGAAAGGTACAACGAGTTGGATACTCCACCTTTAGCGTATCACTCCCCAAAGAATGGGTGAAAGAGACAGGCATCAAGCAAGGCGACCTAGTCATGTTTCTCCCCGAAAAAGGCGGCTCGTTAAGACTAATGCCCAGCACCATGATTGAACAAAAGAAAGAAGCCGAGGAATACGTCATAAACTCCGACCTCTGCGACGAGCCAGACATGTTGGAAAGACTCATCGTTGGAAACTACACTCTCGGTCGAGACATTTTTCGGATAGTTTCTTCGACGAGGATAAGTAGTGCACATGGTGAAGAAATTCGAAAGATAATCCATCGGCTTACAGGGTTAAGTATTGTTGAAGAAACTCCCAACCAGATAGTTCTTCAATGCTCCATAGATCAAACAAAGTTCAGAATAGACACGCTCATGCGAAGACTGTCAGTAATTGCCTCCACCATGCACTCAGAAGCGGTGCAAGCACTTGTAGAACTCGATGAAGAACTCGCAGAAGACGCCATTCGCAGGGAAAACGAAGCCGACATGATGTACTGGCTTGCCATAAGGTTGTTACTTTCCGCACAGCGAGATCACACTGTGGCAGAAAAAATAGGGTTAGAAGACCCTAGACAAATCATATACTATGGGTTGATTATGAGGCATCTGGAATCAATTGCCGATTACGCTGAAAACATCGCAAGAAGAGCAATCGAGTTCAAAAAATTCCGTAAAAATGGAGTAAGTAAACGTGTAATACGCCAAATAGAAAATCTAAGTGGCTTAGTCCAAAACATATTCCTAAAAGCCATGGACTGCTTTTTCAACAGCGACATAGGAATCGCAAACAACGTTCTGGAAATAAGCAAAGTCGTTGAAAAAGAGCACGAAAGATTGATGAAAGAGCCTCCTGAGATTCCAATATTGAGGATCGTCGTCTGGGGGCTGGCAAGGATAGCAGACAACGGCGCGGGCATCGCTGTCATAGCCATAAACAGGGCACTTGAAAAACCAAGCAAAGTATGTTCATTTCACAGTTTTCAATCCTAGTTAATAATTTCTCTAACAAAAACTTGAGCCCTTAAACAAGCTTTGCCTCTTCCTTTATTATATGTTAGGTTTGCGTTAAGGACTAAAAAAACTATATTAAGCCGTTCGTTTCTGCATTAGAGGATAAGAGTGATGAAATTGAGCGAACTTGACCTTGGTTTAATGAGTGAAGTTGCAAATACACCGAGAGGAAAAGGCATTCTCTTGTGTATCCAATGCGGAAGATGCACCAGTAGCTGTCCAGTAGCGAGAATTACAAAAGAACACAACCCAAGGCGCTTGATGGAGATGATAATCTTAGGCTTCAGGTCAGAGGTCATACCCCACCAGTTGCCATGGTACTGCCTATCATGTTTCACCTGCCTAGACAGATGTCCACAAGGAGGAGACGTGGGCGAAGTAATGTTTGCGATCAGAAACCTCGCCGTGAAAGAGGGAAACGTGCCTGCAGGAGTGTTGGCTCAAGCGAAGAGCCTCATGGAAACTGGGAGGGTGATCAACCCCATAAGAAGTGCCCTAGATAAAAGAGAAAGCCTCGGCTTAGGCGAAATTGCCCTAGGCGGGTTAGACGAAGTTCAAAGCATTTTGAAAAAGACCAAACTGGACAAGGTGATTAGCCCCAAAGAGACGGTGAAGAGAAAATGAAGTACGCATTCTTTGTGGGCTGTCTTATACCTGCCAGAGAACTCAGTTACGAGGTTTCAGTTAGGAAAGTTTTGCCAGCCCTGGGCATAGAATTAGTTGACATGAAAGACGCCAACTGCTGTGCACCATTCAGCATCCAGTCCGTAGACCACGCAAGTTGGATGGCTCTCGCAGCGAGGAACCTCTGCATAGCAGAAGAGATGGGACTGGACGTTTTAACCCTGTGCAACGACTGTTACGAGTCGCTTCTAATGGTAAACACACTCCTAAAGAATAATAAAGCCCTCAAAAACAAGGTTAACGAAATCCTCGCAGACGTAGGCAAAGAGTTCAAAGGAAAATCCGATGTTAAGCATCTCATAGACGTTCTTTACGACGACGTGGGCATGAAAACTATCAAAAACGCCATCACTGAGCCGTTCACAGAACTGAAAGTTGGAACACAGCCTGGATGCCACCTAACAAAACCCAAGAGGATACATTTCGAGGTGCTAAGGGGCTTCCGCGCTCTAGACGAACTAATAGCGGCGACGGGCGCTGAAACAATCCCATACGAGCGGAAAGAAATGTGTTGTGGGGGTCCCCTACGAGATATAAACGATGAACTTGCACGACAAGTGGCAAGAGAAAAGCTCATCAGCCTGAAAAACGCGGAAGTGCAGGGCATAGTTACAGTTTGTCCGTTCTGTTATCTCCAGCTTGACACGGGTCAACTGGAAGTCAAAAGGCATTTCAACGAAGAATATAATCTGCCTGTTCTACATTTCATTGAGCTTCTCAAGATGGCTATGGGCATGAAGTTAGAAGATTGGGAAGTTAAGTCACACAGAATTCCGTTAGGCGACATTGTGAAAGGCAGAATTCAAGAGGAATGAAAAAATGGAAGAAAACAAAGTGTTGATTATAGGCGGCGGAGTAGCAGGCATACAGGCATCTCTCGACTTGGCAAGCAGAGGCTTCAAAGTATATCTTGTGGAGAAGTCCCCAAGCATCGGCGGAAGAATGGCTCAGCTTGACAAAACCTTCCCAACGTTAGACTGTTCAATGTGTATTCTCGCCCCAAAAATGATCGACTGTTCCCATCATCCAAACGTTCAGCTACTCACATACTCTGAGGTTAAAGAGGTCAAGGGTTCAGCGGGAAACTTCACGGTGAAAATTCTAAGAAAACCAAGGTTTGTAGACGAATCAAAGTGCACGGGCTGCGCAATCTGCGCTCAACACTGCCCAGTGGAAGTTCCAAACGAATTCGATGCCAATCTTGGAATGAGAAAAGCCATCTACATGCCCTTCCCACAATCCGTGCCTAGGGCAATGACGGTCGATAAAGAAAAATGCCTAGAATGCGGGCTTTGCGCAAAAATGTGCGAGGCTAAAGCCGTTGACCTTAAGCAGCAACCGCAAGAGGTTGAATTGAACGTTGGCGCAATCGTCGTAGCAACAGGCTTCGACATCTTCGACCCAACTGAAATTCCATCCTACGGCTATGGACGTTACAAGAACGTAGTAACCGCACTGGAGTTGGAGCGTCTACTCTGCGCATCAGGCCCAACTGGAGGCCACCTCATAAGACCGTCAGACGGGAAAATACCCAGAAAAATTGCTTTCATCCAATGCGTCGGGTCAAGAGACAGACGATTTGGAAACACTTACTGCTCCAGCATTTGCTGTAAGTACTCAGTTAAGGATGCGGTCTTGATCAAGGAGCATGAGCCAAACTCGCAGGTCTCCATATTCTACATTGACCTCCGAGCCTTCGGAAGGGGCTTCCAAGAGTTCGTAAACAGAGCCAAGAGCGAGTATGGCATACGATTCATCCGAAGCAGTCCAGGCGAAATCATGGAAGACCCAGCAACGAGGAACCTGACTATATGGTACGAAGACACGATAGCTGGGACCGTAGAAAACCTCGTATTTGACTTAGTCGTGCTCTGCCCAGCTTTGATACCCCGAACAGACGCCAAAGAACTGGCCAAAGTGTTAGGGATCAAAACTGACGAATACGGGTTTTTCAGGGCTTCAGACATAGTAATCAACCCAGTGGATACCACGGTTCTTGGAATTTTTGCTTGCGGCTACTGTTTAGGACCAAAGACTGGCGACATCCCAGACTCCATAATGCAGGGTAGCGCAACAGCGGCAAGGGCAGCTGAAATCCTAAGAGGGCGCTAGGCTATGGAAGAAGAAACGAGAATCGGCGTGTTCATATGCCATTGCGGCATCAACATAGGCGGCGTAGTGAATGTTCGAGAAGTTGTCAAATACGCAAAAACTCTTCCTAATGTCGTATACGCTGAAGACAACATCTACACGTGCTCAGAGGCTGGACTAACGTCCATTAAAGAGGCAATAAAGGAACACAACCTAAACAAAGTAGTCGTAGCCTCATGCACGCCAAGAACACACGAACCACTTTTCAGATCAGCCTGTAGAGAAGCTGGATTAAACCACTACTTGTTTGAGATGGCAAACATTCGAGAACAGTGTTCCTGGGTTCATTCACACGAACTAACGAGGGCAACCCAAAAAGCAAAAGACATCGTAAGGATGGCTGCTGCAAGGGCTACATTGTTACAGCCTCAGGAGGAGCCTGAACTAGACATTAAGGATGTGGCTCTCGTGATCGGGGCTGGCGTTGCCGGGATGACAGCGGCGCTGACTCTGGCAGACCAAGGCTTCGAAGTCTATTTAGTTGAGAAGGAAGCCCAAGTTGGCGGAAACCTTCTACGACTTGATAAGTTGTACCCAACTATGCAAGACACATCCGAAATCTTAGAACCCATGGTCAAGGCAGTGAAGGCTAACAAGAACATCGAACTGATGACTTCAACCACAATATCTGATGTTAAGGGATACGTAGGAAACTTCAAGGTCACCATCGCGAAAAAGGATGAAAAAAGCGAGCTAGAAGTTGGAACAATCATCGTCGCATGTGGCGCCATGAACTACATGCCGCCCGAAGGGCTATATCAGTACAGAGTGTTTGACAGGGTTATTACGCAACTCGAAATGGATGAACTATTAAGGGAAGGAAAACTCGAGAAACCTGAAAGAGTTGTAATGATACAATGTGTAGGCGCTAGAAAAGGAGAAATACGTGCAGTAGACCTCGCGGGCTTCCCAAAATCTGATACCGCTCGGTTGTTAGCGAAGATTCTCAGAGCCAAGAAAGAGGAAGGCTGGCCCTACTGCTCTAAAATTTGCTGCATGAACGCAATTAAGAACGCCATATCCATTAAGGCTCGATACCCCGAAACTGACATCATTATCCTCTACGGGGACGTAAGAGTCTACAAAGAATACGAAGACTTCTACTCCCAAGCCAGAGAGCATGAAGTAAAATTCATAAAACACATCGAGGAAGTAACCCCAGAGATCAGCAAAAGCCTTGAAGGTAAGCTTGAAGTTTCAGCGTTCGATGCGCTTTCTGGCAGGGAGATGAAGATTCCGTGCGACTGGGTCGTTCTGTCAACACCCTTGATTCCCCATAGAGAAGAAGTCCTGTTGGCACGGATGCTTAAGATTCCGATAAGTCCAGACGGCTTCCTGATGGAGGCGCACCTAAAATTAAGACCCGTCGACACCCAGATGGACGGAATATTCCTCGCAGGCGCTGCGTCTGGACCCAAAGATGTCCCAGAGTCGATAATTTCAGCAAAAGCCGCGGCTGCGAGGGCTGGTATTTTGATGGCAAACAAAAAAATGAGAACAGAAGCCCTGACGTCCGTTGTTGACGAAGATTTGTGTATTGGATGCGGACTCTGTGAAGAAATTTGTCCATATGGAGCACATCGGGTTGAAGAAAGCAAGTCTAAGACGATTGAGGCTCTCTGCAGGGGCTGTGGCGTTTGTGCCGCAGAATGCCCGAGAAGAGCCATAACTATGCGTCATTTTACCGATGACCAAGTCTTGGCACAGATTAAAGGAGCGTTGGTTCCAGAAATGGAGGAAGTCTAAATGGAAGAGAGCGAAGAGGAATTCGAACCTTTAATCTTGGCTTTCTGCTGCAACTGGTGCTCCTACGCTGGAGCAGACTTAGCGGGCACGAGTCGATTCGAGTATCCCCCAAACGTGAGAATAATCAGAGTCATGTGCAGCGGAAGAATTGACCCCACGTTCATTCTTTCGGCTTTCAGATGGGGCGCCGACGGAGTGCTGATAACTGGTTGCCATCCTGGCGACTGCCACTATGTTCAAGGAAACTATATGATGGAAAGGAGATTCGCGTTCGTAAAAGAGATTCTTACTCAGTTAGGAATCGAACCCGAAAGACTGAGACTAGAATGGATTTCAGCGGGTGAAGGAGAAAAATTTGCAGCTTTGATTCGAGACGCCACGCAGAGAATCAAGCAACTAGGCCCTAGTCCACTGAAAACAACATGACAGATTCGTGGGCGATGATGGGGAAACCCACCGCTAAAACCGACTGTCGAAAGGATGTCAAGCGATGAAAACCGAAAAAAGCCAAGAGACGCAATCGCCAACATACTCGGCATCGAAAGAAGAGCCTAGAGTCGGCGTGTTCATATGTCACTGTGGAGTTAACATCGACGGTGTGGTTAACGTTCCAGAAGTCGTAGAATACGCAAAAACGTTGCCAAACGTTGCATACGCTGAGGACAACATTTACACCTGCTCGGAGGCGGGGTTAAGCTCCATTAAAGATGCGATAAAAACACATGGTCTGAATCGGGTTGTTGTGGCTTCATGCACGCCAAGAACACACGAGCCACTATTCCGGTCCACATGCCAAGAGGCTGGATTGAACAAATACCTGTTTGAGATGGCAAACATCCGAGAACAGTGTTCTTGGGTTCATGCGAGCGAGCCAGAAAGAGCGACGGAAAAAGCAAAAGACATCGTGAAGATGGCTGCTGCAAGGGCGGCGTGGTTGCAGGCGCAAGAGGAACCCGAGATAGACGTTTTGGGCTCGTCTCTTGTGATTGGGGCTGGCGTTGCTGGAATGACGGCCGCGCTAACACTGGCTGATCAAGGCTTCAAGGTGTATTTGATGGAGAAAGAAGCCGAGGTTGGCGGAAACCTTCGAAGGCTTCATAAGGTTTATCCAACTCTCCAAGACTCATCCGAGATTCTGACCCCTTTAACTGAGGCAGTAAAGGCGCATAAGAACATTGAATTGCTGACCTCAACCACGATATCCGATGTTAAGGGATACGTCGGAAACTTCAAAGTCAAAGCAAGCAAGATGGGCAAAGACGTCGAGTTTGAAACTGGCACCATAATTGTAGCTTGCGGCGCCACGAATTATCAACCACCCGCTGGGTTGTATGAGTACGGAGTACTTGACAGGGTTGTTACACAGCTCGAAATGGATGAGTTGTTAAAGGCTGGGAAGGTCGGAAAGCCCGAAAGAGTTGTAATGATTCAGTGTGTTGGGTCCAGAAAAGGAGAAATCCGAGCCTATGAGGTTGAAGCCTTCCTCATGTCAGACACCGCTCGCCTACTCAAAAAAATCCTAAAGGCTAGGAAAGAGGAAGGCTGGCCCTACTGCTCAAGGATTTGTTGCATGAACGCCATAAAAAATGCCATACTGATCAAGGAGCAGTCTCCCAAAACCGACGTTATCATTCTCTACGGAGACCTCCGAGTGTATAAAGAGTATGAGGATCTCTATTCAAAAGCCCGAGATCTTGAAGTAAAGTTTGTAAAATTTATCGAAGAAGCAACACCTGAGATTAGTGAGGGCCCAGACAAGAAACTTCTTGTCACGGTTTATGACATGCTCGCTGGTCAGCAGGTAAAGCTTTCATGCGACTGGGTTGTGCTGTCAACACCGCTGATTCCTCACAAAGACGCAGTGCTCTTGGCACGGACGCTCAAGGTACCGTTAAGCCCAGACGGCTTCCTAATGGAGGCGCACCTGAAGCTTAGGCCTGTAGACACCCAGATGGACGGAATATTTCTGGCCGGTGCTGCGTCAGGACCCAAAGACGTCCCAGAATCAATAGTTTCGGCGAAGGCTGCGGCTGCGAGGGCTGGCATTTTGATGGCTAACAAGAAGATGAGAACAGACGCCATTACGGCTGTTGTGAACCCTGATCTTTGTAGAGGCTGTGGCAGATGCGAGGAAATCTGTGAATTCAAAGCCATCGAGCTGGTTGAGGTCGCCCTAGGCGTGCTTAACGCTCGAGTAAACGAAATATCCTGTAAAGGATGCGGCACATGCTCCGTCACCTGCCCAACAGGAGCAATGACAATGAGACACTTCAACGAGAAACAAATCTTTGCCATGGTGAAAGCCGCACTCACATAAGTTTTGGAGGAGCCCAGCTATGTCAGAGCCAAAAATCGTCGGATTCTTGTGCAACTGGTGTGGTTATGCAGGGGCAGACCTAGCTGGGACCAGCCGACTCTCTTATCCAACTAACATTCGTATAATTCGGGTAATGTGCAGCGGCAGGGTGGAGCCAGCTTTCATACTTGAAGCCCTCGAAAGGGGCGCTGACGGCGTCTTAGTAGCAGGATGCCACCCAGGAGACTGCCACTACAGATTCGGAAACCAATACGCAGAAAAAAGAGTGGAAAAACTCACTAAAATTTTGGATTTACTTGGAGTTGGCTCTGATAGGCTGCGTCTGGAATGGATTTCAGCCGCTGAAGGAGAGAAGTTCGCTTCAGTCATTAAGGACTTCACAGAAAAACTGCGTATGGCGGGTCCAACTCCCCTGAAAATACAGAATAAGGCTCAACCAGCGCGTCCGACTAAGAATGAGTCGATTCACGCCATTCTGAAGAGAACGAAAGCCCTATACTGCCAAGAGTGCGGCAAATGTTCCAGCAGTTGCCCAATAACGAGAATTTATCCAGTTGCGTCTCCAAGACTGGCTGTTGAAAAAGCCCTAATGGGACTTGAACAATCTGTCCTAGTTGATAAGGGCTTGTGGTCGTGCCTAACCTGCTACCTTTGTCGGCAAAGATGCCCAGTAGACATCGAATACGACGAGTTTATCAGAACCTGCCGTGCCAAAGCAACCGCTCAGGGAGTTACTGGAGACTGCGCACACGAAGGAACGCTCTTAGCCATATCAAGAATAATGGCAAACCCCAAGGTCAAACAAAATCGACTAGGATGGGTTCCGAAGAAGGCAAAAATCGCCAAGAAGGGAGAAATACTCTATTTTGTTGGCTGCCTCCCATATTTCGACGTTGTCTTCGATGACATCGGCGTGAAAAACATCGAAATTGCCCAAGGCATGATAAAGATTCTGAACGAAGCTGAAATAAGCCCAGTGCTGCTGGAGAATGAAAAATGTTGTGGGCACGACCTCTCCTTTGCAGGAGATTTAGAGACTCTGCGAGAACTGGCAAAAATGAATATGGCTGCCATAAAGAAAAGCGGTGTATCCAAAGTTGTCACCACATGCCCAGAATGTTACCGAACCCTAAAACTGGATTACCCCGAACTAGTTCGTGGTCCCCACCCTGAGGTTTTGCATGCCTCCGAATTCTTAGCAGAGCTAATCAAGGAGGAAAAGATTAAGTTTCCTGGAAAATTCGATAAAAAAGTCTCTTATCAAGACCCATGCAGGCTCGGCAGACACATGGGCGTTTACGAACCACCCAGAGAAGTTATGACTAGTATTCCTGGCTTAGAATTAGTGGAAATGAAGAGAAACAGAGAAAATGCGCTTTGTTGCGGAGTAAGCGCCTGGATGAGTTGTGGCAGACACTCCAAACAGATTCAGATTGAAAGGCTGACGGAGGCGAAGAAAACTGCGGCTGACCTACTAATAACAGCGTGTCCGAAATGCCAGATTCATCTCAACTGTGCCATGAGCGAAAAACTTCCAGTAAAAAGCGAACAGATAGAAATTGAAACCTGTGACTTATCTTTGCTAGTTGCGAGGGCGATGAATCTTATGCCCACGCCTACATGATGGAGGCGGTGATGTGAGCGAGAAAACCTCAGTCTTGGTCATTGGTGGCGGAATAGCTGGCATGCAAGCGTCGCTTGATCTCGGTGGACGAGGATTCCAAGTTTACCTGTTAGAAGAGACTCCTAGTATTGGTGGGAGGATGGCTCAGCTTGACAAAACCTTCCCAACTATGGACTGTTCTATCTGCATTTTGGCTCCAAAAATGATTGAATGTTTCCGTCACCCTAACATCAAACTGCTCACATATTCCGAACTCAAAGAGGTCAGCGGATCAGCGGGCAACTTCAAGGTCAAGATTCTCCAAAAAGCGAGGTGTGTGGACGAATCCAAATGCACTGGCTGTGGCGTGTGCGCCGAACACTGTCCGACGGAGGTTCCTAACGAATTTGACATGGGACTCGGAATGCGAAAAGCCATATACATGCCTATGCCACAAGCCGTGCCAAGATGCATGACAGTTGATAAAGACAACTGTCTCAAATGTAGGCTCTGCACAAAGGTTTGCAAAGCAGGAGCCATCAATCTTGATCAGCAACCAGAAGAGGTGGAGCTGAATGTTGGAGCAATCGTTGTTGCAACTGGCTTCAACCAGTACAACCCATCTGAAATCAAGGAGTATGGCTATGGTAGGCACAAAAACGTTTTAACGGCTCTCGAATTTGAGCGTTGGGTTTGCGCCTCTGGTCCTGTTGGAGGGCATCTGATAAGGCCTTCTGATGGAAGGATACCCAAACGAATTGTCTTTATTCAGTGTGTTGGTTCTAGGAGTCTGAAGTTTGGCAGTCCGTTTTGCTCAAGCGTTTGCTGCATGTATGCCACAAAAGAGGCACTAATAATTAGAGAACACGACCCACATGTAGAGGTCTTCATCTTCTATAACGAACTGAGAGCCTTCGGAAAAGGATTCCAAGAATTTGTTAACAGAGCCAGAGATGAGTGGGGGGTCAAATACATTAGAAGCAGACCAGGAGAAATCGTAGAAGACCCGACAACGACAAGTCTCACAATCTGGTATGACGACACAGCTACCAGAGAGATAAAGTCTCTTTCAGACGTGGACCTCGTTGTGCTTTGCTCAGCCTTAGTTCCTCGAGTAGGCAACAAGAAATTGGCGGGCATCATGGGAGTAGAGCTTGACGAATTTGGTTTCTTTAAGGTGCGGCATCCGTTGCTCACTCCAGTTGATACAAATGTGGCAGGAATATTTGCGTGTGGATACTGCCAAGCTCCGAAGGACATACCAGACTCAGTTGCCCAAGCCAGCGCAGCAGCAGCGAGGGCTGCTGAAACAATAGCTCTAACAAGGGGCGTGGAAGGAGCCTAACCATGGAACAAGTCGAGTCTAGCGCTCTACCAGCAGAGGAAAAGCCAAGGGTTGGCGTCTTCATATGCCACTGCGGCATCAACATAGGCGGCATAGTCAATGTTCCAGAAGTTGTGAAATACGTTCAAACACTGCCAAACGTTGCCTATGCGGAAGATAACATATACACATGCTCGGCAGAAGGTATAGATTCTATAAAGCAGGCTATAAAAGAGAAGAGTCTTAACCGAGTTGTGGTTGCTTCTTGTACGCCTAGAACTCATGAGCCGTTATTTAGAGCGGCATGTCAAGATGCAGGCATGAACCCATACTTGTTTGCGTTTGCGAATATTCGGGAACACTGCTCTTGGGTTCACATGCGTGAGCCAGCAAGAGCTACAGAAAAGGCTAAGGACATAGTTAGAATGGCGGTTGCGAGAGCTTCTTTCCTCCAGCCGCAACAAGAGGCAGAGGTAGAAGTAGAACCCTCCGCCCTGATTATTGGTGGCGGAATTTCTGGAATTACCTCAGCCCTTTGCTTAGCGAATCAGGGCTTCAAAGTTTATGTTGTAGAGAAAGAACCCGAACTCGGAGGAATGCTGAGGAATATTTACAGACTATATCCTACGGATGAGGAAGCCGCAAACATTCTAAAATCTACAATCAAAACCGTAACTGGTCATAAGAACATAACCATATTCACATCGGCAACCGTGAAAAGTGTTGAAGGATACATTGGCAATTTCGAAGTAACCGTTGTTAAGGAAGGCGGACAAGAAAGCAAGTTTAAGGTTGGCACCGTAATCATCGCGACTGGAGCCGTAGAATTCGAGCCACTAGATAGATACGGATATGGCAAATACGACAGAGTTGTCTCACAGTTGCAGTTGGAGAAAATTCTTCAAAGCGGAAAGCCAGCAATGGACAAGTTCGCCAAGCCAAAAACCGTTATCATGATACAGTGTGTAGGAGCAAGAGAGGAAAAGCCGCCTAGAGCGTACTGCTCCAGAATCTGCTGCATGGTAGCCGTCAAAAACGCCATGCTCATAAAAGAATGGTATCCAGACTCTGAAGTTTACATCATTTACCAAGACCTTCAAACCTACGGAAAAGACTACGAGGAACACCATAGAAAGGCTCGGGAAGCAGGCATAAAATTCATAAATTATTCGAAGGGAAATCCACCGGAAGTTGTCGCGGGACCTGACAAAAAACTGAGAGTCACAGCCTATCACGCGTTGCTCGGTCAAAAAAACGAACTCGATTG
>Ga0209725_1001261_pt1 | contig 14611 bp, 13 predicted proteins | sample I18A1metaG_FD_184145 | JGI IMG/M metagenome (GOLD analysis project Ga0209725, IMG submission 184145) | Lake sediment bacterial and archeal communities from Gulf of Boni, Indonesia to study Microbial Dark Matter (Phase II) - ​I18A1 metaG... | ecosystem: Environmental > Aquatic > Freshwater > Lake... | reverse complement strand
AATATCCTGAGTTTGCTATCTTTTCGCATTCCTCGTCTAGCTGAGTTGCCGCCAACTTGGTTTCTCTGCCAAAGAGACTGTAGGAATACTCGTCTCCGTTTTTGACGATCGGAACGACCATCTTCCCAGTTAGATCTCCTCCCAAAATCGCTGTGTCGACCTTGTAGTAGTCTATAACTTTCAGGAATTTCCTCCAGCAGATGTCGCTACCGTGAACATCAGAGGCGAAGAAAAGCTTCAGCAAATCCAACTATCTCCCGATGATCTCTCCCGCGTGCTATAGTTCGGCAGATACCTACTATTTAACTAGATCAGAGCAATCAATCGCGAGAGAGTTCAGTCTCCACAATCAATGAGCGACCAGCACGTTTTTCTGTTCTCCTGCTGATTTGAAGTAAGGGCGGCAGGAATGGCGCGTTGCATTCTGTTCCAAGATTATGATGGAACGGTCTATGAACTTGACACACCATTGAGCAGGAAGATCGACTATGAACGGGTTAGAAGAGAGCTAGAGATACCTGGTTACGTCGCGAAGGAAGACTTTCATGTAGAAAGAGGCCTGGTCACTATTTGGGCCGCGCTGAATGCGAACAGGATGAAAGAGATCTTTCCAGAAGGGGCCAGTCAGAAGATGGCCAGAGAATCGATACCTGTGCTGTTCTTTGGTGGAGCGGCTGTTCGAATGCTCTGCCGAAGTGCAGACAATCCTTCAAGCCCGTTCTTCCGTGAATTGAATGACATAGATCTCATCGCGCCAAGGAACAGGGCACAAGACCTATACAAGCTGTTGTTGGTTCTGAGCGAATTGTGTGGGACAAGGTATCACTATTTTGTCACCCGTTCTGATCGCAGATTCAACGCCATGAGAGCCGGAAAACGGTATAGAGTGAGAACCATTGAGAAGATAATCAATGACAACTCAGTGCAGAGCGGCGTCCTCGATATATTCACCGACTCAGTTGATCTCAGACACAAAGTGGACGTTCGAGACATTTTCGAGGTTTCGAAAGAAAACTTGTACACGGTCGGTTTGCACAATGTTCTCCTGACTAAGTGTCAGTATATATTTGATGTTCAGGCATCAGCTAAAGAGGAACTGGTTCGTCAGCAGCTTGACTATCGAATTCTCGGCTATCCCTACTATAGAAATGACCGCCTCCTGATGGGGATTGAAGAGAAGGATATGAGGGATCTATGCGCCCTCTTCCTCGATCACGAAGTGGGTGAGGGCAAAGAGAATGTGAGTATGGAGAGAATACGCCGCCTTCTTGAGAAAGACAAGAAGTTCGCTCTTACATTCAGATTGAACCTCGAGAGCATTCTGAGAAACGAGGCTATTCTCAGACGGATCGGCGTTTCCAGCGCAGACATCTCCAAGATCTTCTCGCGAATCCAGAAGGTTCTGGATGTGACGCCAAAAGTGGATAAGAAGTGGAGCAACCCATGGTGGGATGTTGATGTTGAAACGCCACAGATATTCGGAAAGACCTCGAACGGGTGAAAAAGGAGCTAGACATATTCTTAAGTAGTGCAAGCTCAACAGAGCCCGTTCAAAGGTAGAACGCGATGCCTGCAGAGATTTCCGATGTGGAGGAATTCGTCAGACTTTCTGAGCTGGCTCTGGCTTGTAGAGTGAAGCGGTTGAAGGAGGTTGTGAAGCTGAAGCTTCGTACCCCCAGCAGACTATACACCATCAAACTTGAGACGCCCCAGGCGGAGGAAGTCCTCAAGCGCATCAAGTGCGAGATTCAGGAAGTCTAGCCATGATTCAGAAAGACTATTGAGTTTGCACTGCTAAGGCTCATTCGAGAGGAGCCTCTTTTGACCAAGCTGATGGACATCTTCCAATCGAAAGCTCAGACCAGACTCGTCGAGTATATGCTTGAAAACAAGGGCAGGGTCTTCAATCAGTCCACTTTAGCCCGCTTCCTTGATTGTTCGCCTTCGACTGTGGCGCGGATCATTGAGCCGTTGGTCAGAGCCAACATTGTTGCGTATGAGCGGTTCAATCAGGGCATGAAGGTTCTCTGCCTGAACTTGGAAGATGAGAAAACCAAGTTGCTGTTGGAGTTCTATGGGAAGCTGAGATCACTCTGAAGGCTAAGGCCCGCTACTTCTTCTCTTTCTCAGCAAGGCCCTTGAACTTATCAGCCAAAGAATCGCATATCAGAGCACACACTCTCCATTGGCGAAGGTTGTAGTTGATTCGCAACTGCTCCATGGCTTCACAGATGCTGTCTTCTTCCTCAGGGTTCACGAGCCCGCCCTCATAGTCGCCCCGTATAGGGAAACGTACCATATAAAAAGCTGATCATAGAAATCGAACCTGTTCAGGCGGCTTGCAGGGACCGGAAGAGTTCGGAGATTGCGCATACTTCGGAAAGATCTGAAACATGGCACAGTGCAGGTGTTAATTCAGACCCTTGATGATCTGTGGCATCTTTACAACATTGTTGAACCGAACGATCAGGTGAACGCTAGGACAACTCGTGAGATCAAGATAGATGGGGTCGGCCGTCCTTCCAGTCGAAGGAAATCTATCTCCTTGACGCTGAAGGTTGAGAAGGTGTATTTTGATAGAGCGATCATGAGGCTGAGGCTTCTGGGCACGGTCATTGAGGCGCCGGAAGATGTGCATATTCAAGGCTCACACCACACATTGAGCCTGCAACAAGGCAATACGCTCACGATTGCCAAAGGAAGGTGGCACAGGCACCATCTCGAAAGAATGGAGAGATCTGTTCGAAGACAAGAACCTGTGATCTTGGTTGCCATTGATTTCGAGGAGGCAGGCGTGACGATTATCCAAAGCCATGGTCTGGAAATCAAGGCCCAGATTCATTCCAGGCTTCCTGGCAAGAGAGAGGCTGGGAAACGTGAGGAGGCCCTGAAGAAGTACCATGGTGAGGTCTTGAAATCCATTGCCCTAGTCAACAGGGAGCTGCAGGCGCGAATCGTTGTCGTGGGTCCTGGGTTCGCCAAAGAAAGGTTCGTTGCCTTTGTCAGAGAAGAGTCTCCAGAGATGGCGGATAGAATAGTTGCAGTGAAGAGTGTCAGCAACGCGGGCGAGGCTGGAGCCTATGAGGCAGTTAGATGTGGGGTACTGAACAAGGTTCTGAAGGACACTAGAACAGCCGAGGAGATTTCTGCAGTTGAGGAGGTGTTGAAGAGGCTCGGAGCTTCGAAGGGAAATGTGGCATACGGATCGGAGCAGGTGTCACAAGACGCGTCCGAGGGAGCGGTTGAGAACATCCTCATATGCGACCAGGTCCTACGGGAGGCAAACGAAGAGGAGAGAGGGTTGATTGATAAAACGATCCGGAATGTTGAGGATAAAGGCGGAAAGGTCTTAGTGGTGAGCTGTGAACATGAGGGGGGAGCGAAACTGAGTTCGCTCGGCGGCATCGCAGCCCTATTGAGATATGACAAACACCGATGAAGGCGTCCGGGACATGTCACATCTGCAGCAAATGCGAAGAACTTGAGTGAGAGCGGACTATAGCTTCCTTGTGCTATGGTCTCCTTCTCGATAGGTACTCTCGTCTTACAGCTGGATTTGACTCGATAATTCTCTTCAGAGCCTCCTCGAACTGCTCGCCCTCCGGCAGGCGCTCAACAAGGAATACGCCTGTCCTCCCGATTCTATCCCTTCGAGTCAGGACCCTGACCCTCTCCTTCACTATGTCAGGGCTTACACCCACAATCCTAGCCACTTCCGATTCTCTTCCTATGACCTGGGATTCGAAATGCCCCTTTTCAGTTGGCTCTATGAGAGTGAGCCTCTTTGTGACCCCTCCAGCCCGCCGATCGGAACGAAGCCCTTTCAGATCGATCATGCCGCCGAATTTGTAGAATTCATGTTCCAGTCTCTTGAATTTCAGGAGAGGGAAGGTGACAGAGGCGGTTTCCTCAGGGTTCAGATACATGTGGGCTTTGGGTGAGTGGCCCGGTGTCGCCTGTGTCACGACCCTCGAGAAGAGCCTTTGGCCCCGCCTGGTTAGGCAGAGTTCTATCTGATAGGAGGGAACAGTCACAGGAACGAGCACATCAACATCGCTATCATCTTCGACATCTCCTCTCGCAACACTGCCGTGAATCGCGGATTGGAGACCTCCTGCCTCAAGTGCTCCCATGATTTCCTCAGCCAGCTTCCTTTTCGTCTCAAGAAGCCTCCACTGATACGCATCGTACACATGCTCCGTCCTGTCAGCTTTGGCCACGGTCTTCTCCGCCAAATCTCATCACCCAAGGGCAAGCCAACATCTTGCATATTCTTGTCTGACATTTGGCTGTGAAGCAATACTACCTGTCGGTGACTGCGGTCTCATAATAGCTGGAAACCTTTTTTCTAGACGCGTAGACCTTAGTGTCACTTCTATTAGATGCTTCCTGTGGAAAACATAATTAGGAGAGATCTATCAGACACCGCAGAAGCAAGGCTGTAAGGACGTCCCTCCAACTTGATTGAAGAGACTATCCAGTGGACGCAGGCCGCAATAGTGCTCGGCCTATACCTCACAGGATGGACTGTTCTGTTTCTGCTGTCTAAGCACTTCAAACTTGAGGAAAAGGGACTGAAGGTGGGACCACTCTACTTCGTCTACAAGACCACCTCTTTGAACCGGACTCTGGAACGTTTTGCGAGAATGCTTCGCAGGACGTGGCGCGTTTTCTTCACCATGGGAGCAGCAGTAGGCATAGGTATGCTGGTCCTCATAATGTATCAGCTTGTGAGGAATGCTCTCAACTTGATCTATAGAACGCGCGAGGCCGGTCCAGTTCAGATTCTTCTTCCAATACCAGGACTCACAATGAGGTGGGAGAACTTTCCATACATCATCATTGCCTTGTGCGTTCTGTTGATTACCCATGAAGGGGCTCACGCCATAGCAAGTCTTGCTGAGGGAGTCTCACTGAAATCCTCTGGAGTGTTTTTGGCAGCAGTTATACCGGGTGGATTGGTGGAGCTGGACGATGAGAAATTGGATAAGAGCTCATACTCTACTCAGCTGAGGGTCTTTGCAGCAGGATCCACAGCAAACATGGCTATCTCGCTGGTTTTTCTCATTCTCATCGCGAATTTCGCCTCGACCATCAGTCCTTTCTACAATATCGTTCCTTCCGGAGTTCTCGTGGGAGGAATCACGAAGGGATATCCTGCTGAGACGGCGGGAATCATACCTGGCGACATCATTCAAGGTATAGATGACAAGAAAGTGGCTGATCTTCAGGGTCTTAGAGCGGTCATGTTGCATGTCAAGCCTGGTTCATCCGTCGCTGTTGCGACCATGAGAGGCAGGTTTGAACTTGTGACGGCACGAGACCCCAGTAACAGTTCGCATTCTGTTTTGGGAGTCACCCAGCTTACAGACCATGTAACCTACTCACCCAAGATTAGCATTCTTTCGCCGGATCTGCCTAGACAGTTGTATAATCTTGAGTTTTGGATCTATTTCGTGACTCTGAACGTAGCCTTGATCAATATGCTTCCGCTGTTTCCTCTTGACGGAGACAGATTCATGATCGCACTCTTGGGATCACTGGGGATACGAAATGTGAAGGTGATTAGGTCAACGGTGAGCGCCTTCTCCTTCTCGATTCTGGCAATGAACCTGTTTCTCTCCTATGCCATGTTTGGATTTGTGAAGATCTGAAGGAACCACCGTTGAGATGTAGTTTCTGCGAAGGGGCTGCGATCTACAGGCGACCTTACGAAGGCGTAGCCTTATGCAAGGCCTGTTTCCTGAAGGATGTTGAGGAAAAGATTCGCAGAACGATTTCGAAATATGACATGTTGAGGTTTGATGATCATCTTGCGGTGGCTGTTTCTGGCGGAAAGGACAGTCTTGCCATGTTGAGGATTCTGCGGAAGATTGAAAGACAGTTTCCGAAGGCAAGACTCACCGCGGTCACCGTCGATGAAGGCATTAGAGGTTACAGAGCTGAGGCCGTTAAGCTTGCAAAGAAGTACTGTGATGAACTGGGAGTTGAACATGTTGTTCTCTCATTCCAGAAGCTCTTCGGAATAACTCTCGACGTGCTGGTTCGTTCAAGGAAGGAGCTCTCACCATGTTCCTACTGCGGAGTCCTGAGAAGGAGGGCAATCCATGTCGGCGCCAAAAGAGCTAGAGCTAACAAGATCGCCACAGCCCACAACCTGGATGATGAAGTGCAAACAGTGCTTCTGAACATTTTCCATGGAGACGCAAAGAGGATAGCTAGGGTCGAGCCTGTTCTGGTGGATCCAGCGAACCGATTTCTGGAGAGGATCAAGCCCATGTGCGAGATACCTGAGAAAGAGACTGCTCTCTATGCCTATCTGACAGGAATCAGATTCCAGTCATGCCCCTGCCCCTATCTGGAGACTGCGCTGAGAAACGACATCAGAGAGATGCTGAACAGAATCGAGCAGAAACATCCAGGAACCAAGTTCACAGTGTTCAGGTCAATGGAACGAATCCGCGACTATCTGAAAGTCTCCGTGCCATCAATAGAACTGAAGAACTGCAGTGAGTGCGGTGAACCCACCACGCAAGACATTTGCGAAGTCTGCAAAACCTTGAAGGGCGTTGTGAAATGACATTTTTGGATTGTTCAGCTTGATGCTCAAGAGAGGTCAAAGAGCGCTGACGTGAGCAACCAGCTTTCTATGGTCGGATAACACGCCAAGATCGATCTTCAAGAAACACCTTTCTACTGGACTGGTCCACGCCAGAAAGAGAGTTTAATATTGCTCAGTGCTTCAATGGATCTTGGCGGTGGCGAGGGATCGGGGAGATAGCCGTTCCCTGTTACCTGAAATCGGCTACATGCAGGGATCCGTTAACCTATGGGAGTGGCACCACCGAGCAGATGCGGCCCTTGGTTGCTGACAATGACATCTTGCCCTGTCAGGCCAGTGGAGGAGGAGTGTCTTTCGAAGGAAAGAGATTACCTCCTTGCTGCTGAACCCGATCAGGCTCGGAAGAGAGCAGTCGTAAAGCAGGCATGTCGGCGCTGGCAGGATCACAGGGTGTAGGAGGCAGCTAAGCCAGCTGCGCTGCGAGGAGTGCTTATCCTACGGGGATGTCGCCACCGCTATTTTTCAATCCCTAAACGCTTATTTGAGGCATGAAGTCAACATAGCCGACGTAAGCTGCAAATGACAGGTGTCAAAAACGCTTGAGTAGAGAAGCAAAGAAAGCCTTGCCTGACATCAAACTGTTCGGAAAATGGAATATGCAAGGCATAGAGGTGGGAGACCAAGGCCTCCAGCGATATCTCACCTTGAAACCAGTCGTGATTCCCCAGACAGGCGGGCGCCATGAACACAAACGGTTCATGAAGTCGTCGATTAATGTGGTGGAGCGTCTGACAAACAACATGATGAGACATGGGAGAGTGGGTGGAAAGAAGGCGAAGGCAACCAGTGTTGTGAGAAACGCGCTCGACATAGTTCACTTGAAGACTGGAAAGAACCCTTTGGAGGTACTCCTTCAAGCTATTCAGAACTCAGCTCCCTGCGAGGGAACGACCAGAGTCAGCTACGGCGGAATCGTCTATCACCAGGCTGTGGATATTGCTCCCCAGCGGAGAGTTGATCTTGCCCTGAGATTCATCTCCGACGGAGCGAGGCAGGTCTCGTTCAGTAACCCTAAGACGCTTGACGAGTGCCTGGCAGATGAGATCATTTCCGCAGCCCGGAGAGACAGCAAGAGTTACTCTATCCAGAAGAGAGATGAAATGGAGCGAGTTGCGCTCTCATCGCGTTAAGCTGAAGCAGATTTCCCTTTTCCGCTCTCCTTACAGTCTGATTCTTGAGTCAAAGGTTAAATATTTCAGCTCTGATTTAGACTAACGATCGTTCGAATTCGGAGGAAGTATATTCACTTGAGCGGATCAGAGAAACCGCACCTGAACCTCGTCGTGATCGGGCATGTAGATCACGGAAAGAGCACTATGACAGGTCACCTGCTTTTCCTTACAGGTTACGTCGATCAGAAGACAATCGACTCTTACGCGAAGGAATCTGAGAAGACAGGTGCGGGAGAGACATTCAAGTATGCTTGGGTATTGGACAGCCTGAAGGAGGAGAGAGAAAGAGGAGTTACTATAGATCTCAGCTTCAGGAAGTTTGAGACGCCCAAGGTGTTCTACACCGTTATTGACTGCCCGGGCCACAAGGACTTCATCAAGAACATGATCACCGGCACAAGCCAGGCAGATGCAGCAGTACTTGTCATCTCGACAAAGACCGGAGAGTTTGAGGTCGCCGTGGGACCAGGCGGACAGGCCAGGGAGCACGCGTTTCTCGCAAGAACCTTGGGAGTTGCGCAGCTTCTCGTGGCGATGAACAAGATTGATGATGCCACCGTCAACTACTCGAAGGAAAGAATTGACGCATGTCAGAAGGAGATTGAAGGCCTTCTCAAGGTTGTCGGCTTCGACACGTCAAAGATCAGCTTCATCCCTGTCTCAGGCTGGTTGGGCGACAACCTTGTGAAGCTGAGTGAGAAGACGCCGTGGTACAAGGGACCAACAGTGGTAGCGGTCCTTGACAGTTTCACCGCACCGCCAAAGCCGCTAGACAAGCCGCTCAGAGTCCCGGTTCAAGACGTATACACCATTACCGGAGTAGGAACGGTGCCTGTAGGCCGTGTGGAAACAGGAGTCCTCAAGACCAACGACACATTGATCTTCAACCCAGCCGGAAAGGTTGGAGAATGCAAGACGATTGAGACTCATCACGTCGTCATTTCGCAAGCTGTGCCAGGCGACAACATTGGCTTCAACGTGAAAGGAATCGCAAAGACCGACATTCACAGAGGAGATGTCGCGGGACATACTGACAAACCGCCCACGATAGTGAAGGAATTCGTTGGACGAATAATCATCGTCGGACACCCAACCGCCATCGCCGCCGGTTATACACCGGTCCTTCACGCGCACACTGCCACGATGGCTGTAACATTCTCGGAACTGCTGCAGAAGATTGATGCGAGAACTGGACAGGTGACCGAGGAGAAGCCGTCATTTCTCAAGACTGGAGACAGTGCATTGGTGAAGCTGAGGCCGGTACGACCGATTGTCATAGAGAGCTACTCGGAACTTCCACAACTCGGAAGATTCGCCATCAGAGACATGGGCACAACCATCGCCGTAGGCGTAGTTCAACAAATCACTGAGAAGACAGAGAAAGTCTGAGCCGATTCCCTCAACGCTTTTAAACACCCCTCGCTTCTAGTAGCTGGCCCCCGCTCAATTAGGGTGGAGTGTCAAATCGGAGATTGGTCAGTAAGGCGAGGATTCGATTGTCGAGTACAGATCCCGGAGATCTGAACTCGATATGCGACGAGATCAGTAAGATAGCGGAGAAAACAGGTGTCAAGCTCAAGGGGCCCATTCCTCTTCCTACCAAGAGGCTGGTTATTCCAACAAGGAAAAGCCCGTGTGGAGAAGGAACTCACACCTGGGACAAGTTTGAATCAAGAATCCACAAACGTCTGGTCGATGTTGACCCAAACGAAAGATTCCTCAAACGCTTGATGAGAATAAAGACGCCTGAGTCTGTGTTCGTGGAGATTGAACTGGTCTAGACCTACCCCGTAACCCGCCCACCAGATCATCTTCTTGTACCAGAGCCAAATTCAAGTCAGGCTTATCTGATACGGCTCGACATTCCTCGCAGCTCATCTCGGCCACTGACGGTGCGCCACATGGAATACTCTGTTGAGTCCCGCAACGTTTCTCGAACCTTCAAGAAAGGGAAGAATGAAGGGATAGTGAGGGCACTGGACGACATCAGCATCAAGATTAGATCTGGAGAGTTGTTCGGGCTACTGGGACCAAACGGCGCCGGAAAAACCACCCTCATCAAGATATTCTGCACACTACTTCTCCCTTCCGATGGGTCAGCCTATGTGGGAGGTCATGATGTTGTCAAGGAAGCGGATTCCGTGCGCAGAATCATCAACATGATTTCAGGAGGGGAGACTCCGGGTTATGGCCTCCTGACAGTTAACGAGAATCTGTGGTTCTTCTCACAACTCTACGGCATGAGAGGCGATGTTGCGAAAGGAAGGAGGAAGATGCTTCTTGACGCGGTAGGCCTCGCCGATCAAGGCAACACGAGAATGAACAGATTGTCCTCAGGAATGAAACAGAGACTGAATGTCGCCCGAGGCTTCATGAATGACCCGGAGGTCATATTCCTCGACGAGCCCACCCTCGGACTGGATGTCATATCAGCAAAGCAGATACGCGGATACATCAGAAACTGGGTGAACACCCAGCCGCAGAAAACGGTCCTCCTGACAACTCACTACATGGCTGAGGCAGATGAGCTCTGTGACCGAGTGGGCATAATACATGAAGGCAGAGTAGTGGCCTGCGACACGCCTTCAAACCTGAAGGCTACGGTGAAGAACAAGACAGTGTTTCAGTTCAAAGTCACAGGCAGCGGCGACTACGGTAAACTCAGCTCGATCAAAGGTGTTGCAGGGCTTTCTTGGACGCACCATATCGAAAGCGACACATCAACATTGAAGGTTGTTCTGGCGGATCAGGCTTCGGCCTCTGAAGTAGAATCCGCCTTAACCGGATCCGGTTCCAGGATTTTGTCTGCTGAGACGCCTGAGCCCACCTTGGAAGATGTCTTCATACATCTGGTTGGGAAGGGGCTGCAGTGACCGCGCCCGTGCTTTCGAGCTATATGGAAAGAAATCTTCGAACCGTAGTAGCTAGGACTTATGTTCGCGTGGTTGGCGGGTTCAGAGAGCCAAGCTGGCTCATCTGGGATACGATTCTCCCAATGCTCAGCCTAAGCGCGTACATCTATGTCTACAAGGTCATGAATGCTCCTCGCGAGTTCACAGGCTTCGTCATTCTGGGAGGGGCAATGATTTCCTTTTGGCTGAATGTTTTGTGGAGCATGGCCGCGAATCTCTACTGGGAAAAGGAAATAGGAAACCTAGAGCCCTTCCTGATTGCCCCCATATCTAGAATGGCCATGCTCATGGGATTGGCGATTGGAGGAATATTCAACACCACAATCCGAGCTCTGGGCATAGTGGTGGCCGGGATTTTGATTTTCCAGGTGGAGTTCCTTGTTGGAGATGCCTTCGCTGCGCTGATCGTATTCGTCCTGACAATGATCGCCCTGTACTCTCTGGGCATGGTATTCGCATCGCTTTTCTTGATGTATGGAAGAGAGGCTTGGCATATGTCGCATTTGCTTCAGGAGCCGATCTATTTTCTCTCAGGATTCTACTTTCCCGTGAAGTATCTGCCCTTCTGGCTTCAGGTTGCGGCCTCAGCGATTCCGGTTACCTTCGGGATGGATGCGATAAGAAGAATCCTGATTCTTGGAGAGGGTTTCCAGAGTGTAAGCCTTCATGTGATCGCGCTTGCCCTGTTTTCTGTCGTTCTTTTTGTCATGGCAAGATGGAGCCTAGCATACATGGAGGATATGGGACGAAGAGAGGGAAGGTTGACCTTGAGATGGCAGTGAAGGATCTGGCTAGAGGGTTCAAGGATTCTGTTTGGTTGGGTTGGAAGGTTGATGCCAACTGGACAGATCCTTGGCTTTTCGCAATCTACTCGGTGATAAGGCCGATCGCAGGGATGCTCATAGTCATCTTTCTGATCTTTGTGGGGAGCCAGGTTGGCGGGTACAGCGATGAGAAGTATCTAGCGTACGTGTTTGTTGGCAACACGTTCTTCATTCTTGTTGTTCAGATAATGCTCTCGATGGGATGGGTGATTCATGAGGACCGTGAGCATTACGAGGTCCTGAAGTATATCTACATGTCACCTGCAAGCCTGTACGTCTACCTGCTCGGAAGAGCCTGCAGCACCGCGCTTGAGGCGTTGGTCTCGGTGGTGATTTCCTTGTTGTTCGGTGTGACTGTGCTCAGGATGCCAATAGATCTGCTCGCTGTGAACTATCCTGCGCTTGCTGTTTCAGTGGTCATTGGTCTGGTGGCGATCTTATCATTCGGGCTTATTCTAGCGAGTGTGGCATTGTTGACAGCTAGGCATAGCGGAGGAATGGTGGGCGAAGCGGTGTCAGGCATCTTCTACCTGTTCTGCGGCATCATATTCCCAATCTCAGCCCTCCCGCCATGGGCTCAGACTCTATCCAAGATTCTGCCGCTAACCTACTGGATGAACATGGTGAGAAACTCCATGTTCGGAGCCAAACCAACTGAAATCATGCAGGATCTGGGCGTGCTCGCAGGATTCACAGCCATATTCTACCTAGCATCGCTGGGAGTCTTGAAGCTGGCCGACTATATGGCGAGGAACCAAGGCTTGATTGACATCACCACGGAACTCTAGCCCTTGGCTATGTGGTCAAGTGCGATGTTTGATCGGAGCAAACCTGAGTTTGCTTGTGTTGGCTGCAGAACTGAAACGTGAATGACATGCCGTACATATTTCGGTGCCCAAGGTGCTCGCGTCGTCATGATGAGGAGGAGTACCGAGAGAGAAGGTTCTGCAGAAAGTGTGGAACCTATCTTTCAGTTAAGGGCAGGATCTGGAAGGATGAACCAGAATGGCCGGTTGAGAAGTCTCGTGGTTCGGCTCTCGAAATCTTCCCGTACAAACCATACCCGGAACAGCTTGGATTCATGGAGGACATAGAGAGGGTTGTTGGCTCTGGCAGAGTCTTGGTGGCTGAAGCCTGCAACGGCTTCGGAAAGACTGTGTGCGCTCTTTCAGCACTTCTTCCTCGGGACCCCGGAATCATCTACGCCACTAGAACACATGAGCAGGCACGGCAAGTTCTCCAGGAAATGGAGCAGATAAACCGCAAATCGCCCAAGGATTTCTCAGCCGTCAACCTGGCCAGCAGAAGCCACCTCTGCCTGGACAAGAGATGCAGCACCCTCTCCGCAAGAGAGGGGCTGGAAGCCTGCAGAATCTTGAGGGAGGAAGAGAAATGCGGCTACAGGTGGGAATTGGATAATGTGAACCTGCCTCTTCCGCCGGTTCTTTCGATAGGTGAAATGCGAAGGTGCGGCTACGAGAAAAAGATCTGCCCATACTTCTTGGCGAGGAAGATGGCGGAAACATGTAAGGTGGTTGTGGCTCCTTACCAGTATGTCTTCGATCAGACGATAAGGGAGAGAGCAAACCTTGAGCTGGGCGGAAAGGTTCTGGTCTTTGATGAAGCCCACAACGCCGACGCCGTGGGCCTCGCAGTTCTCAGTGACACCCTTTCCGATAGGACCTTGGCGTCGGCAAGGCAGGAGCTTCGCGAGATAAGGAAATCATCCAAGTTCCTAGATGGGTTGGAAGCTTACCTGGAGGAGAAGGTTCCAAGAGAAGGAACCGTCACAAGATCTGCGTCTCAGTTTTACGAGGATCTTGAGCAGGCATTGAGCGGAGTTTCTATCTCCTCGCTGCTTGATTATGGCGCTGAATTGGTGGATGTGATTAGGGCTAGGAAGATGGAGCGGGGCGAGTACCCAGTATGCTATCTAAATGGCATTCTGCGGTTTCTGACGCTGGTCGAATCAGGCGACCGGGAGTGCTATGTGGCCGTGTACAGGACGAGTTTTCAGGGTTTGAGAGTGATCGAGTACAGATGCCTTGATCCAAGTTTGGCGATAAGGCCTGTGATCGAGGCGGTGCATGGCACTCTGATCATGTCTGGGACACTGGCGCCTATGGAGCTTTGCATTGAGGTCTTGGGTATACCAGAAGCGGAGATCAAGACATATTCCGCGATCGCGAGGCCTGAGAACGTTCATCTTTCAATCGATCCATCAGTCACTACTAGATTTTCTGAGAGAGGGGAGCAGATGATGATTCGATACGGGGAGAAGCTGGCCACAATAGTTGCTTCGATTCCGAACGGGGTCTTGGTGTTCTTTCCTCAGAGAGGATTCATGTTGAAGGCGCTTGCTGACTGGAGAAGAACAGGGATCATGGAGCGACGCGGAGCTATCACGTTTCTTGGTGGAAAGGAGTTGTTTGTGGAAGGGGAGGATGCTGAGGGTAATAGGCGAGTGGTGGAAGAGTACAAGGCGAAGGCTGAGGGAGAAGGCGCGGTTCTGTGCTGCGTCTTCAGAGGAAGAAATGCTGAAGGATCCAACTTCCCTGATGAACAGGCTAGAGGAATAGTGCTGGTCGGTGTCCCCTACGCTGACATAAGCGACCCGGTTGTGAAGGCAAGAATGGAATATCTCAACAGGAAGGACCGAGGGCTAGGGGAGAAGTGGTATGTTATGGATGCCTTCAGAGCAGCCAATCAGGCGATTGGCAGAGGCATACGACATAGAGATGACTGGTGCCACTACACTCTCATGGATCAGAGATACAAGACCTCGGTGAACCTGTTGTCAAGCTGGGTTCGAGCTGGAAAGGTGGAAGAGGTACCGTCCGATGGTCAGGTAGGCCGCAAGGGTTTTTCTCAGCAGAGCATTGCCTATCGCAGACTTTCACAGAACCGAAACACCTCTGCCAGTGACGATGGGTAGAACGGGTCAGGCTCAGCTGCAATCTCGCAGCATGTTGAGGCATACGCAGAATGGCCTATCGTGCTGGAAGCCTGATCGTTTCCAACCCGTAATATCGGCCTCTTGTGATCTTGGCAAGCTCGATCAAAAAGGCTGTAGGCTTCAGC
>Ga0209725_1001258_pt1 | contig 14639 bp, 10 predicted proteins | sample I18A1metaG_FD_184145 | JGI IMG/M metagenome (GOLD analysis project Ga0209725, IMG submission 184145) | Lake sediment bacterial and archeal communities from Gulf of Boni, Indonesia to study Microbial Dark Matter (Phase II) - ​I18A1 metaG... | ecosystem: Environmental > Aquatic > Freshwater > Lake... | reverse complement strand
TTGTCACCCTTTCTAAACCACCGGCTCAGCATCACGGAAACCAAGTTCCTTACAATGAACCCCCGTCGTTGACAGAGCTGACGGAAAAGTGTTAATTAGAAAGGGTATTTTTTTGGTTTTTTTGAAGCGTGAAATGGCTTACAAACTTGTTGTCGCCGATAGTTCCCCTTCGGTCCAGAAAGTTGTCCAGATGGCTTTTTCCGGGCCGGATTTCGAAATCTATCCGCTCGAGGATGGACAACAAGTTCTTGAATCCATCGGACGGATCAACCCGGATGCCGTCCTTCTCAGCCTAGCCCTTCCTTCCAAAGACGGCTACGAGATCGGCCATTATTTGAGGAGCCGGGAGGATTTCAAGAAGACCGCGCTCATTCTCCTCAAGAACGCCTTTGAGCCTCTCGATGCCGATAGGATGAGCCGCGTCGAATGCGATGGAATCGTCCAGAAGCCCTTTGATTCGGAGGAATTGGCGCGGGTGGTTAGGGATGTCATTGACAAAAAGAAGGGGCCGCACTCGCTGCCTGAAGAGTCGCTTCTTGAGGACAATCCGGGCGCGTCGACGCTCCCCCTTTTTGAAGAGCCGGGCTTTCATCCTCCCTCTTCTGCATCTCGGTCCGAGGATGAACTCGAGGAAAAAATCAAGCAGATCATGCGGGAAGAAATCCTGGCCGTTGAAAGGGAGCTGGAAAAGAGGCTCAAGGCATCTTTGCGGGCGGAGCTGAAAGACTGGCTAGACAAAGTGCCCAAAAAGTCGCCCTAGAACGAAAGAACAGAGGGATAAGATTGCCCATAAAAGAGAAGAAGATCCTCGATAAATCCTACGACCCCAAGCAAGTCGAGGAGAAATGGTCCAGGTTCTGGATCTCGGAGAACATATTCACTCCTGAAGTCCCTTCGGCGAAACAGAAATTTTCCATGGTCCTTCCGCCTCCCAATGTGACGGGCTCTCTTCATATGGGACACGCTCTCTGTTTCACCCTGCCGGACATCATCGCCCGCTGGCGCAGGATGCAGGGATATAACGTTCTCTGGCTTCCTGGCACGGACCACGCTTCTATTGCCGTTCACAACGTGATCGAGCAGAGCCTGGCTGAAAAAGGGCTCACCCGGGAGAAGTTGGGCCGGGAGGAGTTCCTGAAAATCGCCTGGGACTGGAAGCGGAAATACGGCGGGATCATTACCGGCCAGCTGAAAAAGCTCGGCGCGTCGCTCGATTGGACGCGCGAGCGGTTCACCATGGACGAGGGGTTTTCCCTGGCGGTGCGGCAGGTTTTTGTCAGCCTTTATAACGAAGGCCTGATCTACCGGGATTATTATCTCGTCAATCGCTGTCCTCGTTGCAACACCGTTCTTTCCGATATCGAAATCGAGCACCGGGAGCTTGAGGGCAAGCTCTATTTCATCCGCTATCCGTTTGTTGAAAGTGAGGCCGGAATCGTCGTCGCGACCACCAGGCCGGAAACAATGCTGGGTGACACGGCCGTGGCGGTCCATCCGGAAGACGAACGCTACAGGAAAATGCACGGAAAAAAACTCCTGTTGCCGTTGACGAACCGTGAAATTCCGGTGATTACAGACCACCGAGTCGAGAGAGAGTTCGGGACCGGCGCCGTCAAGGTGACTCCGGCGCATGACCCGGTGGACTTCGAGCTTGGCAAAGAGCATCACCTCGAGCAGGTCATCGTGATTGACGGCTCGGGGAAGATGACTGAAGCCGCCGGGGCAGAGTTCAAAGGCCTGGACAGGTTCGAGTGCCGCAAAAAAGTCCTCAAGCGGCTCGAAGAGTCGGGGCTGCTGGTCAAAGTCGAAGAGTATAAACACATGGTCGGCCACTGTTACCGCTGCAAGACGGTCATCGAGCCCCATCTGAGCTGGCAGTGGTTTATCAAAATGGAACCCCTGGCCAAAGACGCCATCCGTGTGGTCGAGGACGGGACGATCGAGTTCATCCCGCCGAACTGGGCCAAGAGCTACTTTGAATGGATGTACAAGATCCACGATTGGTGCATCTCGCGGCAGCTCTGGTGGGGGCACCGGATCCCTGCCTGGTACTGTCGGGACTGCGGAGAGCTCGTCGTGGCGATGGAGAACCCGAAGAAGTGCCCGCAATGCCAGAGCGACAAACTCGCTCAGGATGAGGATGTCCTGGATACGTGGTTCAGCTCGGCCCTCTGGCCCTTCGCCACAATGGGCTGGCCGGAGAAGACCGCGGACCTGGAGATGTTCTACCCGACCGACCTCATGGCAACGGCCTTTGATATCATCTTTTTCTGGGTGGCCCGGATGATCATGATGGGCCTGAAGTTTACCGGCCGGATCCCCTTCCGCCATGTTTTCATCAACGGGCTGGTCCGGGACTTCCGTCGGCGCAAGATGAGCAAGTCCGAAGGGAACATCATCGACCCGCTGGAGATGATCGAGAAATACGGAACCGACGCTCTTCGCTTCACCATGGCGGCACTGGCCATTCCCGGCATGGACCTGTCGCTTTCCGAGGAACGGATGATGGGCTACAGGGCCTTCGCCAACAAGATCTGGAACGCTTCGCGCTTTGTCCTGATGAACCTTGACGAAAAGGGCCACGTGATCAAGGACGATGAATTGACTCTCGCCGACCGCTGGATCCTCAGCCGGCTCTCTGGGATCACCGCAGACCTGGAGGCCGCACTGGAGCAGTACAAATTCTATGATGCCGCTGAAAAACTCTATCATTTTACCTGGCATGAGTTCTGCGACTGGTATATCGAAATGGCCAAGCCGACCCTGAAAGCGGAGAACAAAACCACCAAAGCGGTGCTGGCTCAGGCCCTTGACCAGATCCTCAGGCTCCTCAGCCCGTTCATGCCTTATATCACCGAGGAAATCTGGCAGCACCTTCCTGGCCGGGGCAAGTCTTTGGCTCTGGCCTCGTTTCCGAGACCGCAGCCGTCCTGGCGAAACGACCGAGCCGAAGAGGAGATGCGCCTCCTTCAAGACCTCGTGGTTGAAGTCAGGACGATCAGGGCCGAGAACAAAATCCCGCCCCGGCAGAAAATCAAGATTTGGCTGCGCAGTCCCGGAGAAAGGGAAAAGGAGCTCCTGCCAGAAATCCAAACCTATATCCTCACCCTGGCCAACAGCTCCGAAGTCCGGCTCTGGGACCATTTCCCTCCTGAGAAAGGGCTCCTGAAGGGAGTCGCCGGAGGATGGGAAGTGGCGATCCCGCCCGAAGGTCTGTTTGACCTCGAAGCCGAGATGTTAAGATTGGAGAGAGAGATCAAGAAGATCCAGGTCGAGACGGAGAAGGTCGAAACCCGGCTTCAGAACCAGGATTTCGTTGATAAGGCGCCCCAACCCGTCATCGAGGAAGCGCGAAAGAGCGTGGCGCGACTTCGGGATAAGAAAGCAAAGCTTCAGAAGAGCCTGGAGCATTTAAAGCACTAACCGCTTCTCAAAGCCATTTTTTATGAATATCGGGGCCGTCATCCAGAGTTTTGAGACGTCGACGTCGACGAACGATTTGGCCAAGATGTTTGCCGAGAAGGGCGCGGAAGAAGGGACAGTCATTATTGCCGAGGAGCAAACACGAGGGCGAGGAACAAAAGGACGGACATGGGAATCTCCGCGCCGGAAGGGACTCTATGCCTCTATCATTTTGCGGCCGAAGCAGAAGGACATCTCTCTTCTTCCTCTCATGGCTGGAGTCGCCTGCGTCGACGCCATCCGCGCCGCCACCGGTCTGGAGGTGAATCTCAAGTGGCCGAACGACATCGTCTGGCGGAGGAAAAAGCTCGGCGGCATTCTCGCGGAGAGCGGATTTTTAGGGGAAGAGGTCATATATGTAATCTTGGGCCTGGGCTTGAACGTAAGCCAGAGGAGGAGCGATTTTCCCGAAGGCCTTCGCTGGAGGGCCACTTCGCTCCGTCTCGCCCTTAAAGCAGAGGTGGACCGGTCCGAGCTCGAGCGCATCCTGTGGTCGGCACTCGACCGCTGGTACGAACTTTTCCGCCAGGGAGAGGGCGAGAGAATCATCAGGGCCTACGAGGCCTATTTTATTATTCCCATAGGAAAAATAGTAATTGTCGAGAAGGAGGGGGCGGCCGTTTCCGGCGTGCTCCTCGGAATCGACCCACACGGGCGGTTGAGGCTGGAGAAAAACGGGCGAGAGATGTCCTTCTCTCCGGCGGAGATTCTGGGTCTTTCCGATAGAGGCAGGAAGAGATAAGTGCTATCATACAGGGAGGAGAAAAGAGCCATGCTATTCGCTTTGGACATCGGGAATACAACCATAGCGATGGGGGTTTTTTCGGGCAAGAAGCTACTCAAGGAATGGAGGGTCATGTCCGAAAGAGAGAGGACGAGCGATGAATACGGGATCATGCTGCTCGAGCTCCTGCGGGCTTCCGGGCTTGAGGCTGCGGCCATCCGGGGAGCCATCATCTCGAGCGTTGTGCCTCCGCTGACCCCAGTCTTCCAAGGCCTCTGCCAGGAGGTTTTCGGGCTCAAGGCCCTGGTCGTGGGGCCGGGCCTTCGGACCGGAATGCCGATCCTTTATGAGGCCCCGCTCGAGGTGGGCGCCGACCGGGTTACTGCTTCTGTGGCGGCTTTTGAGAAGCACGGGGGGCCCTGCATTATTGTTGATTTTGGAACGGCCACCACGTTTGATGCGGTGACGGAGCAGGGGGCCTACCTCGGGGGCGCCATTGCGCCGGGGGTCCAAATTTCCGCTGAAGCGCTTTACCTTAAGACCGCCAAGCTTCCCCGGATTGAGATCGTCCGGCCGAAAAAGGCCATCGGCCGGACCACGGTGGCGAGCATGCAATCCGGGCTTTATTATGGATACATCGGCTTGGTCAATAACATCATTGCTGAGATCAAGAAGGAGCTCGGAGAGAACAGCAAGGTTGTGGCCACCGGCGGGTTTGCCACTCAAGTCACTCCGGAGATCAAAGCGATCCAGTATTACGAGCCTCATCTCGTGCTGGAAGGGCTGCGGATCATTTATGAACGAAATATGGAGGACAAGCAGGCCGGCTAAAAAACGCTGGCCAGGAGAGACAGGATGGAACGCCGGGCGCTGAGGAGCCGGTATTTCCAAGAGATTGCCCAGGCGTTCTTTGACCTTAGGGGCGCTCCGTTTGTCCTCTCTTCCAGGGATATGTCCGTCATCAGCTCTTGGGAGGAGATGGGCATTCCGCTTCCTGTTGTTCTGGAGGGGGTACGAAGGGCCTTTGAAAGTTCCCGGAAGAGGCAGGCCGGCCGCCGAAAAATGTCCTCTCTTTCCTATTGCAACGCCGAAGTGCTCAAGGCTTTCTTGGAGTTCAAGGACCGCCGCGTGGGCCGCCGGAGCAAAGAAATATTCCGTGAGGAGAAAAAAAAGAAGGCGAGCATCGAAGTCGATAGGTTCTTGATGTCCCTTTCTCCAGAAGTCGGGTGGCTCAAGGATATTTACGCGGAAGCCCGCCGGGTCCTTGGTCGAAAAATGGTGAACGAAGACGCGCTCGAAAAAATGGAAGGGGAGGTCGAAGAGTTGATCCTCCGGAACGCCCCGGAAGCGGATAAGACCGAAGTAGAGAAGCGGATTCAGGCAGAATGCCGAGCCCGGCCGGGTCCTGAGGCCCGGGACATTTATAAAATCCGGTTGGTCAAGCTCATCCGAGAAAAATACAAGATTCCCCGCCTCAGTCTTTTCTATTATTAAGATGATGGAGGAAAACCTGCTGTCTTTGTTGAGGCAAAAACGCAACGGTCTCTCTTTCCATCAACTCGCCCGCCTCCTGCGTCTCGGAGTGAAAGACCAGAAGAAGTTGCACCGGACGTTGAAAGAGCTCCAGAAGCGGGGTGTGGTCCTGAAGAAAAAGGATTCTTATTATGCCCCCCTCGAGAGAAGAATCATCAAGGGCGAGTTTCTGTCTTCTTCAAGAGGATTCGGGTTTGTCCGCCCGGAGAACGCGGAGTTGGAGGATGTCTTCATACCCGGCCGGCACTCGCTCGGGGCTCTCAAAGGGGATATCGTCGAGGTCCTCTCCGAAGAACGGGGCAAAAAAGGAAAGCCGGAAGGAAGGATAATCCGCATCCTCAAAAAAGGCCGGGAGACGGCTTTGGGTATTTATGATGAACGGTTCGGCCAGCCTTTTATTATGCTTTTGGAGTCGGGTTCATCCGAGGAGATCCCGCTCGCTTCCAGGGGCCCCTTCACTCTGAAACCCGGCGTGATTGTTGAAGTGAAAAGAGATGACTGGACGCTTCAAAGCGTCCTGGGCCTGCCCGACGAGCCTGACGTTGACACGCAGGTCGTGATCAAGCAACACAACCTGCCCGTCGCCTTTTCCGCCGAGACAATGAAGGAAGCGCAACACATCTCTCACCGGATTTCAGCCCAGGACAGAGCCGGAAGGAAGGATTACCGGCCATGGCGCACCATGACAATTGACGGCGAAACAGCTCAGGATTTTGACGATGCGGTCAGCGTGAAGAAACTCGGCTCGGGGCATTTCCTTTTGGGCGTTCACATTGCTGATGTCTCCCACTATGTCAGATCCGGCACGGCTCTCGATACGGACGCTCTCGAGCGCGCCACGAGCGTCTATTTTCCCGACCTCACTCTGCCCATGCTTCCTGAAGAGCTGTCCAATGATCTCTGCAGCCTGAGGCCGAGAGAGACGAAGCTCACTTTTTCCGTGCTTCTGGAGATCGACCAGGCCGGCCGGGTGGTGAAATCGGAATTTCATCCTTCGATCATCAAGACGGCGGAGCGAATGACCTACACGTCTGTCTTCAAAATTTTTGAGGGAGACGCAGACGAACGCCGGAAATTTGCCGCGCTCGTCCCCGATTTATTGCTGATGAGAGAAGCCGCCTCTCTTCTAAGGAAACGAAGGGAAGACGCGGGCGGCCTCAATTTTGACCTCCTCGAACCCGAGCTCGTCTACCGGGAGGGAAAGCTCCAGCAGGTGGCCGCTTTCGAGGCCAATGAAGCCCACCATCTCATCGAGGAATTCATGGTGGCGGCGAACGAGGCCGTGGCCTCTGCCCTGACCCGGAAGTCGCCCCAGGCCATTTACCGGGTTCATCCCGCTCCTGGGCTGGCCGACCTGGAAGAGCTCCGCGGGCTGCTCGAGCATTTTGGCCTCTTCCTGCCGAAGCCCGAGAAGGCGACGGCCAAAGACCTGCAGCGAATCCTGAAACAGGTGGGCGGCAAGCCCGAGCAGAAGTTCATCCAATTCCAGGTCCTCCGGAGCCTTCGGATTGCTGCTTATTCTGCCGAAAATACAGGACATTACGGCCTGGCTAAAAAAGAATACACCCATTTCACTTCACCCATCCGGCGCTACCCCGACCTGATCGTGCATCGATTGTTAAAAGCTGCTCTGCGGGGAGAAAAACTGCGGCTGCCGGCGCTCCCTTCCCTGGCCCTGCACTGTTCCGAGCGGGAGAGGGCGGCTGACGAAGCGGAAAAGCAACTCGTCGAATGGCGCATCTTCCGCTTCCTCAAAGGCAAGCTGGGCGAAGAACTCGAGGGCATCATTGTGGATATATCGAGAGCCGGAGTTGTAGTTGAGCTCGAAGATTATTTTGTCGACGGCCTCGTTCCCTATGCCGACCTTGGCGGTGATTACTACCATAGGCGGTCCCAAAAAACGCTGGTCGGAAGGCGGTCGGGGAGACAGTTCAATCTAGGTGAGCGAGTCAAGGTCATCTTGGCCTCGGTCGACCCGATTAATCGCCGCATGGGCTTAGTCCTAAGCCAGGATTCCCGCGGAGTTACCAGATGACCACCACGCGGTTCGAAGGTTCCATAGCCCTCAATAAAGACGCCAAGGTCCTCCCCGGTCGGGCAGTGCTTGCGGTCAGGGCGCAGAGGGTTCCGGCTTTGCTGCGTGTCTATGAGCAAGCCGAGAAAGCGGAGGCGGGGCGGTTTTTTGTCCAGGTTTCAACCCGGCGGCCCCTGGCCTTACAATGGAAAGACCCGTTCGAAGTGTTGGACATGCAAGGCCGCGGACCACTCGGCTCTGGCGTTGTCCTCAATCCCCTCATGCCGGAAAAAGGCAAATTCAAAAAAGAAGCCAGGATCGACTTCCTGCTTGCTCTTTCGGGAAGCGAGAAGGAGATGCTGGCCGGGCTGTGCCGGGAGAAAGGAACACAAGGGCTAACGGAGCAGGACATCCGAGAATTTGCCGCTCTCGGCGAGGAGAGGATTTTGCGCCTGGCCGAAGAATTGGAAGAGGAAGGGAAGGTCAAGATCATTTCCTTTTCTCCGCTTTATCTCATCTCTCAAGAGACTTTTGATTTTCTCGGAGAAAAGATACTGGCTTTTCTTGAGCAGACCCGCGAGCAGCACCCAGCCCAAAGAGGCGTCGCCCTGGAGAGGATGAGAAAAAGATTTAACCTCAACAAGAAGGTCCTGACGCTGGCCGCAAGATCACTCGAAAAAAAGGCCCTGGTCGATGTGATCGGCCAAAGGGTTGCCCTCCATTCCCAAGAAGTTACCCTTTCTCCTCGAGAACAAAAAATTCTCAAGAGACTCGAAGAGATGTGCCTCCGGGGCGAATTCCAGTCTGTCTCCGTGGCGGAAATCCAGAAGGAGCTTCGGCTATCGGCAGAACGGCTGGAAGGGTTTCTTGCCATCCTTACCGAAAAAAAGAAGATCATTCCCGGGCCAGAGGGGCTCTACATCCATTCCCGCTGGCTGGATGATATCGTGGGCAAAGTGAGGGCTCTGGGCAAGAAGGAGATGACAGTTCAGGAATTTAAGGCCATGACCGGGCTGAGCCGGAAGTATGCGATTCCCCTTTTGGAACTGCTGGACCAGATGAGTATCACCCGGCGAAAAGGCCCCCTCAGAGAAATATTGTAAGTTTTGCCTCTTCTGGAAAGATGGCCAAGGAAAGCGCGGCGAGCGCTATGCGGAGGAACCGGGGACCGGCACGGAAACATAGGTCTTAAGCATATCATCAAAAAAGGCTCTGATCACGGCCTCGAACCTTGCTCGCGAATACGTTTGAGCCTTTTCTTGGGCGGACTGCGCGAGGGCCCGACCAAGGTTTTCGTCCCGGAAGAGTTTCAGTGTGGCTTCGAGCAGTTCAGCTTTGGACCTGACCCTGAATCCATTAACGCCGTGATCCACGATTTCCTTGAGTCCGCCTCCGTCATAGACGATCGGGATCGCTTTGTTCTGCATCGCCTCGACGGTCGTCATGCCAAAATGCTCGATTGCAGAAGGGTCCTCGTGTTTGAGTCCGCACATGTGCCAGAACACCTTCGCTTCCTGGTACAGGCGATTCAGTTCCTCGACTGTGAGATTAACTTTTAGTTCGATATTCTGCGCCTGCCTCTCAGCGATCATCTCTTCCAACCCGGCGAGATAGGGATTGTCTTGGACGCTGCCGCCCGCCAGGATAAAGACCCAGTCTTTGGCGATTTCCGGCCATTTCTCTTGGAGGCTCAGGAATGCCTCGATCATTTCCTTCTGCCTTTTTGAGCCTTCCACTTCGAACCTGGATACGGATAGGATGAGCTTTCTTTTGGGAAGTAACGCCGCCGTAGTTCCCATATCGGCAGGGGGATAAATTTGCTGATGCGAGGTCAACTTCCATTTCTTCTTGACCCACTCGGCAGGATAGAGGCCGTTGCAAACTAAGTAGGTATACTGGTCGGCGTAAAAATAGGTCCGGGGCCTTCTCTCGGGGAAATGACAGACCATGACGGAGAGTGCTGATAACGGGTAGACCATCTCATTCATGCAGCAGTTGACAAAAATATCGTAGCCGCCGCTTTCTCGGCTGACCCGATGAAAGGGGTTCCTCATTTCATTGGGAATAATGGCCGGGTCAATATTGCAGAGTCCTTTCTCCTCAAAAAAGGGAAGCGTGATCACTTTAATCCGACAGGCGGCGAGATCGAGGCCGTACCACTCCAGGAAGTCCCTATGGCTGACCTCATAATTGGCAATAAGAGTAATGTCGAACCGGTCCTGGAGCGCCGAGGCCATGGTCAACCCGTATCTTTGGGCCCCGCCGATAAAATGAAACCCGTGATCATACATGGCCAGGGACGGCCTGCGGAGGTGGAGCGCGACCTCGGCCCGCAGAACATGATTGTAGGCAGCCTGGATTCCTTGAGCCGCGGCGATCTGGTTAATTTCTTTGATTAGTCCTTGAATCATTTTCTCTTCTTATGACATGGGGAGACGGCTCCGGCGCAAACGCCCAATAACGCTAATCTTGAACAGCCAGTTTCGGTCCTTTGTCTGGGTTTTTTTGCTGCTCCAGGTTGGCCCGTAGGTCCTCGAGCTTGGCCTTGAGGACAACCAGGCTTTCTTCGCAGGCGCTGATCTGTTCCTGGATCTGTTTCATCCTTTCTTTATTATGTTTGGTCCGGAGAAGCAGGGCCTGGTACAAATCCACGGACCGCCGGTTGAACTGGATCTGTTTATCTAAAAAAAGGTCATTGTAATCGGCCAGACTCTGCAGGAGAAACTTTTTGAGAGCAACGATCGGCCGGCCGATGAGTTTTCTATGCGACGTAATCGGCTCTTTAGCCGGCCGGGAATTGATCTCTTCCTTTATAGAAGCGATGGACTCGGCGATGTAGCTCTCGAGTTCCCGTTCGGAAAACTCCTCCAGGTTGATGGGAAAAGACCCGTCTATTTCTTTGCCGGCCAGCTCCTTGATGTCCTCAATCTCCTTCCGTTTTCTGTCCAACTCCTCTTTTAATCGCTGGATCTCTTGAGCCAGAGTTTTTTCCATTTTAGCCGGCCAGGACAGTCCTTTTAAGTCGCTCGTCGGATTTTATAATCAATCTTTTTTTATTTCAAGATGGCGCCGGCCCTGCAGTTTTTTTTCCAGTGCGCTCCGGACCTGAGCCACCGTGATCCCCTGAATGCAGCGGGCTTCATTGAAGCGGCAGTTTTCCGAGCACGGGTTGCAGGTCAGGCCCAGGCGAATCGTTTCGTTATTTTTGCCCCACGGCCGGAACCGCTCGTACTCACCCGGGCCGAACAGCCCAACCGAAGGAACGCCGGATGCGGCCGCTATGTGCATCGGTCCGGAGTCGTTGCCGAGGAACAGGTTGCAGCGCTTCAGGACTGCGGCCATTTGGCGAAGAGTTGTCCTGCCGGCGAGGTTGATCGTAAGCCGGGTCTGCAACCCCGTTTCCACTTGACGGGCCAAGTCCTGTTCTCCTTTGCCGGCGATAATTAGGATGAATGCATTATAGGTTTCTTGAAGCCACCGGCCCAGTTCGACAAAGCGGTCCGCCGGCCAGCGGCGGTAGGCCCAGGCCGCCCCGGGCGCCAGGGCGATTAGGAAATCGGGCGGAACGATGCCGTGCCCGCTGAGGAAATCCCGGGCGAATTGTTCATCATCCTTCGAGGTCCAGACCTCCAGACGCGTATCCTTGGGCTGGGCCCCGAGGAAATGCAGGATGTCCAGTTGCCGTTCGATTTCGTGCTTGAGAGCGCCACGAACTGGCCCTCCGGTCGTCAAGCGGTTGACGTCGCCAAGGCGGTGGAACAGAAAATCGCCGGGTCCGTTGATATAAGCAATCCGGCGGGGCGCGCCGCTTGCGTACATCAGGATAACCGCCGCCGCCTGACAGGCATCGTTGTTCCAGCGGAGGGATACGGCCGTGTCAAAATGCTTCTTCCAGAGTCGGCCGGCCAACCGCGACGCCTCCAGCCACAAAAGGACATGGCCGCGAAAGGCGTCCTTCCAGTTCCCGATTGTTCTCCAGCGGAATGGGACCACCTCATCGACATAGGGGCATTTTTCGACCAAGTTGAACATCCTGGGCTGGACCGCAAGAGTAATGCTGGCGCAGGGAAGGAAACTCCGCAGCTCGCGAAGAAACGGGCTGGTCAGGACGACATCTCCGATATCAGCAAGCTGGACGACCAGGAGATTCTGGGGTTGAGAGGTGTCGGTTGAAGTCGCTTTGCGGCGCCGGCCGCTTAAGAAAAAGAATCCTTCATAGAGGACGGGCAAAACAAGCAGGGCGATAAAAGAGGAGGATTTCAGAAACGCTGCCCTCATTTTCTGGGCGAGAAAAGGCGGCTTCAGGAAGGCCCGGCCGAGCACGACGAGATCGCCCCATTTTAGCCATCGTTTGGCTCGGCGGAGGAGTCGGGTCATGGATTCAGCAGACATGTCCTGCGCTGTTGAGGGGACTTCTGCCGCTTTCCTTTCCCGAAGAGCGCCGCTCTCTTGGCCTGCGGCATCTTTCAATATTTTTTCTATGGACTCGACGGACCGGTCGAGCCGGAAACCCTCTTCAATAGTGTTCCGGGCCTTTTTGCGCAGGGATTCATACAGACCCGGGTCCTTGAGCAGCCGGAGGACCTGGCTCGCGCACAGCTCTGGGTTCTCCTTGGGAATGACGAGAGAGTTTGTCCCGTCTTTGAGGATATCCGCATTTCCCCCTGAGGACGTGCTCACGACTGCCATTCCACAGGACATGGCTTCCAGTAAGGAGATGGTCAGTGGCTCCTCTTTCGCTGAAGGAAAGACGAAGATGTCATGAGCCTGATAAAGGCTGGGCATTTTGTCGCTCGGAATGAAGCCTGAAAAAATCAGGTTGTTGAGAACACCGTGCTGGGAGCCCACCTCTCGCAAATAGGCCACAAAGGAGGGATAATCCCGGTCTCTTCCCGATATTGTGAGGGACAGATCAGCGTAGCCCTCCTCGTTTTTCAATATTCCCAGAGCTTCGATAGCCACCTCAACACCCTTTTCAGGCCCGACTTCCCCGCCGTAAAGCAGCCGGTTCGGCGGATGTTTGCCAGCTTCCTTGTATGAAAAACGGCTGAGGTCGACCCCCCAGGGAACCACCGGCGCCTGGGCCGCAGGCCGGCCAACTCCGATGGTCATGTTCTTGAGAAAAGTGCTGGCAAAGATCGCGCCGTTAAGGCTCAAGGGCTGCAAAGGCGGGACGAGCCCAAAATGACGGCTCAAGAAGCGAAGGACCCTGGAGCCCCCTCTCTCCTTTGGCCAGAGCTCGTACCAGGCGTCCTTTTCCCAGGTGGCCAACCAGTCCGAAGAGACATATAAACAAGTGGGAAACCCCATGTCCTGAGCCAGCAGGGCCAGTGAGAAAGAAACCCGGGAGAGGTCAAACAGAAGGATGACAGCCGGCCTGAAGTCTTGAAAAACTCTTCTGGCAAGAGTCTGATTGGCCAGCTCTTTCAGAAAAACGCCGTGCCAATGTTCGGTTTTTTTAGGATCTCTTCTGAGCCAGCGGTGAACATCACCTTCGCGGCGTTCATTTTTTGGGTTGGGGGTGCTGGTGAGGACCCGGACATCGTGTTCGCGGGCTTTAAGGGATTCAACAATATTCCTGCAACCGAGCGTGGAGCCAGTCTCGACCTCGGGGGGATAGAAGTTGGATATGACCAGTACTCGCACCACCTACTCGCTTCTCTGGAGCAGTCTCCCATCAAGAAGCCGATGGCTTGTTGTCTTCTTTATCTTCTTTTTTCTTCTTGGTCAAGGCCGATTTGAGTTTCTCGGCAAAGATCCCAAAAGATGCCTCTTTTGGTGCGACCCGCTTGAATTCTTCTTTTTTCTCTTTGCCGGCGCCCTCCTCTCTCTCGGCTACGGCTTCTTTTTCTTTAATGGCCGAGAGCGCTTCGAGCTCGGATTCAGCGAGCTCTATTCTCTCTTCGATGACCCGCCTTTCACTCTTGCGGGGCTTCAGGATCCGTTCGCCCTCCGCTTTGACTTTCCTTTTCTTGACTGCTCGTTCCCTGGCCGCAGGGGGAGCTTCAATCCTGGCTTTCTCAACGGCTTCCGCGCGAACAGAAATAGGCCTGAACTCTTCTACTGCTTCTTCCCCTGAAGGGATGCCCTCTTCCTGGAGAACTTCGGGAATCGCCTCTGAACCCGGAATCTCCATGGCTTCAGCGGGTAATTTCAGCTTGACCTCTTCAATAGCCGCAGCGGGCTCCCTGTAGAAGAAAATCCCCTTCTTCTTCTCAGAAGAGCTGAATTCTGGAGAATTGAGAAGAGTGGTTTCGACGTCCTCCTGGGTTGTCTGCTTCAGGACATCCACAAGATGATAAGCCCTCAGAAAGTGGAGGGAATGATCATCGGATTCGAGCCCGAATTTCTTGAAGGCGAGGATCAGGAGCTCGCGGAGGTTCCTGTCATCATTCTTGACCTGAAGGGGGAGAAGTTGGGCCAGAGTTTCCTTTTCCAAAAAGATGATTTTATTCGGCAGGGAAAAGGTGAAGGCTTCCTCGCCGGTATCGTTGAATTGATCTTCTTTCGGGTCATAGGAGAGCTGGGGCACGGAGATTTTTTTCTTCGATTTCTTGAGCCAGAAGCTAAACTGGTGGAGATTTTTTCTTTCCAGAGTGAGACTCGTTCCCTGAGGAATGTTAGCGGCCTGGAAATAGTCCTTCAGGCCTAAGAAAAAGCAATCGGACGGATAATAATATACTGTATAGCTTTTCCCTTCCTCGGAGTCGATAAATGTGTATTCCCGGGCATGGGAGAGCTCTTTGTTCAGGCTCTTGGGGACCCGGACTCCGCCTGACAGCACTTCCCTCCAGGTGAGGTAGATTTTGAGAGGAAACTCATGGAATGTGCTGAGCTGCGGCTTTTCCGCCCCTTCCATATCCGGAAGTTTGGCCGGTGGAGCCGCCAGAGGCAATTCCTCGAGAA
>Ga0209725_1001257_pt1 | contig 14642 bp, 13 predicted proteins | sample I18A1metaG_FD_184145 | JGI IMG/M metagenome (GOLD analysis project Ga0209725, IMG submission 184145) | Lake sediment bacterial and archeal communities from Gulf of Boni, Indonesia to study Microbial Dark Matter (Phase II) - ​I18A1 metaG... | ecosystem: Environmental > Aquatic > Freshwater > Lake... | reverse complement strand
GGAACTATTTTCACATGCGGTTGCACTCTGCGATGCCTGCACTGCCAGAACTGGACCATATCGCAGTGGTTCGAGACCGGCGAGATCTACACGCCAAGAGAATTGGCGAAGGTCGTCGATGAATTGAAAAGAAGTGGATGCCGCAACGCCAACCTCGTAGGAGGAGAACCTACCCCTTGGCTTCAACAATGGCTTGAAACGTTCAGCCATGTCACAACCAACGTTCCGATCGTTTGGAATAGCAACACCTACTACAGCCAGTTGACAGCCAGACTGCTCGCAGGGTTTGCTGACGTGTACCTCCTTGACTTCAAGTATGGGCCTGGTGAATGCGCTGAACGGATTTCTTCCGCGCCGAAATACTGGGATGCTTGCACTAGAAATCATCTATTTGCGAAGCAGTATGGCGAGTTGATCACAAGAGTCCTGGTGCTTCCTGAGCATCTGGAATGCTGCACGAAACCCATCGTGCATTGGATCGCGGACAATCTGGGAAAATCTGTTAGAGTCAATATTATGTTTCAGTACAGGCCTGAGTGGAGAGCTCATGAAATTCCTGAACTCAAGCGTAGACTGACGCATGAAGAGAGGGATAGAGCGATTAAACTGGCGAAGGAAGCTGGATTGGACAATTTCATAACCTAAGGAACGATTAGTTTTTATTACTGCGCCTTAACAAGAATCTCGGGTCGTCTGTGATCTATCAGAGTTAAGAGTGAGACGTGATCTTGAAGGTATTTAGCTGAGACGACCCAGCTCAAATCAATCTCGTGAAGAAACTCTATCGAGAGGTCTCCCGAGTATATTTCAGTACCTCTCTGTCACCGCCAAAATTCCTCAAGAGCCCAATGTACTCTTTGCTTGAGTGAAGCGGTTCCTCCACAGGACTTCCTGACAAATCTGCTCTCTGCTTCTTCTCAGACACTATGATCTGTTTCTCGTTCAGAAATCTTATCGCATCATCCAAGTGTCCGCGAAGTGAAACTGTCTGCTGCGTCTCAGAAACTCGAATACTCCAAAGTCCCATCAAAGTGTCAACAAGATCGGAATGCCAAGCCCGCCCTCCAAGAATCGTAAGAGCTCTCAATACGTCACACGAAGCTCTTGAGAACTCGTCCTCGCGCTCTCTGAACAGTAGTTCTTTAATCATCTCATCTATCGTATTCAATCTAGCTGACGACCGCATGAATCTAGGAAGACAAAGCTCTTATATTTTTCTAGTTAAACTCGAAAGACTCAAGGTTGGAAGGCAATGCATAAACGTCTTGGAATTCGCGGCGGGCCGTAGACAGTTCGGTGCCGAGGATCTTGTTATACTGAGGCGGAAACTTTTACAAAGTTTTATATTTTGATCGAATCCATTTACTCACCTATTGAAAAAGAGGAAAGAAGACAATGTCAGCTAGGAAAACGTATACAAAGCTTGCCGCCATCCTTATTGCAATCATCATCATAGTGGCCGCCTACTACTCCTACACGCAGTATGCTGCCCCACCAACTCCGACTCCCACTCCCACACCAACGCCAACTCCGACACCAACGCCGACACCCACTCCGACCCCGACACCGGAAAAGCCAATGATCATCGGGACAATTGAGAAAATCAAGATTCTCGACCCTGCAGACGCTTACGACTACTTTGGCATCAATGTAATTCAGAACAATAACGAAGGTTTATTGAGATTCAAACCAGGAACAACTGATGTTGAGGCTTGTCTGGCGACTAAGTGGGAAGTTAGCTCTGACGGCTTGGTTTACACTTTCTACCTCAGGAAGGGCGTGAAATTCCACGACGGCAGCGACTTCAACGCATATGTTATGAAGGACTCGCTGGATAGGGTCATCAAGTTGGAGGGCGAGCCATCTTGGATACTTACGACGATCGTGGAAAGCACTGAGGCAGTGGACGATTACACACTGAAGATAACGTTGCAGTATCCACTTACGCCATTTCTCTCTATGATGGCCTTCAGCGTATCATATCCAGTAAGTCCAAAAACGCCGATGGACGCACTGGTGAGTGCCCCGAACTGGGTTGTAGGGACTGGCCCCTACAAGATTACAAAGTGGACGCCAGATCAAGAACTGATCTTGGAAAGATTCGATGGATACTGGGGAGAGAAGGCCAAGACGAAGACGATGGTCATTAGGTTCTATGCTTCATCTGACGCGTTGAGATTGGCGATCGAGAAAGGTGAGATCGACGTAGCCTTCAGACATATTCGACCGAAGGATCTCACGGACCTCGCAAAGAAGCCTGATCTGAAGGTCCTGGAAGGAACTGGTGCTGCGATCAGATACATCGTCTTCAATGTTAAGATCAAACCTTTCACGGACAAGAGAGTCCGACAGGCTATCGCTTACGCCGTCGATCGGTCTGCGATCGCGAGTCAGGTCTTTGAGAACCAAGTGTCGCCGCTCTACAGCCTTGTGCCAGCTGGAATGTGGAGCCACACTGACTCTTTCAAGGACAAATATGGTGAACGGGGTCTGGACAAGGCCAAGGAACTCTTGAAGCAAGCGGGCTATTCCGAATCCAAGCCGCTTGAGATAGAACTATGGTATACGCCTACTCACTATGGCGACACCGAAGCCGATGTAGCCTTAGTCGTAAAGAAGAGTCTCGAAGAGACGGGAATGATAAAGGTTAAGCTCAGCTCAGCTGAATGGTCAACCTACGTCAGCTACTTCTACGAGAAGCACTCAATGGGGATATTCTTGTTGGGCTGGTATCCAGACTACGTTGACCCAGATGATTATACATGGGTCTTTCTCGGTTCAGAACCAGGGCTCAGCGATTCCTTCGGATGTATGTACGCTAATCCGCAGATGGACGACCTCCTCAAGAGAGCAAGGACAAGCACAGATGTTGAAGAACGGACAAAGCTTTATGAAGACGCACAGAGTCTGCTGGCTGAAGATGTACCTTACATTCCGTTGTGGCAAGCAAAGCAATACGTAGTCATAAAGCCAAGCGTGAAAGGTGTAATTCTAGACGCTACAATGATCTTCCGCTGGTACACCTTGTACTTTTCGTAGCCGGAATACTCAAAACTTAACTCTTTTCTTTACCTATTTCCAAAGAGGGAAAACCTTGGCATCTCTGCGCACTTACATTATAGCCCGCTTGCTTATGGTCCTGCCAATGATTCTCATTCTCCTCTCGATCGTTTTCCTAGTATTGCACGTTCTTCCTGGCGATCCTGTCAGCGCGATGCTCGGCCCCAAGGCTCCCGAAGAGCAGAAAGAGTTAATGAGACACCAGTTGGGTCTGGATAAACATCCTATTTTCCAGTATGCCGATTACATTGTACTTTTGTCAAGAGGTGATTTCGGAACTTCAATTCTTATGAGAAGACCTGTCCTAGCAGAGTTGCTCGAGCGCTTTCCCGCGACTCTGGAACTCACGATCACATCTATGATCATCGCAATTCTCATCGGCATTCTTGCAGGCGCTCACTCCGCTTACAAGCAAGGATCTGCCTTCGATCACGGATACAGATTTTACGCTATTGTTCTCTGGTCGATGCCGATCTTCTGGTTGGGCATGCTCTTTCAGCTATTCTTCGGAGTTTACCTCGGATGGCTCCCAATGTTTCATAGAGATTCACCCCTCATGGCCCCGCAGACAATCACAGGTTTACACGTCTTGGATAGTATTCTAAGCGGCAATCTTCCAGCACTGAGTGATTCCGTAGCTCATCTTGTTTTACCTTCTCTTACACTAGGCACTGTACTCTCAGGGATATTTGTTAGACTGACGAGAGCGAATATGGTCGACACATTACGACAAGACTATATTGCTGCTGCGAGAGCACGGGGCTTGCCGGAGAGAGTGGTGGTTCTCAGACATGCGTTGAAGAACTCTTTCATCCCGGTTCTGACGATGATGGGCCTCCAATTTGCACTGATGCTCGGCGGCGCAGCTCTGACTGAACGTACATTCTCTTGGCCCGGTGTCGCCACTTACCTGATCGAGAGGATATACTACCGTGATTTTCCGGCGATTCAAGGCGCAATCGTGTTTTATGCCGTTCTGGTAGTGATGGTGAGTACGATTGTGGACATAGTGTACGCGTACATTGATCCAAGAATAAGATACTGAGGCGTTCAATTTCATGAGGGAAGCTCAAACCACTCTAAAGATAGGATTTCTGCGTCATGCGCTCGAGAAGCTCCCGACTAGATCAGCGAGATTTCTCGTCATCACAGGAATGGCTATCGTCGTTCTTTTCATTTTTCTCACGTTAGCTCCGTTTGTGTCTCCTTATGATCCTACAGAAACTGTTGGACCGCCATACTTTCCGCCTGGGTTGCAGTTCTTGATGGGAACCGATAATCACGGTCGTGATGTGCTTAGCAGGATGATATGGGGAACTAGAATAGCATTGAGCATAGCGCTTTTCTCAACTGTTCTTTCTGCCACAATCGGCATTCCTGTTGGGCTCTTCTCAGGATATTTCGGGGGAAAGACCGACCGAATCCTATCGCTAGCCATGGACAGCATCTACGCGTTCCCGGGAATCATACTGGCTATAGCGGTCACAACAATGTTAGGGCGAGGAATAATGAACGTTGCGCTGGCCATCGCCGTCGTATATGTTCCAACCTACTTTCGAGTTGTAAGAAGTGACGTACTGTCGACGAAGGAGAAGCTATACGTCGAGGCGGCTAGGGCGCTTGGAGCGAGCAGCTACACCATATTGTCCAGATATATCCTCTTCAACGTTATCCCGTCTGCCTCGGTTATCTTCTCACTAAACATTGCCGATGCAATCCTCACCGAGGCCGGCCTCAGCTACCTAGCCATGGGACCTGTAGAGCCGCCAACACCGGATTGGGGGTACGATCTCTGGACAGGTCAAAAGTTCCTTCTAGCTGGGGCATGGTGGTTGATAACATTTCCAGGTTTAATGATAGTGCTGGTCGCGCTAGGATTCAGTATGCTTGGCGACGGACTCGATGAAATTCTCAATCCTAAATTAAGGGAGAGGTGATTGAGTTGACAACGCAAATCCTAGAGGTCAATGATCTTCGAGTTCACTATATTGCAAGAAATCGCACGGTCAAGGCGGTCGATCGAGTGAGTTTCTCCCTCGGCAGAAGTGAAACTCTTGGTCTCGTTGGAGAATCCGGATGCGGAAAGTCGACCTTAGGTTTCTCGATTTTGCGTTTGGTTCCTCCGCCCGGAAAGATAGTATCTGGGGAAATAGTATTTGACGGAGAAGATTTGCTGCAGAAGACCGAGAGCGACATGACAAAGATTAGAGGTAAGCGACTCTCAATGATATTTCAGGATCCTATGACATCATTAAATCCACTAATGAAGATTGGAGATCACATCGTAGAGACGATAAGAGTGCACGAAGATGTCAGCAATGAGGAAGCTTCGAAGAGGGCTGAGAAACTTCTCGACAGGCTTGGCATCCCAAGAGAAAGGTTGAAGGATTATCCACATCAATTCAGTGGAGGAATGAGACAGCGGATAATGATAGGATTGGGATTGGTTCTTAACCCCTCTCTCATGGTTGCTGATGAGCCCACCACATCTCTAGATGTGATAGTTGAAGCTCAGATCCTGGAGTTGCTCAAGGAGTTGAAAAGAGATTACAATTTAACCCTTATCTTAATCACCCACAACATGGGTGTAGTTTCTGAACTTGCAGACGAAATTGCGGTTATGTACGCCGGAGAAATCGTTGAGCTCGCAGACACATCATCTCTCTACGAAAGACCATTTCATCCGTACACTATGAAGCTACTGAAATCTATCCCAAACATACGGCTCACAGAACAACACGTAGAATCGATACCGGGATCTCCGCCAGACTTAGCCAATCCGCCAACGGGTTGCAGATTCAACCCAAGATGCCCTCACGCAATCGAAAGATGCCGAGAGCAGGAACCGCCGCTCACCAAAGTCCAGAAGAACCGATATGTTGCTTGTATTCGCTACGAAGATCTCCTCAATGCGTAGTGAGACCGTTGACAGCGAGGCTAGTGGAAGTTCAAGGGCTCAAGAAGTATTTCCCCGTCCAGAAGACGTTTCTAGAGACATTGCTAGCTAGGAAACTGCAGTTCGTCAAGGCTGTTGACGGCATCAGTTTTGATATAGAGAGGGGCGAGGTTTTCGGTTTAGCTGGAGAAAGCGGAAGCGGTAAAACCACGACAGGGAGACTTCTCCTTCGCCTAGTTGAGCCAACTGAAGGAAAAATCGCTTTTGATGGAGTTGATCTTCTATTATTGAAGGGCGATGAGTTACAGCAGTTTCGGCGCAGAATGCAAGTGATCTTTCAGGATCCGTACGCATCGCTTAATCCACGGATGAAGATTGGAGAAGCAATCGGCGATCCACTGAATATTTTCAGAATGGCTACCAAAGAGGAAAGGAAACGGCTAGTCATTGAAACAATGGAGAAGGTCGGTTTAGAACCTTCAAGTATACTCTACGATAAGTATCCTCATCAATTGAGCGGTGGCCAAAGGCAGAGGGTTGTTATTGCAAGAGCCCTGGTCTTAAGACCTGACTTTATCGTCGCTGATGAACCCATAGCGATGGTAGATGTCTCTGTGAGAGCACTCATACTAGATCTAATGATGAGTCTTAAGAAAGAATTCAATCTTACATACCTTTTCATAACGCATGATCTCGCGACGGCGAAGTATGTCTGCAACAGAATAGCTATAATGTACTTAGGCAAGATCGTTGAACTGGGCCTTCTCACCAAAGTCTTCGTAACTCCAAAACACCCTTATACTGTGGCGCTTCTATCTGCAGTTCCGATTCCAGATCCTAAAGCCGAAAGAAAGAAGACCATCCCGAAGGGCGAAATACCAAATCCGATAAATCCTCCCTCGGGTTGCAGATTTCATCCAAGATGCCCATACGCCGAGGCGATCTGCAGTCAAGATGAACCTAAGCTCCAAGAGATTGAAAAAGGCCATTATGTTGCATGCCATCTATTTGCATGATGTCAGGAGTCTGCCTCACTTTGCCTCGACATCGAACATTCTGCAGAGCAGATCGTATAGTTCCGTTCCACCCTCAACCTTTGTGAACAGTTCTCTTTCGGCTCTAAGGATTCTACTGACTACTTCATTCGTACTTCGTCTTCTGATCTCTTTCCACATGATGTTGTAGTTCTTCAATTCTATCCAAGCTCTAAATGTCAAAACTAGGAACATCGCAACCGTCACTAACAGGTTCATCAAATATAGATCTGAGAGAGTTGCAGCCAACCTGATCACCTCAAGAATCTACAATCGAAATCAGGATTCAGTATGTACACATAGCGTGTCAGATATTTTGAGTTTATTGATGAATATGAGTTTGAATTCGAGGTTCCGTCTCATCCCCAGTTGTCTAGACCATGTCGTAGCTACGGTTCTGATCCTGAGATAACTCGCTGTTCCTACTCGGCCACTAGCTGAGATACAAGACCTTCGCGCTCTAGCGAACTATTCCTCAAGAATGGGAATACCACCATCTGAAAACCAAGTCCGAAACTCCTTTTCGACGCTTGCAAGGAAGGGAACCTCGCACTGTCTCAGAAATGATCGAGTTATCAATGCTTGGACTCTGTGACGATCATCGTTAGAGTGGATCTAATCTTGTCGAGCCGTCTTATACGCCAATCGATTATTTCTTTCAATTTCTCCATCGAGTCGGCTTCAATCTTCGCAACTATATCGTAGATCCCGAAAACGGCATAGGACTCTTTAATGTCAGTGAGCTTCCTCAGACGCTCTAGAACTTCCTTTTCAGCCCCAACCTCTGTGTTGATCATCACGAAAGCAGAAGGCATACAATCGCCTTGAGTATTCAATTCGAAGAGTGCAAATTAAGGATTTATCCCGTTTGGATTATTGAATGATGCTCATGACTATTTCCTTGGGGCGGGAGCCTAACCACTGGGAAGGCGGATCTCGATTTTGTACTCCTCTACCCCTTTCTTAGGGTTTCTGGTGGAGCGGGCATCCTCCTGTAGAAGTCATCAGCAAGTTTCTTACCGGTCTTCTTCTCCCACTGCTCCACCGGCACCCCGTATTCTCTCTGGATCTTGTCTCTATACCATTCCGGAATTACATTGAAGGTGCAGAACGGGATTATTTTTCCGTCTGGTGTAGCGTAGTGAATGTCGCATCTCTTAGCCCTCTCGATATCATAGTTGTACAAGTCTTGAAAATGCATCATTCCTATGAAGAGAGACCTGTGATGAAAAACGCCCAGAGCTTGATAATCGTGTTTCAACAGGGCGTTCGAGATTATCTTCGAGAGGCTAAGCCATTTCGGCTGCTTCTTTTTATCGATGAAACTTCCCAGTTTGTAGAGAAGCTTTGCTCCGACCACGTACCTGCTCTTGCCTGACTTTAGCTCCTGCGCTTTTTCTTCAAGGTACTCTAGCAGTCCTTCGACATCCACGAAACGAGTTATCGGTATTAACCTGTCTTTGTCCTTGAAGACGTAGGTCGCCATACCGCAAGCGAAGTGCGCAGACAACTCGTATTCAACCTCTCCCGTCAGCGCCTCAACGAAGTGACTGAAGGGGATAATCGAGGGTACGGGATAGAAATCCTCCCTTGCTATTTCGCCTCCTGTCTGTTCTTCAATTCTTTGGATGGTCTCAGGTATGGTGATACGGAATCTTTCTCTCTCAGCTTGAGGCATCCTTCCGACAAGTGACACAGGCTGGTAGTTTATTCCTCTTATGACATCTATGTTCTTTGAAGAAAACCTGACGATTTCCCCAACTTCATGATCATTAATCGTCTTGATTACTGTTGGAACTAGAACTATGCCGACGTCTGCTCTTCTGCAATTCTCCAAGACCGCAGGAATCTCCCGGTGGTTCTTCGGGTTGGTCTTCGCGGTGACACCGTCGAAGCTCAAGTAAATTGTGTTTACACCTGCTTCTCTAACTTGCCTAACCAGATCTGGGTTATTGGCAAGTCTTATCCCGTCAGTATTGAGTTGGACGTGGTCGATCTCCTCCTCTTTGGCTATCTTGATTATCTCCACTATGTCGTCTCTTAAACAGGGTTCACCTCCAGTCAACTGTATCGCGTTGCAGGGCACAGGCCTCTCGGCTCTGATCGTCCGGAACATCTCTCTCAATTGCTTTAAGCTGGGCTCGTAGACGTAGCCTGCCTTCTCAGCGAAAAAGAAGCAGTACCAGCAGTTCAAGTCGCATCGATTTGTGACGACGATATTCGTCAGCGCAGAATGGGACATGTGTATTCTACATAAGCCGCAATCCTTCGGACATACGGGGTCATCCTTGAGGATGTACGGGTTCTCAATCCCTTTCCCGTCGTATGCGAATCTCCTAGCTTTCTCGTACATCTCAAAGGAGCCCCAGTACAGCTCCTCAATCGTACCATGATCCGGACACACCTTTTTCATCCAAACCTTGTCGTCTCTCTCGAAGATTTCCGCAGGAAGTATTTTGAGGCATTCTGGGCAGAGGCTCTCAGTCTTCTGCAGGAAACTGGTCAACTGCTTTAACACCACTGGCTGTCGTAGGTATTGTTTAAGTTCGAGGGCGCCTGTATAAGAGTATTTTCGCACCAAACATCTGGTGAAAAGTGGTAGAAGCAAAATGACGGTCAGCGAGAAAACGAAAAGGGCTATGCGGGAACTTGGATTGACGAACTATGAGACTCAAGCCTACACTTCTCTACTGGAACTAGGCCCGATGCCTGCAGGTCGGATAAGCCAAAGCGCTCATGTTCCGTACTCAAAAATCTACGAGGTTCTCGGAAGTCTTGAGAGCAAAGGTTGGATCGAAACAGAGCGCGGGAGACCGTCAAAATACTATCCAAAGCCGCCCTCCGTAGCTCTCGACTCGATCAAATTGCGAACTGAAGACACATTTAGCCGAAATGAATCGCAGATACTTGGCGAGCTCCAGCCGATCTATGAAAAGAAAGAGGTTCACGAAAGACCTGACATCTGGATTGTACGAGGCCAATACAATGTTCTCTCAAAGATACAAGAGATGCTCGAAAGATCTAGAAAGGAAACCCTCATCGCTATGCCTGAGATTCCTGTTCAAGCCACAAAGATACTGTTCATGACGTTAACACGTCTAAAGGAAAAAGGCGTCAAGATCTCATTGATGACCACGCGAGCCGCGAACACAGATATGTTGAAAGACTTCTTGGGAATCGGCGAGATTAGAGTTAGGGATCAGATGTTCGGGGGCGGGATAGTCTCAGATTCGAAAGAAGTCATGCTAGTTTTCGCCGGACATATGGAGGAAGCAGCCGCATTAGCTATATGGGCTGACCATCCTGGTCTGGCGAGATTTGCGAGAAACTATTTTGAATATCTGTGGGCAGAGGCAGAATTGTACAAATGACATTGGTAGCGATATAGCGAGAACTTACATATAGCATCGGATATTAACGCCTAAAACAGCGAAGATCTTAGAGACGCATCGAGAATGGACCCATTTACCTCTCTTGCTGAGACAGTGCTTTCGCTCATCGCAGAACTCGGTCCCTATGGCGTCCTGATTGGAATGATTTTGGAATCGAGCGTCATTCCCATTCCGTCTGAGGCTGTTCTAATAACCGCCGGCTTGGCTGGGATCGATCCTCTATCGGTAGCCTTGTTCGGTGGGGTAGGCTCAACGATTGGAGCGTGGATTGGATATCTTATTGGTAAGTATGGCGGCAGACCTTTAGTGTATAGATACGGCAAGTATCTGCTTCTTAAAGAAAGCAGACTTTCAAGCGCTGAACGATGGTTCAATAGATGGGGGAACTGGACCGTCCTTTTAAGCAGGCTCATTCCATTCGTGCCCTACAAAGTCTTCTCAATAACGGCGGGAATTCTAAGGATGAAGTGGATACCCTTCACTTTCTTCACATTGCTCGGATCGATTCCAAGGTGCTTCCTTCTCGCATGGATTGGCAACTTGATAGTGGCGATGGAATACGAAATTCTAGGGGCCGTGGTCTTAGGATTATGCGTGCTACTTGCGACGTACCTAGTTTCAAAACGTAGAAAAGGATAGAGGGATCTAGCTTGGAGAGAAGTGTCTTTAAGTGGAGGATTGATTTTCTTGAAGTGTTTCAACTGGTCCTTGGTGGAATTGAAGGATCTTATGCTAATGCTTTGGAATGAGCCTGCGAGACCCCCCTCCCTCTGTTTTACATAAATTCTTAATACGGGTGTAATACCTTGAAGCTAAACCTTTTCGAGACCCCTATCCCCCTGTTTTTATGTAAATTGACGCATAGGTTCCGATTCCAATAGGAATATTTTGAAGTCAAAAATATTATTGAGGACTCTCTACGCGACATAAAGCAAAGACACGACTCCCGTTTCAATCATTCCATAGCGGAATTGAAGAGAACGCTTTTATTCCCCTTTCTCATCGACTGGAAACGCGTCTCGCTGAGGGTGCTAGGTATGCTCTGCATCCCACGAGAAGAATGGCTACAATGATACCCAAACCTAACGGGAGAAACTGGATCGAAACATTAGATTTCGAAACAACTTCTACGTTTGCAGATGCACTTCTAACAATCGTCTTCACGCTACTCTCATAGAAGTACCTAACCTCGACCTCACAGCTTACGATGTAATTTCCTTCAGAAAGATTCGCTGCGGACCATTTGACTGTTCTCGTGTTCGTCGAGTTTAGAGCGCCGCCTGTACAGGACCATTCGTATTCTACATCGTAGACTACAGGAATGCTAGCGCTCACGTTCGCTGTCAACTCAATTCCATCCGCCGTTGTCTTGTCTATCCTAAAGTCAGTTTTCGGAGATATTGTGACATTGAAATTCGGCTCAGCCGCCTTGACCTTAAGAGATGAGTCGTGGAACCCGAGATTTCCGTCGTACTTGAAACCGAGACGCATAATGAGTTTCTCTCCCCCATAGAACCTGTATTCCAAATGAGATGGTATCAGTCTGAAACTTTCAGGAATGTGGAAACCCAATTGTAGATCTAAGGATTCTTTCGACTCTAGAATAAACCCTCCCTCGGCTAGGGTGTTCCAGTCAGTTCTTGAACCATCGATCTTGAAGTCTACAAAGAACCCTGTAATCATATCAGTCTTGTTCACTATGTAATAGCTCCCTGTAACTGGAATATATTGAAAAGTGAGATACGTCTCTGTCGGATCCACTCTGACGGTCGCTTCACTTTCGCCACTATTTTGAAAGTGAAACACGTGATACAGAGTTGTTCCAATCTTTTGTTCACCCGACAATCCACCGGAAACTTGTATCGGAGAGGAGCTCGCTACAGCCACTGGAACAAAGAGTACAATGACGCTCAAAAAGAAAACCTGCATTGCTCTCAGCATTTGAGGCGCCTCATTTCTAACGTTAATCTGTTTAGGTTCGAATCAACTTGGCTTTAAACCTTCTCGATCCGTCATCGTCAAACCTTTCTTTCTTCGTAGGCATGAAGCCGTTAGATTTCACCATCGAGTATCTCCATCAGCCTGAGAGATTCTCGCTAGTCATCCAACTGAGAAAGGCAAACCTAAATACAGGTTAAAGTCTACATAATCACCTGCAGTATTGGTTGAATACGAAATTCACTTCTTAATAACGACTAGCCCTGCGGTCTTCCGGCAAGGTGTTTACTAATGCTCGTTGACACCTTGAGGCTGTTGGAACTGGGGATGGCAAATCCCCTCTCGAAGGCTATTGTGAAAGCTGGTACGAAGCGAAATACTCAAGGCAGGTCTCGACTCGAATCCGCCCTAGCAGCCTTCGCTCAAAAGAAGCAAGCGGATACCTTCAGCGATCGCTTGTATGCATGGCTGATTAGGATGCTTCTCTCAGCTGGATGCAAGGCATTTGGCGCAAATGTAAATGCACTTAGAGAGTATCTTGGAGACCCTATTGTTCGCAGAGGCGTGGCCAGTGTCCTCTCCGGTATCGCGGAGTACGGGATAACGAAACCACAGCTACTCAAAGCACCTTTTTTAGTAGTCTGGAACCTCACTAACATGTGTAATTTGAAATGCATGCATTGCTGCCAACGCGCCGGCGTACCCACGCCCGATGAACTGACACTTGAAGAGAAGCTTAAGGTTGTGAATGAGCTGGCAGATGCCGGAGTCGTATCGATCGCTTTCTCAGGAGGAGAGCCGTTGATGCATCCAGACTTCTTTTCAGTCGTGAAGGAAGCTAGGCGGAGAGAGATGCATGCTGCCGTCGCTACGAACGGTACTTTGATTACGAAAGCGATTGCACATCGCCTAAAGGAAGTTGACATCGGCTATGTTGAAGTCAGTCTGGATTTTATCCGGCCTGAGGCGAATGACCAATTCAGAGGTGTTCCAGGAGCTTGGCAGAGGGCTGTGGAAGGGATTAGAAATTCCGTTCAGGAGGGACTGTACACCGCTATGGCAACGACCGTAACGAAGTTGAATATCGGCGACGTAGCTGATTTGATAGATTTCGCGAAGGAAGCTGGCGTTAGTCGTTTCATCCATTTCAACTTTATTCCTGCTGGCAAAGGAAAGGAGATAGCGGACTTAGACCTTTCCCCTTCAGAAAGAGAAGAGCTGCTGAAGCTTCTCTATGAGAAATCGAAAACATCCGGTATGGAGGTCTTATCGACGGCTCCTCAGTACGCAAGGGTGGTTCTTCAAGAATCTGAAGGATATGCGGTTGCTCCGACTCATTTCTACGTGGGCTCTGGACACAAATGGGGGATCCAGACTTTAGCTGAATTCATTGGCGGCTGCGGATCAGGAAGACTATACTGCGCCATAGAGCCGAATGGAGACGTCACGCCTTGCGTTTTCATCCCCGAGTTTGTCGTCGGAAATCTGCGTGAACAGAGATTTCTGGATATTTGGAATCAGAGCCAAATCTTTAGCGCTTTCAGAAATAGAGAGGAACTTAAGGGAACTTGCGGCGACTGCAAGTACAAGTGCGTCTGCGGAGGGTGTCGGGCCCGTTCTCTAGGCTATTTTGAAGACTCTACTGCGCCTGATGTCGGATGCATTTACAACCAGATTAGCTGGAATCGATTGTCGGCGGATTTTACGAGGACGCATAGACTTCGTGAACTAGCTTGCGAGCCGACTATTCGTAGTAGATGAGACTCTTAGTTTCAAGCGTCTCCTGAAGTTTATTGACTGCTCTGTGGACTTCAGTCTCCTTCTTGGCGCCAGTGCACACAAGCTTCCCACTTGCGAAGAGGAGTATCACCACTTTTGGGTCGTCCATTCTATATATTAGCCCTGGAAACTGCTCAGGCTCATACATAGTCCTCTTCAAGGAGTACGTGGACTTCTCGAGATCTATGTAGCCTCCAAGACCCGCGGAAGCTACGATATTCTGAATCTGAATATCTGGCTTTCCGACGATAACTATTCCGTTCTTCTTCAACTCATCGATAACTTTCATCACGGCTTTCTTGGCTTGCCTCTCTGACTTCGCGCCTGTACACACCATCTTCCCTGAGCTGAATATTAGAGTCGCCGTTTTAGGCTTCTTCAGGCGATAAACCAAACCTGGAAACTGTTCAGGCCTATATTCAACTCCAGGAAACACTCTCACTATTGAGTTCAGATCGATATTCTGCCTCAAAGTTGCTGACGCGACTACGTTCTCTATATTGATGAAAGCCTTCTTCTTAGGCAAGTCCAGCCCGTCCTTCG
>Ga0209725_1001256_pt1 | contig 14654 bp, 13 predicted proteins | sample I18A1metaG_FD_184145 | JGI IMG/M metagenome (GOLD analysis project Ga0209725, IMG submission 184145) | Lake sediment bacterial and archeal communities from Gulf of Boni, Indonesia to study Microbial Dark Matter (Phase II) - ​I18A1 metaG... | ecosystem: Environmental > Aquatic > Freshwater > Lake... | reverse complement strand
TTCTAGGGTATAGCAGCGAGATAGGAAATGCTCCACTACTTGCCCTTCTGGCCGGCCGATAAGATATGCGAAGAGTTCGACCCAACCAGTGAGCGAAAAGCCGGCCCAACCAAATACCTCTGGGAGGTCTTTTCAACTCCACCTATCGACGGAATCCTCGTCTCCAGGGCAAATCTCGAGAAGCATAAGGGTCTCATGAAGGGCGTTGAAGAGAAAGGAATTCATCATATCCTGCGCTTCAAAGGTCCAATCGCTGCTGACTGTGGCGCATGGGACTACGTAAACGAAAAGGAGCCGCGCTACGACCCGGTTGAGACAATTGGATTCTACAGGAAAATGGGGTTCAACATAGGAGTCACGGTGGACCATCTCGTTGTCCGAACAATAGAAGACAAGCCTGGGAAAGCACGAGAGTTGACACCTGAAGAGTTAGAGTACCGAATCAGGGTCACTTTGGAAAACGCTAGGAAGGCGTTCGACGAGTTTCAGAAAGCCGATTATGAATGTATGCGTCTAATTGGCGCAGCTCAAGGAGTGGACCCAGAGACCTATGCAAAGAACGTACACGAACTAGTCGACTACGGCTTCAATTACGTTGGGTTAGGAGGATTGGCTCGTCGGCCAACCGAGTTCGTGAAGAAAACCCTGACCCAGGTCGGTATCGTACTGAAAGAGTCTGCCAAGAAGGGGAGAAGAGTTGACCTCCATGTGTTCGGAGTAGGCAGAGAAAGCCTTCTTGACCTTATGCATATGACGGGCGTTACTTCGTTCGACTCGGCCTCTCAGCTGAGACATGCTTGGGTGGCACCAAGAGACAACTACTACCTGGGTAAGAAACGCTACACAGCTATCCGAATGAGAAAGAAATTCGACGACTCGGAAAAGACGAAATTCAAGAGAGCCCTGGGCATGATTGAAGACTTGGAGAAAGGAGAGCTTCAAGGCAGGCAATTCGTGGATCAGGTCGTCCATGACTTTCCACAATATGATCCCGAAAACCCTCGAGCGAAGAGGGCAGAAGAAACCACACGTGTGAAGGGAGAGGCGCTTTACCCAACATTCGAAGAAAAGCCCTGGGAGAAATGCGACTGCCCGATTTGTAGATCGCTTCGGACCCACATCTGTGTTTTTCGGATGAGTGAACGAAACATGCGGAGAGGCTTCCACAATGTCTACCAGTTCCACAAGTGGTTGAGAAGCAGATATGCGCGCATCCTAGTCTTCACCCAATGCTCACAGGAAAAAGACGAGACCGCTGCGCTTATGCCTGCTTATCTCAGATACATGCCCAGCCCTATCTTCAAGACCTTTTGGAACCAGGTAAGTGATCTACCAGTCGAGATTGCAGTATTGTCAGTTAAGTACGGCCTAATAGCTTGGAACCAGCAAATCGCGTACTATGACAAGAAGATGACGAATGAAGAGTTGCCTGCTGTAGAACAAGATCTGCAGGAGAAACTGAGAGACTATGATAGAATCTATTTTGCTGGACTAGGCCTCTACAGAGAGGCGGTCGAAAAAACCAGTTCAGCTTTGTCCAAATCTGTAAAGATCTTCCCAAGTCCGAATCTTACCAAGAGAAACAAGCTTGACATAATAGAGCTCCTAAAGCAAATGAAGAATCTTCGCGAAGGCATATCGAATGACATGTCGCACTTCAAGCCAGACGAAGAGCCACAGAAAGCTATCACAGAATATTCCTAGGAAATTGGTGGCTTCAAGGGTGGAAGAACGTAGACTGGAACCTTTCTATCATGACCCATGTGTATTCGCTCTGAAAAAGACTGGGTAGAAAGAGACCTCTCTTTGGCGGGTCTGTCATCCAACGATAGGAAATAAGCCTGACACCGCAGAGCTTATGAAGCAGCGGAGGAATCTGCGTAACCAACGGATGAAGGGCCTTCCCGCCTTCAATGTTATGGAGAAGTTAGAGTCATAGCGCAGTCGAATGATCTTACATCTCCTCCTCTTCAGTCTCGGTTGATGGCCTTCCGGGGCTTATTCCTGCGAAGTACCTCTTCACAACATCTAGAGAAACAGGTTTTGGGTACATTCTCTTCTCTCCGATTTTGGTTAAAGCGTCAAGGTGTATCATAAGATTTCTCGGGGTTAGATAGTCCACCTCATGGATGGACTCAATTGTACTTTCGAGAACCTCTTTCGTAAAGGGGTAGTACTCTTGGGATCTTTTTTCTTTGCCGAATCTGGGATTGTTTATCAGATCGAAGACAAATTCGATTGCTTCCTTTTTTGTTAATTCAGAGATTTGGAAGGGACTCCTCCGAATCAGAGCCTGAAGATCTTCAATGAGCATACTTTCTATCTTTTGCGCCTCACTTGACGTGAATGACATGAGCAGACAAAGGTCTGAAGGACAAAGATCAAACGCGTCTCTGAGACCCTTTTGAATCACTGTTCGTTGCGCATCCTTCAGCTTGGCGAAGAAATGACAATCGTCCAGTGACCAGATCACTTGGGAAGACCTTGCCGTGCCCTCTTTTCTGTAGCAAAATAGTCTGACTATTGCTTCAATGGCTCTAGCTCCGTCCTGATCATTCTCGATGTTTCTCATCACACTCAAAGCCATAAGGTCTCTTTTTCCCAAGCGTTCTCCCATCAACCATGATATGGATAGCCGGAACAAAGGGTCGGCAAGATATCGTGTGCTCATGGTGGCTCTTGCCATGGCGACTATTGCTTGGGTAAAGTCAAGCCAATTGTCTGATACTTCATTGTAGATGGTTTGAAAAGCCTCATCTTCCGTTCCATTCTGCATCAATTCGCGCCAAGTCTTGTTCACAATGCGTGAAAGCAGAACTACGTCGAGGCGGCTCGCAAAAGCCTGACGGTACAAGTCAAGAAAGCACCTGATCTGTTTCGGTATCTTGCTGTATACGAAGAGATTTCCTTCTTTTTCAAGTCTGTTTTTGAAGTGGAGAAGAGTGTGAGATTTTCCTGCGCCGTAGTACCCCCAAATACAGGCAATCACTGATTTTCTCTTCTCATGAAGCCCTTCAAACAGATCGCACATTTCTTTGTATAGATGCTTTCTGTCGGCCCATACGTCCGGAATCCTTTCCGGAATGATCTGAAATGGCCATTCCTTGAAGTACACGGTATCCCCCTAGTTTGATAAGCGCCTGCATGCGCTTATATATGTGCTTGGAGAGGCCTCGTGACTCAATCACAGATCATGGAGCTTTGGACAGCGAACATCCCAACAAGAATACTTGAATATGTACTGATGACGCAGAACGTACTGAAGCTGATCATCGTTTCTCCGTGGATAAGCCCTCAGCGAGATTGCCGGCTGCTAGAGATTCTCTGCAGAAGAATCGACAAAGAGCAGATAGCTTGCATGGTCATAACCCGAACCCCAAGGGATACTTGGCACAGTGAGGCGATTGGACTGCTTAGGAGTGCCGGCTCGAGAATCTACTACAATGACTGGCTGCACGCAAAGATCTATGTTGTCAAGGCAGAGAATTTGGACTATGGATTCTTTGGTAGCGCCAATCTGACATATAGCGCAAACTTTACGGATGACCTAGCCATACTAATTAGGGGAGTGGGCGAAGGAAAAGGAATAGTTGAAAGGCTCACTCTTTACGCATATCACTTGAAGGGATAGAGTTGGCACAAAGTACGTCTACGATAAGAGAGTATTTTGGTCTGAATAGATCAGGCTTTATGTTGGACCCCGAAACGGATTACGAGTGTTATGCTGGAAGAAACACTGAAAAAGCGATTCTGGCGGATCGGGTAGGTGCTGCTGCTGACGTGGAAGCTGCTCCAAAACTGGTCCTATGGGGTGTCTACGGCGGAGGCAAGACCCACACGGAATTCTACGTGGGCAAGAAGATATTGGGGGAACGGGGGACAGACACCATGTATGTCGAATGCCCGGATCTCGAGAAGAATTCGACGTTTCTGGACCTCTACAAAGAGATCATGATGTGCATTGGAATCGACAAAACAAAGTCAATTCTTCAGCAGTATTTGCTTAGGTTAGGCGATTCTCAATTTAGGCAATTCTTTGTCAATCAAGATGTAGCGGCCGTGTGTGTGAAACTGGTTCTAAGTAACCCAGGCAGCGAGGATCAAATAAAAGCATGGCGATGGTTGGTCGGCGAACAAGTGGGATCAGGGGAGTCGATAACTCTTGGAGCTACGGCTCCGTTAACATCCAGGGAAGCCGCGAAACTTCTGGCGAAATTGGGGAAAATGCACAAAGAAGTGAATGGCAAGAATCTCGTTGTCCTGATCGACGAAGTTGAGAAGGTAGGTGATGTGACGGATACACATGGACTTGGGACTTTTGAGACCGCTTTCAGAGAATTGTCGGAAAGACTTCAAAAGCATTTTGGTTTCGTTTGTGCATGCACAGCCAAGGATTACGAAGCCATTGTTGGCCCTCTTTCGGCGGAAGCAGTCTCGACCAGAATAGGCGAGGGAAACTACATTCCCATCAGCTCCCTCATGGATGATGAGGTGAAACCATTTATCAAAGGGTTGTTGGCATACGTTGTGGATCCAAATCAAGCAGCCCAAAGAATCAAAGCGCTAGAAACAAAAGGACAACAGGTTCACCCGGACTTCTTTCCTTTCACGGAAGAGGCGATAAATACAATCGCGGTCCACATTTCTGAGGATCCGAGGAGAAGGACACCGAGGATTATTTCAGACCTCATGAACGATTCCGCGACAGAAGCAAAGCGGGAAGGAAGAAGCATAATCGACGTGGATGCAGTGCAAAGAGCTATAGGAACCCGCGAGAAAGCGCCGAGACCTACGGTTGAAGAAAGAGCGACCAGAAGACGGAGACGAAGTAGGTAGAGTCTGTGGACATGGCGAGAAACTATGGCTAGCCTTGTCAGGTTTCGATGCCTTCCCAGAATATCAACAAAGACTCTACTGGTCGGAGTTGATCGCGACTCTTCCTGTAAAATTCTGATTGGAAGACTAGCAGAAGAGATCTCTGAGACTGATGTGTGGCTCGACATAGAGAAGGAACACGTAATCTCCATTATCGGAAAAAGAGGCAGCGGCAAATCCTACACTCTCGGTTGCATCGCAGAATCATTGTCAGCTGAGTCTGATCAAATAGTGACCGGACAATGCAACAGAGCATCTTTGCTCTTTGACACTATCAACATCTTTTGGACAATGAGTCATTTTCCACAAGATCAATCACATCCTGAAGTTGTCAAACAGCGTTCACTTCTTCAACAATGGAAGTTGGAATCATCTCATGTTGACGTGGACGTTTGGAGCCCGGCAGGTTTCGAAATTCCTGAGACGAAATTCCCGACATTCAAGATCACTGTATCCGACCTAGACGCATCGGACTGGTGCTACTTGCTAGGCTTCGACATGATCAGAGACCCCGGCGGACAATTGATTTCTGAGGTAGTCGATAAGGTGCGGACCACCGGATGGACTTGGACTGAAAGAGATGAGGAGGGCAGGGCAGTCAGGCAGAAGCAAATGCAACCGAGCAATGTGTACTCCTTGGAAGAGTTGGTGGAGTGCGCGCAACATGATCGAGAAATAACATCTTCCTCTGAGGGCTTCGCGCCTCAGACCAGAAGAGCCGTGGCCAACAACCTGAGAGCTTTGTCAAGATACGAACTGTTTGCGAAGGAAGGAACTGACCTTCATGTTCTGCTCAAGCCCGGAAGTATGACGGTGTTGTTGCTCGGAATTGTGCCAAACGACATTAGAGCAGCAATCGTGAGTGTTCTCATCAAGAAGTTGCTAAAGGTGAGGGCGGAGACCTCATACTACGAGAAGAAAAGAGTCATCGACAGGGTGGAGAAAGATAGGCTCACAGAGATTGTTTCGACAGGCATACCGAAGCTCAGCATTCTAGTGGATGAAGCACAAAACCTCCTACCTTCCACCATGAGAACTCTGTTCAATGAGATCGTTGTTAAACTAGTTCGTGAAGGCCGCAACTATGGAATATCCGTCATCTTGACGACACAGCAACCGTCTGCCCTTGATCCACGCGTAATGGCACAAGTCGATACGTTGATTGTCCATAAACTGACTTCTCAGCAAGACATACAATACGTTGTACAGAACCTCAAGAGCTCTCCTGGAGAGGAAATCTCACTTCGAGGGAGTCAACTCACTTTTGAAGATTTGCTGAGAGAGTTGCCAGTAGGCTACGCAGTCATCTCCAGCACAGAAATGAAGAGAGCATTTGTGGCCGCAATACGCCCAAGGGTGACTATTCATGGAGGATTTGAGTTGTGAACCTTCTCCTCTCCTGTACACCGTTTCAGCAGAGACTCGGATTTGTAAACGTTGCCGTCGCACTAGCAGGATATGATGTCTTCACATCACGTGAATTACTTGCGAAGAAACTATTCGAGAAGGTCAGGACACGACAGGAGAAATGGGTCGAAAAGTTACAATCAAAGACAGGCGCGATATCCTCCCCCGAGACCGCAGGAGACATTGTCGACTGGTCTGTCAGCCTTGATCTTCTGTTTAATACGACCTTTAGTTGGCGACCGTATGCAAGGGTAGCGGACACACTCATCACCCAGGAAGAATATGATGCAATTCATGGCGAAGGAACAGATAACCCCTTAGGACTAAGGCTTCCGTCACAGATCTTCTATCTCTATCTCCTTCTCAAATTCGATGGTGCAGCATTGGTCTACCTCACGAAAGCTATGAACGGCAAATCGGAGTGGACTAGAAAGGATGCCAGTGAAGCTCTTCCGGAGATTTACAGGAAATATGGAGAGCTTCATCTTTCTCTTGCTTCCTCAAACGTTGGGCGCATCGAGGCGACAAAGTTTGTGGAGACTTCCAAGTCTATGGTTGAAGGCGCACGACTGCACCCAGACCATCTCGGTACCAAAGAACTTAGGGTCACTACTAGGACTGAGTCACTAGTCGATCTTGGTATCCTTGAGAAGCCTCCAGACAAGAAAGGCTCCTTTGTGTACCGAAGTACTGAAAGACTAAACCGATTTCTTCGGAAGTTCTGCGATTGGTCAGAGAGCTTGGCGGAAGTTGAATCGAACTTCTTCAGGAGATGTTCCTATGTCTATGACATTCAAGCGACTAACGCTGAGGAAGAGGTAGTCTTCGAAACGATAATGAACAATTATGAGCCGCTAAAGGCCTCGTACGGTTTGGCGGGCATAGACGAGATCTGCCTACTTTCTTGCATAGACCTACTCACTGAGAAGACCCCTATGATTGTGGAAATGGATTCAGCAAGGAATATTCTTCTTGAGAAACAGAAGGAGCTTCAGAGCCAGATCAAACTATATCCTGACTCTCGAGGAAGGATCAGATATTTCTCCGCCAGGAAGGACTTCGTGTCCGGATTCAAGACATGAACTCGCAGAGGTTGGCGAAGGCCGTCGATGTGCCTGACCTATGAGAATTGGTTGTCTTCTTCCACCAGACAGTTTCGTTTGGACGAAGCGAGGACTTCTCCGAGTCAGAGAAATTCGCGGCGAAGATCATGTCCTCGGACTAGACACAAGGAGCAACCCTTGTTGGATGGATATTCCACACGACTGCAAACAAATAGACGAGGGCACCATACTTCGCATTCTTACTGATGTAAATGAGTTCTGTGTTCAGGAATCCTCAAGAATCGCGACTCTTGACGGACTGAGATCAGCGGCAGACATCCGGCCAAATGATCATATTGATATTTTCAACAGAGCGGACGGGTTCCGAATGGTCTATGAGAGTTTGCTTCATCGCTCACCTGAAACAATTGTATTTGATGGCAGACGAGAGATCTCACTAGATCCTTCAATTGCCTACGTCTTAGGAACTCAGATTCTTGCGAAACGCTATGAGTACAAGGTTGTAATGAACATTGGAAATCAAGAACATTGGACTGAACTTGCGGCGATCTTCGATAGCGCACTTCGGAAAGCGCACATGTACGGAAATGTACTATACACACACATGGCCGGCCCTCGCGTCGTCATAGATTCAGTTCGCTTTGCTCAGTTTGTGGATCAAATATTCTCTGACGATATGTTGCCTCAAGAGATACGCACATCTTCCCTTGACATTCTAGTTGAATTCTATAGGGGGATTATGGACTCGTTCCTGCGCTCTGCCGAAGCGGGGCTAGCCAAGCTGCGAGTACGCGACACGATGCATGAGCTCAGAAGATTCATACTCTTTCTGGGCAAGATGTTCCAGCTCGTACCTTTCGCCATTCGCCATGGATCTGTGACTAGCAGAGATTCATCCACGAGACTAAGAGAGACTACACTCTACTTTAGAGTCTCCGATCTGTCAAGACTCAACCTGAGAAACATCAATTTGACCTACTCAACTCTTCCCCGTCTCCCTGAATTGAAGAAGCACTATGCGCGGGCCAGAATCATCAGAAAATTCAGAAAGAGGGAAATTCATCTCTTACAATGTAGTTCGATACACGCTGCACCAATAGTTGATCTCGTATCGGTCTACCCTAAGAGGGAATCGTAGTGATGGATCAGATTTTCATGTATCATGCTCAAGGAGCATGCTTAGAGCGCATTGACAATTCTTGGCATCTTGAGCGCTACTCATTCTTCGTGATGTCAAGAGGAAATTGGTGACTTCTTTGCTTCTCAGAAGATTGGCAGAATCGTTATTGTCCTCATGAGACTGGCTGACCGTTGTCTAGGCAACAGCTCCAAATGCTATGCGACCCAAATAAGGTGTAGCTTGAGTCCTTGATAGGTACATAATACATACAAGAGAAGACGAAGCATTCGTATAGACAGTCAGGTGTCCCACCCCGATATCAGTGGTGGTCCACCCAACGAATCTGAGGGAACACATATTCGGAATCTTCGTAGCCTACAATGAGGAATGTAGAGACGAGGATGATTCACAGAGGCACTCAAATCGATCGATGGGCGGCTACTCCGATATTTGAAGCAAGAAAGGATCTCTTCGCAGGGCTCGATCTAGAAAAAAGAACGGAAAAACCTTTCAAGGTCCCACTCAGATAGAAATTCCTAAGCTGATCTGTCGGTATCAACGGCAAGCTCAATAGCCGTTTCGGCGTTGTCAGCTTTCATGAATATCGGGACGTTCGATATTCCGGTGGCGTTGTAGCTACTAAGAAGCCACTGTCCTGGCCCGAATTCCAAGGTTTTCTCGAGTATTTCATTGGGTATCGCAAATGTATCCGCAATCAACAGCCTATCATACGGGCGCGGCAAAGTACCCACGAAGTATGAGTGCAACTGTTGAAGTGCGTTCGTGTTCAAATGCGCAATCCTCTGCGTTGAGATGCATGCTCCCAAGCCGTACTTTCTTCCATGTCTCAAGAGCTTCTCTATGGCAAAAGAGGATTGGGCAGTCCAGTCAGCCTTAGTGACTTCAGCAGGAATGAACTCTTGAGCCTCATCGAATACGTATAGCACGTATGGCTCGAGCCTGAAACTCTTCCTGCGCATCTCAAGCAGTCTTTCTGCCAAGTAAACTGCGTACCGCCTTGTCTTCGCTGGATCGGTAACGTTCAAGACGACTAGCCGGTAGACGTTCTTCTCAAGGCTGTTGATGAGTTCATCGACAGAGATGGCTCTCTTGTCTTCGCGCTTCTCCATGGTTTGCCTTCTCTCTCTGGAAACCTGCTCTATAAGAGGGGGAAGATCGACTGGGCCGAATTTCTGTCCCTGCGTCATTCGTTTTAGAGTAACAGCTAGCTCAGTTGCCTCTGGGCCGATCGGGTCTTCTTCGCCTATTTCCTTCGACTTCATGAACTCTAGAACGGCTCTCTTCATTTGGCCTACCAGAACAGCATACTTGATGTCATATCCGTCAAGGTTCCTGAGTATCATTGAGTAAGGCAGCGGCTCCTCTGAAGGGAAGAATATTCTCTTGAACTTGTCTTCAGCCATGAGTGGCTTGAAGGCCTGTTTGATCCTATTGGCTAGGGGCTCTAGGGTGTCAGGCTTTACCGATGATTGATAGAATTCTTCAGGGTCCTTTGGTATTGAGCCCGACACTATGAGGCTTGGAATCTTCTTATCGTTAAGAACGTCTAAGAGAAGGGTGACGTACTCCGAGGCAACATCAAACACTAGGATGTTTGTGTTCGCAGTGTGATAGATCAGCCGGCGAACGATGTTAGATACGAGGTTGCTCTTTCCCCCGCCTGTGTAGGCGAAGACTCCGAAGTGGTATCGGATCAGCTTCTTGAAGTTGACAAATACGGGAATTCGTGCCCCCTCGAACATTTCGATTATTCCGATTCTAGGGTTCTGCTTTGGGTCATCGCTTTCCAGATCTTTGCCTTTGGTGTCTATCTCTTTCAGTACGTTTCTGTTGTACATCTGCTCTACTGCATTTTCGCTTAGAACCCAGGCTTTCTCTCCTGGGACAGGATGCGTCCAGCCTCTCTCAAATTCTATGGATCCTTCTTCTGCGAGCAGGTCAAAGTTGATGGGAATAGCCTCCGCAAGAATCTGCATCGTTGAAGTATCCTTTGTCTCCCAGTCATGTACAGCCTGTTCCGCCACTTCATGCTGAAACGGATAGTAAGTGTCCTCAGTTACTCCTTCCATCCCATAGTGGAGAGGTAGCGTCCTCGCTATCTCAAACAGTGTGAATCTTTCGCGCCCTTTTGATTTGAAATTCCGGACCGCGATGAGCATTCCTCGAGTGAGCATTCGCATGACATCCTTGTCGTACCTCGCCTTTATCCTTCCAAGATAGCTTATCGATGCCGCGCTCAGCCCGGTCTCCCTTAGCCTGGCGAATATCTGGATAGGTCTTACTTCGAACAGCTTTGCGTCGAACTTTCCGCTGAAATCCGTGAGCACGCCACTAACTTCTACGTCTTCTTCTACCACGTTCGATGCCTTCCCTACGCTCCCTGAAGGTGCTCATGTAAAAGAGGAAACTCCTCATTTCTGGATTATTCAGAACCAGTCTTTTAACGCTTCGAACCATCTTCATCGCAAGACCAGTATGCCATTTTGCTATCTTGTCAGCTATGAAGAGAGGCTTGTTGTGACCGAAGAGCTCGGGAATGTTTGCGTGTGTCGTCCTACTCAGCAGCGTCAGAACGAAGTTCTGGATGGGGTTGGAGACACTCTTGTCTTTGTACACGATCACCCTTACAATTTCGTCTTCAGCTTTCGAGATGCTATGCTTGAAACCTATCGTCGTATCATCTCTCAGATCATATTCAGGATAGGCTAATCTGTCGATGCAGAGCACATTGCTCCTTAGTTTAGGCTCCTTTGAAGTTTCAAGTAGCTGAATGTAGCTTTTCATGAAAATCCTTTCTGGCGAGATCTTGTCTCTGATAGCCCCTCGGACGTATGACGGGCCCTTTTCTCCAGGAACCAAAGTCTTGAAAGCTGCGTCATATTCGATAAGACTCCACGGAGGCTGGACGGACTCTGGGTTCTGCATGGAGGCGACTTGAAGAATCATCCTGTCCGTAGAGGGCACCTCCAACCATTCTTCAGGCTTCACTGGAACCTTGAGCAACCCAGCATTTGAGAGGATGGGTGTGAAGTGCATCTTGAAATCCCGAGCAGCCGTATCTTTTGTCACTCCAACCAGCAGGATGTTATTCTTCCAAGCCTCTTCAACGATCATGTAAAGGCACATAAGCGTCAAGAAGTTCAAATCAAGAGTTGTGACCCACTTCTTCGATCCTCCGCATTCGATCAGAAGTTTATTCGCTACCCTGTCAGGTTCGATCTCCTCGAGAAAGATCTTCTCGCCGAGATCTACAACCAATTTCTTCAGTCTAGCCCAAGTGGTCCTATACCTGTCTTTGATCAAATAAGCCCCAGATTTCTGGTCAAGTGTTACATACCCCTTCTTCGAGAGGAATTCTAGCTGCCTAAGAACATGGTTGACCTTGCCTTCCGTGGATACCCCAAGGCACTGGCATATGCCTTCGGCCCTCTTCGGACCATTCGCAAGCTCCCACAGTATTCGATATTTCAGGTAGTCGCCCCTTGCCGGTTGAGTATCTAGCGCCTCATTGTGTAGTGCATATCGTCCAAACGCAAGATCATTCAGATCTATTTTTTCGCCCTCAACCTCATAGTCATAGATGGCACATCCTTTCCAGAGATCAAAGTTTGATGTGGAAGCGATTAGAGCTGCCTGATCACCTGAAAGCGTACGATCAAACAATAGAATTCCAATCTTTCTCCTAGGATCTTTCAGGAGCCGATAGGCAAGGTAGTACTCGGCGAAGTGCATAATCGAATCTGCTATCTGAGTATTCTCAAGAATATGGGTGTCCCCGACCCTGAAAGCTGACTTTATCTCTTCACCACTCTTTGAGATGAAAGTCTGGTCGAGCTCCAAAACCTGATTGACATATAGGGGGACGCACGATGAGATTCCCTGGCCCTCCTTCAAGTAGCTGTCAGAATAAGATACTGCCAGGTCACTCTCCAGAAACAGGACCTTAGCCAGAGAAGCGAAGGCACCGCCGTAGAAGACTACCATGTCAAAGAATTGATCTACAAATCTGCTGCCGTCGACCGCAGCCAGCCAAACCTCGTCTTCAACGAAGAACCGCCTTGCAAACTTCAGTGCTTCACCATAATCATATCCATTGATGATGAGTCGTTCGAGAAAACCTTTGTAGATGTTCCCGATGACGGCGAACCTGTCTTGATAGATTCTAATCTGCTCAATTGTGCTCTCTCTCAGAAGAGAGCTTACCCTCTTCACTTCTCTGTCTAGAGGGGAACTCAAAACCTGTTCTCCTAAGCAATGAAGTATTGCCGGGTTTTCCACTTAGGCTTTTCTCGAAGACCACCCGGCTCTATCTCAGAGCCTTTCAGCCCTGCCAGTACCCTATTGCGCGATAACTCCTAGTGCTTTCTTCTCTTCATCGCTAAGAAAAGTTAGCTCAGCGAACCGCCTTCTCAAGGCTTCTCGGACAAAGTCGCTTGCATCTATTCCCCTAGCTTCGCTGATCTTACGCAGGAGTTCAAAGTCACGTTTTGACAGTCTAAATGAGAATGTCTCACTTACTTCGTTCGACATTATGGATACACTGCAATACGCCTCAACGCTCGCATTTATCTATTTTGAACATCGACAACGACAGTGAATCAGGCGGATGCATCCAGCCTGTATCCTCCGCCCTTTCAAGGGTCCGGACCTCGATGGCTAATTCTCAACAGCTATGGCATCAGACGAGGAGCAGTTCACCGCAAAGAGCTGAGATTCCGAAGTGGTTTCAGGTCTGGCTGAAACTTCTTTCGGAACCGAAGCATTCGAGCCCTTCTAGGGATCGGCGTAGCGAGACTCGTGAACGGATCCTTTCCACGCGCCAGCTTGAGAGAATCCGGATTATGTCTCGCGCCTTCGACGACCAGGAAGTTGACGAGAAAGTCGCATTGGGCGGATCGAGGATCCTTGATGTGGCGCGTGGCGATGTCTTGGTTGGTCAGGGTGGCAAGTATCTGCATCCACGCCTGTTCAGAGTGATATGATGTGGAATTGGAGAATAGCGAGTTCGCCAAAGCCCTGGAGGAAGCGGCCAAGAAATTCCTCGAGTTCGACGCCCTCTGTGATAGACTCCGAGAAATAGAGACTCCCGAGGGAGATACTATCTGCGACATTGCACGCGTCAAATGCGACGCTAGCTGCAACATCTATCTTCGCAAGGAGAAGTGGCTTGACGTTTGCACGAGACTAATGAAAGCGCAGGCATTCCATGAGCCCTTGCCAGTCACACCTCCTGAACCACGACCTGAGTCAACGCCAGAAGAGCCGAAAGAAAGACTCTGCCCTTCCTGTAGCGCAAAGGCCCCGCTACCAGAATCAAAATACTGCCACGTCTGCGGTGAAGAGCTTTGAGACCAAAGCGTTGGCGTCCCTTCATGAAGAAGTACCATGTGGCGAGCGAGCCTCAGCCAGTTCGCAGAGACGTGACTCTCTATAAGATCGCACAAGACATATCACGCATCAGCGACGTCCAAGGAATTCTTGCCCTAGTCTTTGCCTTCACTTTGGCTGCCGCAATCATCTACGCCCTCGTCAAGGCAACAAGTACAGAAGCCATGACCGCAGTTATCCAGATCCTCGTGCCCATCGTCTCAGCGATCGTTGGCTTCTACTTCGGGAAGCGGGCCGCTGAGGCCGCTTAACAGAGCTTTTGATGACTGCTGTCTCCTGAGAGTTACTGACGTAGACCTTCTAGTCCGATCAGATGGCTTTCCTGCGAAGGCCTGCGATCCTGTCAAAATGCTCATCTGTTGAGACTATTGCGTCAACGTTCGCGGAGATCGCTGAGGCGGCGTGGATAGAATCCCTAGGATCCAGTTGATATCTCTTGATGATCTCTAACGCTTGTGCTAGCAACTCGCGATCGACAGGGATCAACCTCAGGTTCGTGAAACCCAGGAAAGCCTCGCCGGCAGCTATGGCATCCTTGCGACCTCTGTACCGTTTTACAGACCACACTATCTCATCGAATGTAAGTGTTGAAGAGCAGGCGTCTTCCCTTCTCTTCTGCACCTCTCCCAGAAGAGTTCTTGCTCTGACGCCAACTCTCTCTCGACTCAATGTGGCGTAAAGGAACACGTTGGAGTCTATGTAGAGCATCTACCCAGCTTCAACCTTGATGCCAGTTCTTCTTCATATGCATGGGGGTCGATCTTCTTGATTGATGAGCC
>Ga0209725_1001255_pt1 | contig 14666 bp, 15 predicted proteins | sample I18A1metaG_FD_184145 | JGI IMG/M metagenome (GOLD analysis project Ga0209725, IMG submission 184145) | Lake sediment bacterial and archeal communities from Gulf of Boni, Indonesia to study Microbial Dark Matter (Phase II) - ​I18A1 metaG... | ecosystem: Environmental > Aquatic > Freshwater > Lake... | reverse complement strand
GAAAGTCCCCAGATCCCTGCGCCTATCATGTTGTTCATGGCCATCATGAGCGCCATGAAAGGACCGTACTCTCTGACAAGCCCAGTAGCCTCTCGAACGAAGAGAGTGCGAGACATTTTCTTGTCCCTGAAAGATGAAGCGCCCCCCCTCCTATATAAGACCTTCAATCCCCTGTAGAGGAGGCGACCTCGGTCAGAAGACTGGGAACTAGCTAGCCACCCGCCAGTGCCCTTGGATCTTCTCGCCACTTAAGAATACGATGTAGCCTCGTAACACTCCCTCGGCGTATTCCGATCCTGGGTTCACACACAGTGTTCTGCCGAACCTTCTGAAGCCCGCCGACTCATGTATGTGTCCATGCAGCCCCAGAAGCGGCTTATACTTCTCGACTACGTGCCTCACAGCCTTGCTTCCCATCGGCTCAAGCTCTACTCCACCGATGCTGACTTTGACTGAGAAGTCATCCTTCAGCTTCGGGGCAATGTCCAACCCAGAGTTGTATGGAGGTGCATGAAGGTTGCATATCAGCTTCCTGCAGCTCTCAGCCTTGGCCATCAATTCTTCCAGCATCGGCTCAAGCTTCTCATCAGGCAACTCTCGGGTGGTCTTCCAAGGAGTTGGGTTGACCCAACCGCATGTCACCATATCATATCCATCAGGAAGATGGACAAGCTTCTTTTCGCACGCGACTACTGAGTCACTCTTTTCAAGAATCTCATCAACAACCAAGCGATCGTCGTTTCCCGGAGAAACGTATAGCTGCGATTTGCCTTTGAATTTCTCTGAGGCGAGGTCGACCCATTCTTGCATGCGCGCAGCCATAAGTTGGTTGAATTTCTCTTTCTGAGCCTCCTCGTTGCCACCTAGCCGCTCGTACTCTTCCTTCTCGCATGTGTAGGGGTAGTATCCCGAGTTCGCTATTTTGACACACTCCTCATCAAGCTGAGCCCTGCTCAGTTTGACATCCCTGCCAAAGAGGTGATACGAATACTCTTCGCCATCTCTCACAATTGGAATGACCATCTTCCCGGTCAGGTCTCCACCCAGAATCGCAATGTCGACCTTGTGGTAGTCAATCACTTTCAGGAATTTCCTCCAGCAAATATCGCTACCGTGAACGTCTGAGGCGAAGAAGAGCTTCAGGGTCATTCATCATCACCGGTTTTGAGCCCACTATGATTTACTGCCATAGATATAACTTATGAGCCGAATCATTGACTACGCCAAAGATCGCATCCATACGCGCTGCCTGCCCAGAACTGCGCATCTCATAGTAGTTCCTAGAGGACGCCGCATTCGTTGCCGTGTGAGACATGTTGAGACAGGTCTTCACCAAGCTACCTGTCCACTAGGTTACCCGTAGCTTTTTCTACTCTCTCACCGACATTACATGTGAGAGAAGGAACTTGGGTCGCTGCATTCTCTTTCAAGACTATGATGGAGCTGTCTACGAACTTGAAACGCCTCTGAGGTCGAGCGTCGATTACGGACAGATTGCGAAGGATCTTGAAGTGCCCGAATACGTCAATAGGTCAAACTTCCACATTGAGCGAGGTTTGGTCACAGTCTGGGCGGGACTGAACGCTCATCGGATGGGACAGCTCTTCCCAGCAACGGCCACTCAGAAGCTAGCTAAGGAGCCGATACCTGTGCTCTTCTTCGGCGGAGCAGCGGTCCGCATGCTCTGTCCAAGCGCCAACAGGCCTTCAAGTCCGTTTTTTCGTGAATTGAACGACATAGACTTGATCGCACCTAAGAGCCGAGCACAAGACCTGTACAAGCTGCTACTAGCACTCGGCGATCTTTGCGGGACAAGATACTACTATTTTGTGGCACGATCTGATCGCAGGTTCAACGCAATGAGAGCCGGCAAACGATACCGGGTAAGAACCATCGAGAAGATCCTTGAGGATAGCAGTGTCCACTGCGGAGTGCTTGACATATTTACTGACTCGGTTGACCTGAGGCACAAGGTCGATGTCCGTGACATGTTCGGACTCGCGAAGAATAACCAGTACACAATAGGAGTGCATAACGTCCTTCTGACAAAGTGTCAATACATATTTGACGTTCCGGCAACGGCACGTGAGGAATTGGTTCGTCAACAATTGGACTATAGGATTCTCAATTACCCTGACTATAGGACTGATCGCCTCCTGATCGGCATTGAAGAGAAAGACATGAGGGATCTGTGTGCGATATTCCTTGATCATGAAATTGGAGAAGGAGAGAGCGACATCAACCTGGGCAAGATACGCAGAACACTCGAAAGAGACAAGAAGTTCGCTCTGACTTTCAGACTGAACCTTGAGAACATACTAAGAAACGAGGCTATCCTGAGAAAGATAGGCGTTCCAGACGGTGATGCTGCACGGATTTTTGACCGTATTCAAAGCCTTCTGGATGCCACACCTAAGATCGAAAAGAAGTGGAGTAATCCGTGGTGGAACGTCGATGTTGAGACACCTCAAATATTCGGTAAGTCATCTGGCGGGTGAATTCTCGAAGTTCTAGATCCAGAAGCCGTTGTACGATCTTCAAGTCGTCGAGGCCCAAATATGTTTTTAAGCATTTGAAACGGAACAAGGTCTGCCTAATGGGGAGAATGATGCCTACAGAGATCTCTGATGTGGAAGAATTCGTCAAGCTCTCCGAGAGGGCTACGGCTTGTAGAGTTAAGAGGCTTAAGGATCTGGTGAAACTGAAACTTCGAACTCCCCGTATGCTTTACAGTATTAAGCTTGAGGCAGCCAAGGCAGAGGAAGTACTGAAGCGTATCAAGTGCGAGGTTCGGGAAGTCTAGCCTCCGGCTAGGAAAGACTCTTGAACTCGCATCTGCAAAGCCTGTCATCGAGGAGCCGACTTGGTGAAGCTGACAGACATCTTTCAATCGAAAGCCCAGACTAAGTTGATCGAGTACATGCTTGAGAATAGAAGCAAGGTCTTCAACCAGTCCACATTGGCAAGATTCTTGGATTGTTCGCCCTCAACCGTGGCAAGAATCATTGAACCCTTGATAGAGGCACGCATCATCGAGTACGAGAGGTTCAACCAGGGGATGAAAGTCCTCAGCCTAAACACTGATGATGAAAAGACCAAACTGCTTCTAGAGTTCCATGAGAAACTTAAGTCGCTTTGACGGATACGTGGAAGCGGTATTACTTCTTGCACTCCTTCTCGAACAGGGTTCTGAACTTTTCAGCCAGAGACTCGCATATGAGCGCGCACACTCTCCACTGGCGGAGGTTATGATTGATTCTGAGCTGCTCTAATGCTTCACATATGCTGTCTTCTTCTTCAGGATTCAATGTCCAGCCCTGATGCCAGCCCGTATAGGTAGGCGCACTATATAAAAACCTGACCGAGGAAATCTGCTGCAGATACATGAAATAGACTCACATGGACTGGAAGAGCCTGAGGTTTGAAAGTACTCCGAAGAGATCTGAGGCATGGCGTCGTAAAAGTGTTAGTTCAGACTCTAGACGATCTTTGGCATCTCTACAACATCATCGAAAGAGATGATCTGGTTCACGCAAGAACAACTCGCGAGGTCAAGATAGAGGGAGTTGGCCGCCCCTCAAGCCGCAGGGTGCCGGTCTCTCTCACTCTGAGAGTTGAAAAGGCTCATTTTGACAGGGCAGTTACTAGACTTAGAGTTCTGGGCGTCGTCACTGAAGCCCCAGAAGATCTTCATATTCAAGGCTCCTACCATACGTTGAACCTTGAACCGGGACATCAAGTTACTATCATCAAGAAACGCTGGCACAGCCACCAGCTGGAGAGACTGCAACGAGCGGTCTTGAGGCAGGAACCAGTTGTTCTTGTTGCAATTGACCTAGAAGAGGCATGCGTGGCAGTCCTTCAAAGCTATGGTCTTGAAATCAAGGCTCAGATTCGATCTAGACTTCCGGGCAAGAGAGAAGCTGAGAAGCGCGAGAGTGCTCTAGGGAAATACTATGGCGATGTCTTGAGCCTAGTCGCTTTGGCTAATAAGGATTTGAAAGGGAAGATAGTCGTAGTTGGGCCAGGATTCACGAAGGAAAGGTTCGTCGCCTTTATCAGAGATAGATCTTCAGAGATTGCAGCGAAGATTGCCGCGGTGAAGAGTGTAAGTAGCGCGGGCGAGGCTGGGACTTATGAGGCGATTAGGTGCGGGGTCCTCGACAAGGTCTTGAGAGACATGAGGACAGTGCAAGAAGTTGCCGGGGTGGAAGAGGTTTTGAAGCGGCTGGGAAGTTCGAAGGGAGACGTGTCTTACGGATTGGAACAGGTGTCTCAAGATGCCTCTGAAGGAGCTGTCGAAGGGATCTTGATATTGGACCGAACTCTACGAGAAGCCAACGACGAGAAAAGGAGATTGATTGACGAAACGATTCGAAACGTCGAGGGAAAGGGAGGGAGAGTATTGATTGTCAGCGACGAGCATGAAGGAGGCACAAAACTGAACTCGTTGGGAGGCATAGCGGCGCTACTAAGATACCCTAAGCATCCATGAAGCCTTGCTTTTCAGCCACATGCATTGCGCCGGTGAACCGGATAAGGTTGGCCTGACCAAGCCTTCAACCCTAAGCCGGGCTACGGTTTTCTCCTTGAAAGATATTCCCGCCGTACAGCAGGGTTCGACTCTATGATCTTCTTCAGAGCTTCCTCGAACTGTTCTTCTTCCGACAATGGGACCACAAGGAATACGCCGGTTCTACCGACTTTGTCTCTTCGAGTTAGGACTCTGACTCTCTCCTTGACTATGTCTGGGCTAACACCTAGGATTCTTGCCACTTCCGACTCTCTTCTAACGACTTGAGACTCGAAGTGCCCTCTCTCTGTAGGCTCTATCAGAGTAAGCCTCTTTGTAACTCCGGGCGCTCGCCGACCAGCTCGTATTGCTTCTAGATCGACCATACCGCCGAACCTATAGAATTCGTATTCAAGTCTCTTGAATTTCAAGAGAGGAAAAGTCACAGAGGCAGTTTCATCAGCGTTCAGATATATGTGAGCCTTCGGTGAGTGACTTGGTGTTGCCTGTGCAACAAGCCTTGTGAATAGTCTGTAGCCTCGCCTAGTCAGACAGAGTTCAAGCCTGTATGATGGAACAGTGTGAGACACAAGAACATCGACATCGCTGTCCTTCTCAACATCTCCTCTTGCCACGCTGCCATGAATTGTGGATTGAAAACCCTCTTCTTCCAGCGCTTCCATTATCTGCGCAGCGATCTTTCGCTTGTCTTCAAGAAGGCCCCAGCGGGATCGGTCGTAGATATGCTCAGTTCTATCCGTTCGACTGACTGGCTTTTCGGCCATTCTCAACCACTTTCGTGCATACCTACATTTCCAGCAATCCAGTCGAGGTAGGCCGCGTGACCTTTCTCGACCCTCAACGCAATGATTTCAGGTAGCTCGTATCTACGGAGAGCTCGTACAATCTCTTGCGCCTTCTCACAGACGGAAGACTTGGTCTTTGCGATTATCATATGTTCTTCTGATTCTCCAACCCGGCCTTTCCACCGGTAGATAGAATCGACCTTCGCGATATTGACAAATGAAGCAGGATGCTCATCTATAAGGGCTCTTGCGATTCTTCTTGCCTCATCTTGGTCTCTGCAAGCTGAAAGCAATAACAAGACATCTGCCTTGCTGGTCGTTCTGTATGTCTTTTTGACATTCCGCTCAGGCAAGTATCGCTTCCCCCGGATTCGCTTGGCCATTCTCCGATAATGACTTTTCGCAGCCGTAGTCGATCGATAGGGCATGCAGCGTGTATGTCACAACACTCCTGTAATGCATCGAGACTGAGTTCGGATCTGTCCAACTGTAAAAGATAATTAGGAAGTACCTCAAACAGTGAAGAAGCAAGCATCTTAGGGTGTCGCCACGATTTGGCTGGAGAAACTTTTCCATGGACGCAGATCATGTCTGGACTAGGTCTCTACTTGGCAGGCTGGGTTGTACTCTTCCTTCTTGCAAGACGCTTCAATCTTGAAGAAAGAGGCTTGGAAGTTGGCCCACTCTATTTTGTCTACAAGACGACCTCATTAAATCGAACCTTGGAACGTCTTGCGAAAATGTTCCGACGGACCTGGCGTGTCTTCTTTAGCATGGGAGCCGCCGTCGGTGTGGGAATGCTCGTGCTCATAATCTACCAGCTTCTGAAAAACGCCTTCAATCTTGCCTATAGAACGCGAGAGGCAGGGCCAGTCCAGGTTCTTCTTCCAATACCAGGAGTCACCATGAGTTGGGAGAACTTTCCCTATGCGATCGTTGCCATTTGCGTTCTGCTGGTTACTCATGAGGCAGCTCACGCCATAGCGAGCATCGTGGAAGGCGTTCCGTTGAAGTCTTCAGGGGTATTTTTGGCTGCAGTTGTACCCGGAGGGCTCGTGGAGTTGGATGATGAGGTGCTCAATAGGAGCCCTTGCTCGACTCAGCTTAGGGTTTTTGCTGCGGGCTCTTCAGCTAACCTAGCAGTGTCCCTGATCTTTCTTGTTCTTATGGCGAACTTCGCATTGACGATAGCGCCCTTATACAAGATCGTTCCATCAGGCGTTCTGGTGGGAGGAACAACGGTGGGATATCCAGCTGAGATTGCGGGCATCAGGGCCGGTGATATCATCGAAGGAATTGATGACATGAAGATATCAACCCTTGAGGAGTTGAGGGCGTTCATGGTGAATATCAAGCCCAACACTCGTCTGACAGTGCTGACAGCGAGAGGAAAGTTTGAACTCGTGACAGCACCAGACCCGGGTAACAAGACTCGTGCGATACTCGGGGTCAGCCAACTCACAGACCATGTGAAATATCTGCCGAAGCTTAGCTTTCTTTCCCCTGACCTGCCAAGGCAGCTATTCAACCTCGAGTTTTGGATCCACTTCGTGACGATCAGCGTCGCCACGATCAACATGCTACCTTTGTTTCCTCTTGATGGCGACAGGTATTTGCTGGCGCTCCTACAATCTTTGGGCGTGAAGAACGTGAAGGCGGCGAGATCAACGATGAGCGCCTTCTCTTTCATGATTTTGGCGATGAACTTGGTCCTCTCTTATGCGATGTTTGGATTCTTGAAAATGTGAAGGTATAGTCATTGAGATGCGGCTTCTGCCGGAATGAAGCTTTCTACAGACGATCGTATGAGGGAGTCGCACTGTGTGAGACATGCTTTCTTGAGGATATTGAGAGAAAGATTCGAAGAACCATCTCGAAATTTGACATGTTGAGGTTTGACGACCACATAGCTGTAGCTGTCTCTGGAGGAAAGGACAGCCTCACACTTCTTAGGGTCTTACGAAAAATCGAGAAAAGGTTCCCTAGGGCCACCCTCACGGCAGTGACTGTCGATGAGGGCATTGATGGCTATAGGGCTGAGGCCGTCAGACTGGCACGAGAATCCTGTAGAGAACTCGGTGTCAACCATCTAATCGTTTCTTTCCGAGAGCTTTTCGGACAGACTCTTGATGAGATAGTCAGCTTGAAGAAGGAGCTTTCTCCTTGTTCGTATTGTGGAGTTCTAAGACGAAGGGCGATTCACATAGCAGCCAAAGAGGCGAAGGCTAACAAGATTGCAACTGCCCACAACTTGGATGATGAGGTCCAGACGATTCTCCTGAACATTTTTCACGGAGACGCAAATAGAATAGCGAGAGTTGAACCTGTGCTTGTTGACCCTGCGGGCCGCTTCTTGCAGAGGATCAAGCCTTTATGTGAAATACCGGAGAAAGAAGTTGCGCTGTACGCCTACCTTTCAAGAACAGAGTTCCAAACCTGTCCTTGCCCTTACTTGGGGACAGCTCTTAGAAACGACATTAGAGAGATGCTAAACCGATTTGAGGAACGACATCCCGGGACCAAGTTTACCATCTTCAGATCAGTCGAAAGGCTTCGAGACTCTCTGAAAGCATTTGTAACCCCCGTGGAGCTGCGAGACTGTCTTCGATGTGGTGAGCCTACCACCGGACCTCTTTGCGAAGTCTGCAAGATGCTGGGTAGGGTAGTTGATTGCCCTCGGATTTGATGAGCCCTTCGTGTGAGCATACTGTCTTCCTACAGATGAGTTCTACATCATAGTACGCGGTCATTATGACGCAAGTGTAACAAGCCTTGACTTTGCGCCGTTCAAGCGATGGAGTTGTGGGTGTTTCTGAGAGTCATCCAGCGTAGGCTTCGTCAAGCGATCGACGGCTCGCCAGTGCGATCAGATATGAAAGAGGGTTTAATATCGAGCTGTTGGCTCAATTCAATCTTGGCGGTGGTGAGGGATCGGGGAGATAGCCGTTCCCTGTTGCCTGAAATCGGCTACATGCAGGGATCCGCTAACCTGTGGGAGTGGTACCACCGAACGGATGTGGGCCTCGGTTGCTGACAATGACATCTTGCCCTGTCAGGCCAGTGGAGCAGAAGGCTCTTTCGAAGGAGAGAGGCTATCTGCCTGCTGCTGAACCCGATCAGGCTCGGAAGAGAGCAGTCGTATAGCAGACGCCCAGGCGCTGGCAGGATAACGAGGTGTAGGAGGCAACTGAGACACCTACACCGAGAGGAGTGTCTATCTCGCAGGGACGTCACCACCGCTACTGTCTATCCCTAAAGGCTTATCTGAAGGTCGGAGCCAACATAGCAAGCTAAAATTTCCGAATGACAGGTGCCAACGATACTTGAGCAAAGAAGCAAAGAAAGCGCCGCCTGACATCAAGCTCTTTGGAAAGTGGAGCATGCAGGGCCTTGAGGTGACAGATCGCGGATTACAGCGATACATTACTCTCAGGCCGGTTCTGACTCCTCACACAGGCGGACGCCACGAACACAAACGGTTCATGAAGTCCTCGATCAATATCGTGGAGAGACTGATCAACAATATGATGAGGCACGGTCGAGAAGGAGGCAAGAAGGCGAAAGCGACTGGCATAGTCAGAAACGCATTAGAAATCATTCATTTGAAAACTGGAAAGAATCCGATGGAGGTTCTGCTTAAGGCAATTGAGAACTCTGCTCCGTGTGAGGAGACTACTAGGGTTAGCTACGGAGGAATCGTCTATCATCAAGCTGTCGATATGGCGCCTCAGCGCAGACTCGACCTCGCCTTGAGGTTTATCAGTGACGGAGCAAGACAGGTATCATTCAGTAATCCCAAGACCATTGACGAATGCTTGGCTGATGAAATAGTCGCTGCGGCCGAAAGAGACAGCAAGAGCTTCTCTATCAGAAAGAGAGATGAAATAGAGCGAGTCGCCTTATCTTCTCGCTAAGGTGCCGCGAATTATCTTTTTCCTTCTTTCACGGTCTTGTTATTGAGTCAAAGGTTAAATATGGCGGCTTTGCCTTAAACTAAGAATCGCTTGAAAACCGGAGGAAGTATACTGGCTTGAGCGCGTCCCAGAAACCGCATTTGAATCTGGTCGTGATTGGCCATGTAGATCATGGCAAAAGCACGATGACAGGCCACTTGCTATACTTGACAGGCTACGTCGACAAGAAGACGATCGAGGAGTATGCGAAAGAGTCCGAGAAGACAGGTGCAGGAGAGACCTTCAAGTTTGCTTGGGTTTTGGACAGCCTGAAGGAAGAGAGGGAGAGAGGAGTCACCATAGACCTGAGCTTCAGGAAATTCGAGACTCCGAAGGTCTTCTATACAATCATCGACTGTCCCGGCCACAAGGACTTCATAAAGAACATGATCACCGGTACCAGTCAGGCAGACTGTGCGATACTGGTTATCTCCACGAAGACCGGTGAGTTCGAGGTAGCTGTAGGGCCAGGTGGACAAGCCAGAGAGCACGCATTCCTTGCGAGAACCCTAGGTGTCAACCAGCTCGTTGTAGCGTTGTCGAAGATTGATGATCCAACAGTCAACTACTCACAGGAACGAGTCGAAGCCTGCAGGAAGGAAGTCGATGGCCTGCTGAAGGTAGTAGGCTTTGACACTTCCAAGATCAACTTCATACCGATTTCAGGTTGGACAGGCGACAACCTAGCGAAGCTGAGCGAGAAGACTCCTTGGTATAAAGGCCCAACTGTTGTTGATGTCTTGGATACTTTCGTGGCGCCTCCGAAGCCGACAGACAAACCTCTCAGGCTTCCGGTTCAAGATGTGTATACTATTACCGGAGTGGGCACAGTGCCAGTTGGACGTGTGGAGACAGGCATTCTTAAGACAAACGACATGTTGATCTTTAATCCTTCAGGAGTCACGGGAGAATGCAAGACTATCGAGACGCATCATGTGCTGATTCCGCAGGCCGTGCCAGGTGACAACATAGGCTTCAACGTCAAAGGAATCGCGAAGACTGATATTCACAGAGGAGATGTGGCAGGCCATACTGACAAACCACCGACAATAGTCAAGGAGTTTGTCGGCCGAGTGATAGTGATTCAGCACCCCACGGCGATTGCAGCGGGTTACACGCCTGTTCTTCATGCGCATACAGCAACTATGGCGGTAACGTTCTCGGAATTGCTGCAGAAGATTGACGCGAGGACGGGACAGGTTACTGAGGAGAAGCCATCGTTCCTCAAGACGGGCGATAGCGCGTTGGTGAAGCTGAGGCCGGTAAGGCCGATGGTTATCGAGAGCTACTCTGAGTTGCCGCAGCTGGGAAGGTTCGCCATAAGGGACATGGGCTCAACTATCGCAGTCGGCGTTGTTCAGCAGATCACTGAGAAAGCTTAGTTATCCCTCAACGCTTTTAAACATCTCTAGCTTCTAGTAGTTGACCCGATTTGGTTAGGGTGGAGTGTAAACTTCCGGGATGGTCAGCAAGGCAAGGATCAGGCTTTCGAGCACAGATCCGAAGGATCTGAGTTCGATTTGCGATGAGATCGGCAAGATAGCAGAGAGGACCGGTGTCAAGCTTAGAGGACCGATTCCACTTCCGACCAAAAGGCTGGTCGTGCCAACGAGAAAGAGCCCGTGTGGAGAGGGAACTCACACATGGGACAAGTTTGAGATGAGGATCCATAAACGCCTTGTGGATGTTGACCCGAACGAGCGATTCCTCAAACGTTTGATGAGGATAAAGACGCCTGAATCAGTTTTCGTGGAGATCGAGCTGATCTAGGAAGTAGCATTCAGCCATTTAGTCTCGTAGGTTTACGCGTTCGCCTCATGTCAATTCTCTGAGCTACGCTTATCTACGTGATTATGGTTCCCGTAACTCGCCTTCAGTCGTTGGCGACGCGTTTCATGGAGAACTCGGTTGAAACACGCAACGTTTTCCGCATATTCAAAAGTGGAAAGACTGAAGGACCTACTCGAGTGGTGAAGGCGCTCGACGATGTCAGCATCAGTATCAGGAAAGGGGAACTGTTTGGCCTTCTCGGCCCAAACGGGGCCGGTAAGACCACGCTGATCAAGATCCTCTGCACGCTACTTCTTCCTAGCAGCGGTTCGGCATATGTGCGTGGACACGATGTCGTCAAAGAAGCGAGCTACGTCCGAAAGATAATCAACATGGTCACAGGAGGTGAGACTCCGGGCTACGGTATTCTCACCGTTGCCGAGAATTTGTGGTTCTTCTCGCAGCTGTACGGTATTAGAGGCGATGTCGCGAAGAGTAGGGTGAAAGAGCTTCTTGAAACAGTCGGCCTAAGTGATGAAAGTTCGACAAGGATGAACAGGTTGTCCTCAGGGATGAAACAGAGATTGAACGTTGCCCGGGGATTCATAAACGATCCTGAGGTCCTCTTTCTGGACGAACCTACACTTGGGCTGGATGTCTTATCTGCGAAACATATACGTGAGCATATCAGAAACTGGGTGAACATTCAGCCTGAGAAAACTGTTCTTCTGACAACGCATTACATGGCTGAGGCAGATGAGCTCTGCGACCGAGTTGGCATCATACATGAGGGAAGGATTGTCGCTTGTGACAAGCCATCAAGCCTGAAGGCGATGGTTCGGGATAGGTCCGTTTTTCAGTTTGAGATTGCGGGAAGCGGTGACTATGAGAGGCTTAAGGCAGTCAGGGGTGTGGTAGGTCTCTCTTGGACACATCATATTGAAAGCGATATGTCAACGCTGAAAGTTGTTTTGTCAGATCAGGCGGTCGCTTCAGAGATTGAGTCCGCACTGAAGGCATCGGGCTCAAGGATACTGTCGATCACAACGCCAGAGCCAACCTTGGAAGATGTTTTCATACATCTCGTGGGGAAGGGGCTGGAGTGAAACAAGTCGCATTCTCGGGCGATTTGCAGAGGAACCTGCAGACGATAGTCGCTAGGACATATGTCCGCATAGTCGGGAGCGCGAGAGAGCCGAGTTGGCTTCTATGGGATACGGTGCTTCCCATGCTTACACTAAGTGCGTACGTCTATGTCTACAAGGTCATGAATGCTCCGCGCGAGTTCACCGGCTTTGTCATAGTGGGAGGCGCTATGATAGCGTTCTGGCTGAATATTCTCTGGGATATGGCGGCTCAACTCTACTGGGAAAAGGAGACAGGAAACCTCGAGCCATTTCTGATAGCCCCCATATCAAGAATGGCCATGCTCATGGGAATGGCGATTGGCGGAATCTTCAATACAACTCTCAGAGCCCTAGGAATATTCATAGTTGGAGCTCTAGTCTTTCAGGTTGAGTTCCTTATTGGGGATCCAGTTGCTGCGACTCTTGTCTTCACTCTGACATTTGCCTCGCTCTACTCTCTGGGGATGGTCTTCGCCTCGGTTTTCTTAATGTATGGAAGAGAGGCTTGGCATACCTCGCATCTTCTTCAAGAGCCGATATACTTTCTTTCTGGGTTCTACTTTCCGGTGAAGTTTCTGCCTTTTTGGCTTCAAGTTGCTGCTTCAGTGATCCCGGTGACTTTCGGATTGGACGCAATTAGAAAGATTCTTATTCTTGGCGCTGGTTTGAGCGAGGTTTCGCTTCACATTATTGTCCTGGCAATCTTCTGGCTCGTTCTCTTTTTCATGGCGAGGTGGCTGCTGCAATACATGGAAGATCACGGACGCAGAGAGGGGAGGTTGACACTGCGATGGCAATGAAGGATATCGCCAGATCGTTCAGTCGCTCGGTTTGGTTAGGTTGGAAGGTGGACGCCAATTGGACTGATCCATGGCTCTTCGCCATCTACTCGGTGATCAGGCCTATTGCTGGTATGCTCATCGTCATATTTCTGCTCTTGGTTGGGAGTCAGGTCGGAGGGAACACTGATCCAGAGTATTTGACCTACGTGTTTGTAGGAAACACGTTCTTCATTCTCGTGGCTCAGATAATGCTCTCGATGGGATGGGTGATTCACGAGGATCGGGAGCATTACGAGGTCTTGAAGTACATTTACATCTCGCCGGCCAGCTTCTACGTCTACCTACTGGGTAGAGCTTGTAGCACCGCGCTCATGGCACTGGTGTCAGTTGCGATTTCTCTCCTGTTCGGTGTCTCTGTTCTGCGCATGCCCATAGACTTTCTTTCCGTAAACTACCCAGCTCTGGGCCTGTCGCTAATCATCGGACTTGTCGCGATCGCCTCTTTCGGCATGATTCTGGCAAGCGCAGCACTGCTAACAGCGAGACATGGAGGAGGAATGGTGGGTGAAGCCGTCTCTGGAATCTTCTACTTGTTCTGCGGCGTATTGTTCCCTGTTTCAGTTTTGCCTCCATGGGCACAAGTCCTGTCCGGGGTCCTGCCGTTGACGTATTGGATGAACGCGATCAGAGGTTCGATGTTCGGAGTCGGCCCTGCAGAGATTGTAAATGACCTGACAGTACTGGCCGGATTCACTGCCGTCTTCTATCTTGTGTCGATGGGAGTCCTAAGGCTTGCAGATTATCTTGCGCGAGACAAAGGATTGATTGATATAACCACGGAGCACTAGACGCGACGGAAATCTCAGGTGCTGAGGTTGAGCGATGGAAGTGCAGCACGGACGCTCCTTGTCGCGTCGATTCAATATCAGGCCTACTATCTCTGCAGGTTCAATCTTGCACCCATTCTGCCGTTGTTGATCATACAGTTGGGGTTGACCCATTCTGAGGCAGGGGCGTTAGGCTCAATGCTCTTTGTCTCCTACGCTTTGATTCTTTTTCCGGCTGGGATTCTCGGCGACCTGCTGGGACCACGGGCGATCATCACTATCGGAGCACTGTTGTCTGCAGCTATGAACATTCTTTTCAGTTACTCGATGTCTTTTCCGTCAATGTTGGCCATCCAGTTCGTGAACGGATTGGGGCAGGGCATGGCGTGGGGGCCTCTGACCAGGCTGATGGCGAACTGGTATCCACGTGAGAGGATGAGCTTCGTGATGAGCCTTCTATCCATCCCGCCGGCTCTTGGGCCTCCAGCGGCATATGTCCTTACAGGATACCTTGCCTCATTCTACAGCTGGAAAACTGCATTCCAAGTTCCATCCGTGATACTCACCATGACATCTTTGATATTCGTTCTTCTCGCAAGGGATGGCCCGTCAAGCTCATCGCGCAACCTTTCGTGGTCCAGAAAGGCATTCCTGGAGCTACTGAGAAAGCGTGAGATCTGGCTCGTGGGCGTCACTTACCTTATGCTTTCAGGCGCCATTCGCGGACTCTTGGTTTGGTTGCCGACGTTTCTTGTAGAGCGTACGGGGATGACGCTGATGACTGCTTCGGTTCTGGGAGGCGTAGTGTCGTTGCCCGGGATTCCCTCTATGTTCGTGGGGACATGGGTTTCTGATGTAAAATTGCACGGAAGAAAAAGTATCGTGATC
>Ga0209725_1001254_pt1 | contig 14670 bp, 11 predicted proteins | sample I18A1metaG_FD_184145 | JGI IMG/M metagenome (GOLD analysis project Ga0209725, IMG submission 184145) | Lake sediment bacterial and archeal communities from Gulf of Boni, Indonesia to study Microbial Dark Matter (Phase II) - ​I18A1 metaG... | ecosystem: Environmental > Aquatic > Freshwater > Lake... | reverse complement strand
GGCTTACAGAGTCGGAGCCAGACTGATAGACATGGAGATGTTTCAGTTCCATCCGACAGGAATGCTGGTTCCAGAATCTGTGCGCGGCATACTTGTGACGGAAGCGGTCAGAGGCGAGGGAGGAGTACTCACGAATAAGGACAATGAACGTTTCATGAAGAGATATGATCCGAAGCTGATGGAGCTATCAGGCAGAGACGTTGTGGCAAGATCGATAGCAACAGAAGTCCTTGAAGGAAGAGGGACCTCTCACGGAGGAGTCTACCTGAGCGTCGTACACCTCGACCCCCACATCATCGAGGAAAGTCTCAGAACCATGTTCAAACAGTTCCTAGATACGGGAGTAGACATTCGGAAGGAAATGATGGAAGTCGCCCCAACAGCACACCACCAAATGGGGGGCCTCTTCGTTGATGAGGCGGCCGCAACTGACCTGAAGGGTTTGTGGGCTACGGGTGAGGTAGCGGGCGGAATCCAAGGAGGCAACCGCCTCGGCGGAAACGCACTTCTCGACACTCAGGTTTTCGGAAAGAGAGCAGGAGAAAATGCCGCAAAATACGCATTAGGTGTCGGACAGGCATTGGTAGAACGAAAGAATGTTGAGAAAGAAATCAAACATGTTCAAGGCTTCGTGGATAGAAGAAAAGGCATAAGACCAGTCCAGGTCAAGATAAGGCTCGCCGAGCTAATGTGGAGCAAGGTAGGCATATTCAGAACAAGGAACGAGCTGCAGGAAGCTGTTCAAGAGATAGAGAAGATACGGAGAGAGCAGTTGCCCCAGCTCTACATTACCGGAAAAGGAGCCAGATACAACCGCGAGCTCATCGAAGCACTTGAGATCGAGAACATGGTTGTCACGGCAGAAATGATCGCCAGAGCAGCCCTCATGAGAGAGGAAAGCAGAGGAGCACACTTCCGAACAGACTTCCCCAAAACAGACAACAAGAACTGGCTTGCAAGCATCATGGTCAGGCAGGAGAACAACAGCATGACGTTCAGCAAGACTCCTGTGGTAATGACGCTTCTCAAGCCGGAGGCCTAGACAGATGGTTGAGACAATAAAAGCGAAAGTCTTCCGGTACGATCCAGCTGTAGACAGAGAGCCCGTCTTCGAAACCTACGAGGTTCCCTATTCAGAGGGAATGGTCGTACTAGATACTCTGCACCACATTCACGAAACAATCGACGGAACCCTCGCATATCGTTGGGCTTGCAGAGCAGGACAATGCGGATCCTGCGCAGTGATAATAAACGGAAAGCCGAGGATCGCCTGCAGGACTACAGTGGAAAGAGGGAAAGATATCACACTCAGACCGCTTCTTCAGTTTCCAGTCGTGAAAGATCTGGTTGTTGACCTGGAGAGAGGATTGCGAAGAATTGAACGAATGAACCCCTATGTCAAGAGAATCAGGAAATCACCAAGACCAGAGATAATTCACGCAGAAGCCATTGAACCAATAAAAGAAATACGGGAATGTATCGAATGCTGGTCCTGCATCTCAGCCTGCCCTGCGGTATTCGAGGCATGGCAACAGTTCTCAGGCCCAATGTTCCACGTCAAGCTGGCCAGACTCCAATTTGACAAGAGAAACGAAGAAGACCGAGCCAGAGAAGCATTCATCGAAGGCATCTACAAATGCACCACATGCAGAGCATGCGTTGAGGTCTGCCCCAAGGAGATCAACATACCAGAGAAAGCCATCGAAAAGATGAGAGCTGTGGCAGCGAAGGCTGGGCTCGGCCCCCTGCCTGGACACGAGGAATTCACCAGCAGAGCCCTGAAATTCGGCAGAACTGTAGACAAGATGGGATCATCACTACTCGAAATGGTTAAGACAGGATATGCAGCCAGAGTGAAGAATCCCAAGGATACAGTGGGCTACTTCCCAGGTTGCCTCACAGACTACAGGCTACAGGAAACAGGCAAAGCAATCATCGAAATACTAACAAAGAACGATATCGAGGTCATCGTCCCCTCGGAATTCACATGCTGCGGCTCACCCCTCCTCAGAGCAGGCCTGGTCGAAGAGGCAAAGAAGAACCTGGTCCCCAAGAACGTGAAAATCCTAGAGGATCTAGGCCTCAAAACGATCGTCACTGGCTGCCCTGGATGCGGCATGACATTGAGAAACAATTACCCTGAACTGATGGGAAGAAAACTGGGCTTCGAGGTAATGCATGTCTCACAATACCTCTCCGGTAACACTGAACTCAACCTGAAAGACATGAAACCGATTAGTCTGGAGACTACGCTTCACAACCCCTGCCACCTAAACCGAGGCCTGAACGCACCAAACGACCTACAGAACATCCTGACCAAGATTCCCGGACTCAAATACATAGAAATGGAAGAGCCGGACAGATGCTGCGGAGCAGGAGGAGGAGTACGGGCCGGAGAAAGAGCCTTCTCTACAATGATCGCTCGAAGAAAGGGAGAACTAATCATAAGCTCAGGCGCAAAGGCCTGCGTAACCCAATGCCCATTCTGCTACATCCAAATACGAGACATACTCAAAGAGCTGGGCTACGAACAAATCAAGGTCTATGACCTGGCAGAACTGATGCTAAACTCATATCGAGAATGAGCCCCATAGATCCTTCTCCTCGCCCATTTCCAAGAACGCCCGAGTACACAGTACTGATCACACTTCTCTGTCTGTGCAGCTAACAGAAACCAATCCATTGACTACCGACGGCCAAGGCCACACCAGCGCCAGCGCTAGAGATTAGAACGTGTAGGAGAAGACATACTCACCGATTGCTTTGATGCCGAGCTCTATTCGCTCTCTAGGTTCGCTGACAAAGGTCATCCTGACATGCCCCTCTCCTCCTTTTCCGAAGAATGAACCTGGGATTACCGCGACGTTCTTTCTGTAAAGAAGCCTGTTGCAGAATCCTTCATCTCCCCTATGCATCTCCGTGAGATATGATGACATATTCACGAAATAGTAGAAGGCTCCTGCTGGTCGAACGGTCTTGGCTTCAGGCAGATACTTCTCGATACATTTGCCCATGAACTCCATTCGTTCCTTGTAGATCGGAATAACCTCATTCTTAAGGTACCTCTCTTTCACTCCGTCACTGAGGAACCTGATAATTCCGTATTGGGAGAGAGTATTCGGTGCAAGACTCGTGTACTGTTTCATCTTTTCCATAGCATCTATGATTGTTGATGGAGCCAGAGCGTATCCCAGTCTCAGTCCTGGAGCGGAAGCTTCCTTCGAGAAGCTGCAGAGCATAATCGTTCTTTCTCTTGCGTTCGCGTATTGTGAAACCCAGACATGTTCGCCTTCGTATATTATGTGTTTGTATGTATCGTCTGCAATTATCCAGAAATCATGGTCATTCGCTAGCTCTACAAGCCCCTTCACGAACTCTCTGGAGACTATCCTGCCTGTAGGATTGTCCGGCGAGAGAAGCAGGAAGGCTTTCGTTCTCTCGGTAATCAGATTCTTCAGGCTTTCAAGATCAGGCTGGTATTTGCTCTCCACATTGACAAGAAGGGTTCTGACCCTCCCGCCTGAAAGGCCTATGGCCTCGCTATAACCGAGATATGTGGGATCCAGGATTATGACTTCGTCGTTCTTGTTCAGTATCGAAAGAAAAAGATCGAGTATCCCTTCAGTTCCCCCATCGGTTACTATGATCTCATCTTCCGCAGAGTAATCGAGCTTTCCATACCGCTTGATGTCATCAGATATGAGCTGTCTTAGCTCGGGAAGACCTTTCGTGCAGGTGTATGTTGAAGACCTGAGAGGTTCTTCCCTGAGCCGCAGACACATTTCCTCTAGAACCTCCTTTGCAGGAGGAAGGCTTGGCGCGCCTCCTCCGAAGGATATAATATCACTTTTCTTTCGAGCTTCATCCAGCAAAGCGGTGACGCGACGGATGGGAGAGATTCGTAGAAGCGGAACTCTATCCGACAACCCCACCATTTACGTCCCCTCGAACACCACAATGACTATACCACTTGCGACTATAAGAAATGGCACATCTTACGCTGGTGAAAGTGAGAAATAAACTGGCACAAGATTCCGTATTGAGTTGGCGTCCATGTCTAACCACTCGTCCGCTCAGCCCCTGTCGGTCAAATGCCCCAGCCTTGACGAAGCTGCATCAGCCATCAAACGATCTTTTTCTGCAAAACTGCTGACCATCGTGGTCGGAAATTGCCGTGTAGACTATGAAGGGAGAGCCAGCTCCTCCCTCGATTGGGGAGAAAGAGTTCTGATCGTCAAAACTGATGGGTCAGTACTTGTTCATAGATCAACGGGTTATGAACCTGTAAACTGGCAACCTTCACGATGCCTGTTTCGAGTCGTGGTAGAGAAGGAAAATGTGAAGATCATCGCTACGAGATATGAGCCGCGGGAGACACTCACCTTGCATTTTGACCGCGTACTCTCCGTGGATTCCTACAACCTTTCTGATAGAGGACAGTTCAATCTGTATGTGTCCGAGGAGCAGATGAAGGAAGCAATCCTTGCGAAGCCAGAGCTCATAGAGAGGGGATTTCACCCTTTGGTCGCGGAGAAGAACTTGGGTGAAGCAGGGTTCACAGACATAATGGGAGAGGATTCTAAAGGAAACCTCGTGGTTGTGGAGATAAAGAGAACTTATGCGAGTAAGGAATCGGTCGTGCAACTGAATAGGTACTTAACGTCAATCAGAAAGGATCTGGGACGTGGCTTGAGAGGGATCATTGCTGCTCCGGAGATGAGAAAAGGCACTCAAGGATTGCTGGCAAGCATGAACCTAGAGTTTCGGGCAGTTTCACCCCAGAAATGCGCTGAAATCCTAGCGCAACGCCGAACAAGAAAGATCAGTGAATTCATCAAGGACAGAACGACATGAGCAGGCAGCCCGAAGAGCAGTGGGAACATAAGAAGCATGTGCTGTCCAGGTACGACGCTGGATCCCACACCTACGACAAGCTTTATCGTGAAGAGCAGCTCAAGAAATATCAGCGATGCTTGGCTCAGCTGCGAAAAGGCACCAACAGACTGTTGCTAGACTGCGGCTGCGGGACTGGCATGCTGCTGGAGCAGTTGTCAGATCAGGGCAACCTGCTAGTGGGTGTGGACTACTCTCACGCGATGTTGACTCTTGCCCGAAGCAAGGTTGGGTCCTCGCCAGCAGTCGGGCTGATCTGCGCTGACGCGGATAGCCTTCCTTTCAAGTCTGAAGCCTTCGATCTTGTTGTATCATTCACTATTCTAGGTAACCTGCCTAGCTACGAGGCAACGGTCATTGAAATGGCGAGGGTGGCGAAGGCTGAAGCTCAGGTTATCCTTTCCTTTGTCAAGAAGAACCTTCAGCCTGAAGATGTCGCCAGATCCATGGAGGTGGCGGGCCTCATACCGGAAGAGCTTGTTGACGATGATGGCTTGCGCGACTGGATTCTTGTCGGCGAAAAAGCTGAGGCGAAAGGGTTGTCGCGGGATGGAGCCGCGCGCGTCTTCTCGAAAAGCCTTTTATAGAAAACAGGACGGCCAGAACGCCTAGTGAAGGGATTCAGGTGGAACCATCAAAGAAACCGTTGAACCTCTTGGTAAAGAAGTTGAACAGTGAAGTCAGTATAAAGCTCAAGAATGATGTGGAATTTCGAGGAAAGATGATCGACTGTGATAGTCACATGAACGTGATACTTGAAGGGGCCACGGAGTACCGGTCAGACTCTCCGGCCGCGAACTACGGCAGCGTCATCCTACGGGGAAGCAATATCCTCTACGTGCGCGTAGAACCGCCCCGCTGAGCCATCGCACCGGGGCGCTCATTTACTTCTGCCGAGCCGCGGCTCTCAGCTTTCTGGAGTGCCCTGTCAAATAGTTGATGACTGATTCCACATCATACACGGTTCTGAACCTCCGTCTGAAGAATCTGAGCACATTCTCTACGTCGCGTCTGAGGAGACTCGCCGCGTTGGGATGATCCGCTCGAACTGACTGTGGCCAGTCTATGATCTGCACTGTGCCATTCGTTCGAACCAGCACGTTGAACTCGCTGAGGTCCCCATGTATCAGCCTCGCCTCAAGGTAAGCCTTTCTCACATTGAACAGGATATTGTTGAGCACAATCTCGGGCCTGTCAATCTCTCCAACATCGTTGAGTTCCAAGCCCCGAATCAACCCCATCACCACGACATGCCGGTTCTGTGCGATTGGGCGCGGAACAGACACTTTGCATCGGTAGGCAAGCCTTAGGGCTTGAAACTCTCTTTCTGCAGCAAGTCTAGACTGATATATCCAAGCAGTGTGTGCTCGGTCGGCAACAAACCCCCTTGCTCTACGAGTTTGTCTGAAACTGATTCTCCCTATTCTGTGGAACTTCAAGGTCACGCGTCTCTTGCCCCTTAAGCCTTGGTAGACATCCGATTCCTTTCCCATTCCAAGAGGAGCGCCTATGGCGTCCACAGCCCCGCTCTTTACAAGCGCGTTCAAAGCCAAACAATCATACCCGTCATAGTTCAAAGTGTAACCTTCGTAACCTATTTGGTCAGCAGAGGCCCTTCGTAGGAGATCTTTCTTTTCGAGAAGATTCAGTCTGAACCTTACCTCATCGAGTGGCTTGTTGGCGTATTTTCGGATGTCCTCAATTGGTGGAAAGGCGTGGCTGCCGAGCGCCAACTCTATCCCGGTCAGCACCCTGAAGTCTTCAGGGCTCAGCTTCCGAAAGACATCTGCAAGAATCCTGAGTGACATTATGCACAGAGAATGTCGGAAGTTGACTAAATCCTTGCCTACGCTAGCACCAGGACGGTTACGTCGTTGACATTGGTTCCTGTGGGGCCTGTGAGAATCAGGTCGCCGAGCTTCGAGAAGAAGCGGTACGAGTCGTTGGCGTTCAAGAAGTCTTCAGGTACCAACCCTATTCTTGCCGCCTTAGCCAGTGTATCTCCATCAGCTATTGCTCCAGCTGCATCTGTTGGTCCATCCACGCCATCTGTGCTCAGAGACGCCAAGACAACTCCATTCAGGTGGGGCAGCTTGGGTGTCGCCGCCAGGACGAGTTCTTGGTTCCGTCCACCGGTTCCGGCCCCAGTTACTGTTACTGTTGTTTCACCTCCCGCCACTATTGCGGCGGGTCTTCTTGTCGGACTTCCGGCCCTCTCTATCTCCCATGCTATTGACGAAAGAATCACTCCCACATGTCTCGCCTCTCCCTCAAGTGTTGATGTAAGAATCATTGAGTTCAAGCCAGCTGATCTCAGGTATTGGCAAGTGGCCGTGGTCACTGACCTGTTGTTTCCAAGCACGATATTGTGAACTTTCCTGAAGACCTTGTCTCCGGGCTTAGGCGTCTCTGGAATCACGCCCTTTTCTCCTTCTGAGAGAAGTTTCCGGATGGATTCAGGCGTCTTGCCCCAGAGACAATGCTTCTTGAGGATCGTTATTGCGTCATGAAAGGTCGTGGGGTCAGGCGCGGATGGGCCTGATGCAATGGAGCTAATAGTGTCTCCTACGACATCAGAAAGGACAAGGTTCAGGATTGTGGCAGGATAGGCCTTCTTTGCCAGCCATCCTCCCTTGAAGTATGAGATATGTTTTCTGACAGCATTTATCTCATCTATCGTCGCTCCAGATCGTAGCAATGCCTGCGTAATCTCTCTCTTATCATGAAGTGTGACTCCGTCCCGCGGAAGGGGCATTAGACTTGATCCCCCGCCGGAGATCAAGCATATGATCAGATCCTCTTTTCCTGCCTCTTCGACGATCTTCAGCATCTCGAGCGTGCCTTTGACCCCGGATTCATCTGGGGTTGGGTGGCTTGCCTGGTGAAGTTCTATCATGCCAGTTCTGCCTGCAACGCCGGGCAGCACATTCACGAAACCTCGAGTTATCCTGCGGCCTAGGATTTGATTGATGGCATTGGCCATTGAGGCGCCTGCCTTTCCGCCACCAATCACATACACGCTCTTGAATTTCCTCAGGTCAAGAGAGAATCCGTCAACTCTGATGTTGGATTTTCCCAGCAGGACTCTTGATCTGACTATCTTTCCCGGGTCTGCGGCGTTGAGCCCAGCTTCCAGGCTTTGGAGCGCCAGATGTCTGGCCTTTCTGTTCAGTCGACCTTTTCCGTTCCGAACCAGCCCACTCTTGTTTTTGATTTTGATCATTCAGATGTGACCCTTTTCATGCGTATGTTGGCTTACGTCGTGCAGCGGCGAGGAGGATACTTGTTCGTCGAGCGGCCTATTTCCAGAATTCCGGTTTTGGCTTCCCGAGTTTTTTGTCCAGGCAGGATTTTATGAATCCGTAGTATGGCGGTGAGGGTTTGGTTGGTCTCGATTTGAACTCGGCGTGAAACTGTGTGGCGAAGTGGAAGTATCTGTCATGGAGCTCAAGGATCTCCATTCTGGTTCCGTCATCGCTCTTAGCTGAGAATGTCATCCCTGTTTTTTCGAGTTCTCCCTCGTATTTTAGATTCAGCTCGTACCGGTGTCTGTGCCTCTCATAGGCCTTTCGACCTCTGTATAGCCTCTCCGCGACTGTTCCCGGAGCGATCACGATCTCGTGGGCACCTAGACGCATCGTTGCCCCCATATACCCCACCTCTCTCTGCTCAGGCATGAGATCGATTACTGGATGTGGAGTCTGAGGATTGATTTCTGTACTGTTTGCAGCCTCGAAACCAGCCTCTCTGGCGAAGGACACTATTGCAAGCTGAAAGCCAAGGCATATGCCAAGGAAAGGCAGGTCTTTGGAGCGGGCGTAGCCCACCGCAGCAATCTTACCTTCCGTGCCTCTCGCCCCAAATCCACCAGGCACCAGTACACCGTCATACTTCAAGAGCGTATCCACGCTGCTCCTGTTCCCTTCGAAAACCTCCGTTTCTATCCAATCAATCGACAATCTTGCATTGCAGTACGCGGCTGCGTGGCGCAAGGCCTCGTTCACGCTCACATATGAGTCCGCAAGTTCCGCGTACTTGCCGCAGATAGCTATCCTGACCTCGTGTTGTGGACTTATGAAAGAGTTAACAGTTCTCTGCCAATCAGTCCAGTCTGGTTTCTTGTTTGGAAGCCTCAATCTGCTAGTCAAGTAGTCTCCGAGACCTTGCTGGTCAAGAACAAGCGGCGTCTCATACACGGTGGGCAGATCTGGAGAGGAGAAGACTGCTCCATCTTCCACATTGCAGAATAATGCGATCTTTTTCTTGGGTTCTGAAAGCAGAGGTTTCTTGCTCCGTGCAACGACTATGTCTGGTTGGATACCGATCCTTCTCAGTTCCTGAACGCTGTGTTGCGTTGGCTTTGTTTTCTGTTCTCCGACAACGTCTAGGACTGGGACGAGAGTGACATGTGCATAGACCACATTGTCGTGGCCCTGCTCAAGCCTCATTTGTCGCGCTGCCTCCAGAAAGGGAAGGCTTTCTATGTCTCCAACTGTGCCGCCGATCTCGACCAGTGCGACATCGACGCCATTTCGTTTTGCGATGTGAAGTATTCTGCTCTTTATCTCGTCGGTGATGTGCGGGATTATTTGGACGCATTTTCCGAGAAAGTCCCCTCTTCTCTCCTTGTCGATCACGGAGAGGTATACTTGCCCCGTAGTCATGTTGTGTTCTTTTGAGATGTTGATGTCCAGGAAACGTTCGTAGGTGCCCAGATCCATATCGATCTCTCCTCCATCTTCAGTCACAAAGACCTCGCCGTGTGTAATCGGATTCATTGTTCCGGCGTCTACATTGAGATAAGGATCGATCTTCGCAGCGGTTACTCTGAAGTTCCTCGTTTGCAGAATCTTACCGATTGAGGCTGTGGTCACTCCTTTACCGATTCCCGACATCACACCTCCTGAGACAAAGATGAACTTCGTCACAGCCAGCACCCACAACAGTTGGAGGGACAGCACACTTTCTATTTAAGACTAGATGTAGTGACTAGATCTAGGTTTTTGACATGATGAATGCAGTCTAGTGAGAGGACTGCAATCTTGAAGCCAGAAAGACGGATATCTCGTCGACAGGTAGCCCATCTGAAACCTTTCGTAGCTGATCAAGGCAGTATGGGCATGAGGTGATTATTCGTTCTGCTCCCACTTCCCGTGCTTGTTTGATTCTGGTAGCAGCGATCTCTCTGGAGAGTGTTGGCGTGGATTGCTCTGTGATGCCCGCACCTGAGCCGCAGCATCTCGTGTTCTCCTTCGAATCTGCCATTTCTACAAATCTGAGCTCGGGAACTGACGAGAGAAGACTCCTCGGTGGGTCTACGACTTTCAACATCCTAGCCAGATAGCATGGATCGTGGTAGGTGACTGTTTCGCTAGTCTCGCGAAAATGGATTGAGCCGATTGCCTGGGAGAGGACCTCTGTCAGATGCGAGGCGGATGCAGATCCCTTGGTTTCCCGGTACTCTTCTTTCATCGTCTGAAGCCCGATGGGGCACGAGAAGATCAGCCGTGTTGTATCAATCCAGCTTGAATTTGCCCTCGCTATGTTGTGAAACTGCCCTAGATTGCCGGCCAGAAGGGCAGGCGCGCCACAGCAATCTGCGCCCTCCATGACGACAGTGTTGACTCCCACGCGATTAAGCAGCGTTATCGAGGATTTGAGGATCTCAGGGTGCCGGTATCTTATGTTGCAGCCCGGAAAATAGACAGCGGCGGAGTGTTTCTGTGCGAGTTTATTGCGTGTTCGACCATAGATGTTTCCAGTTCTGGCCAGATTGGAGAGCAGTTTCGTAACTGATTTCGGTGTAGATTTGCCTTGAAATAGGACAGCTCTGGTTGCGAGCACTATGTCTCTGATCTTTGTCTGTGGAGGGCATTTTGCCACGCATCTTCCACATGTTGTGCATGCGAAGACCGAATCGATCATGGCTTTTGTCGGGTGTAGCCCTCTCCTGAGAAGCCCATATCCAATACTCACGAGTCCTCTTGGGGCATAGGATTCCCATCCACGTTCCTCCAGGGCCGGGCATACTTGACGGCAGAAACCACACATTGTACAAGTGATCATTTCATCTTCGAATTCATGAAGCAAGATCAACGCCCCACAGGGTATCGCAGTCTGGTAACGAATGTCTTGGGAACTTGATTGAGCGAAAGCTTTCCCGGGTTCATAATGTTGCTGGGGTCTATCGCAGCCTTTATGGTTCTCATTAAATTCAGCTCAGTTCCGTGCTCCATTTTCATGAAGGGCGCCCTCGTGATACCTATGCCGTGTTCTCCGCTGAGAGAACCCCCCAGTGCGATACTCGTACGATATATCTCGCGGCATGCTCTCCACGCCCTCCCCCAAGCCCCTTTCTCTCTGACATTGAGTAGAACCTTGGCGTGAAGGTTTCCGTCACCACAGTGCCCATACGTTCCAATGGTCAAGTGCTCCTTCCTAGCGGTCATGGCGATGGATCGTACTAGTTGAGGAATCTTGGAGATGGGCACGATCATGTCATCGGCAAGAGAGGTAGATACCTGTCCCCCTTTGAGACGAGACATTGATGGCAAGACCGCTTTTCGGCCGGCCCATAATCTCTCGCGCGTGGCTGGATCATCTGACCATGTGTATGTTGTTGGGTTCTCGGTTCTGCATATTTGCTCGGCCTTGTTCATGTCGTGCTCAACGGCGCTGCGGTGGCCATCGAACTCTACGATGAGAAGCCCATCAACCTCGGGCAGGTTCAGTCTCAAAGATTTGTTGACGGCTTGAATGCATGTCTTGTCCATGATCTCAAGAGCTGCCGGAATCAGGCGGCTCTTGATCAACTTGGTGACGGTTCTGCCAGCGGCCTCAAGGTCTTCGTATGAGGCTAGCGCGGTTGCTGTGTAGTCGGGAAGCGGCGCAACTCGCAAGGTTACCTCTGTTATGACCCCAAGAGTTCCTTCGGATCCAACAAAGAGTCGGTAGAGCTGGTAGCCAGAGGCGTTCTTCACGGTTCTTGAGCCAGTTCGCACTATTTCTCCATTGGGCAACACAACTTCAAGGCCTAGCACATAATCGCGAGTAGCTCCGTACTTGACTGCTTTGATGCCACTTGCATTAACTGCCACCATTCCGCCTATCGTGCAGACGTCTGCGCTCCCTGGTTCGGGAGGAAAGAAGAAGCCGAGAGGTTTCAAGGATGAGTTTAGCTCGGAGTAGACTATTCCGGGACCTACAACCACGTAAAGGTCCTCAACCCGTGTCTCAAGTATTCTGTTCATTCTTGTCGTATCGATTACTATGCCACCGTGCCATGGTAGAGAGTGGCCGCATAGTGCCGTGCCAGCGCCTCTGGGCACGACAGGAATTCTCCTCTTGCTGGCATATCGAACTACTCTTGAGACCTGCTTCGCTGAGACTGGCCTGACGACTACGTTGGGGCCTGAAGAATGGATTGAGGCGTCGAACGAATAGCAGAAGAGTTCAGTTTCATCCGCTGAAACGTTGTCTTTCCCAACGATTCTAGCTAGCGCTTGCTCATGCCCTCTCATGATATGTCCTCGCAGGCGCATGCCGTTGGTTGCGTGGCCTTAAAAGTTGTTTTGAGACAATGGGAAAAGTGTTTAAATCAACATCGACGAGAGTTCGTATTGATGATGAAGAATAGAATTGCCGAGCGTTCTCAGCCTGCGCTATGAGGATTTTCGACGGGCGAACTGAACTCGCCCATCTTCACCATCCATGGAAGAACTAGTTCTGATAACAGATGGGTGAGTTGATGGTCTTGAAAACGTTTATAGTGAACATTCGGACCTGATCTTTGGGAAAAGTTCATGACGTGCACAGTCGTTGTTGGCGGCTTCTTTGGAGACGAGGGGAAGGGCCACCTGGTTTCGTATCTGGCGATGAAGGACAGACCAGTGATCACGGCAAGAGGAGGAGTTGGCCCGAATGCGGGACATAAGGTCGTGTACCAAGGAAAGACCTATGGCTTGAGAATGGTTCCGTGTGGCTTTGTGCATCCGGGGTCGAGACTGCTGATTGGTCCCGGCGTGCTCGTGAATCCGAAGGTGCTACTTGAAGAGGTCAAGCTAACTGCTACCGAGAACCGTCTTGGTATTGACAACCAATGTGCGGTAATTGAGGAGCGACATATCGAGGAAGAGCTAAAGGATGCGCATCTGATCAGCAAGGTAGGGACCACGAAGACAGGTGTCGGCACCTGCCAAGCAGATAGAGCCTATCGAAAGGCGAGACTGGCCAAGGAATTCCCTGAACTCTCTCAGTACTTGGCGGATGTCCCACTGGAGGTGAACACAGCCCTAGCCAAGAAGCAGAAGGTCCTTGTTGAAGGAACCCAGGGAACATATATTTCACTGTACCATGGCACGTATCCGTTCTGCACAACCAAGGATGTCTGCGCCTCAGCGATCTGCTCCGATGTGGGAATTGGACCGACCGCAGTTGATGATGTGGTGGTGGTGTTCAAGGCGTTTGTCACCAGGGTTGGAGAAGGCCCATTAGAGAACCAGCTATCTGCGGAGGAGCTGGAGAAGAGAGGATGGCTAGAGTACGGAACCGTGACGAGCAGGCCTAGAAGAGCTGCACCCTTCGACTTCAAACTCGCCAGGAGAGCGGCGATGCTGAACGGGGCGACCCAGGCAGCCATCACCAAGCTGGATATAGTTTACCCGGAATGTAGGGGAGTGAAGGATTTCGCGAAACTTTCAGGAGAGGCAAAGAAATTCATACGCCAAGTGGAAGGCGAAATAGGAGTACCTGTGACACTGATAGGGACTGGACCTTCGACGGAAGAGACTGTTGACAGGCGGAGATCTTAGGTTTGGAGGCTGATTGTTGCGGGGCCTGACCCGTTGCGGCAACTGGCAGAGCCCGATTCAGCAAGTTCAGCCGGAGTTCTCAAGAGACTGGACAGGGTATCCGCAAGTAAAGGAGTTGCCCGAACAGTCTACGCGTCAAGCGTAACCTTCTTCTTCATTCTCATCCTGCTTCCACCGATACTCGGAACAGCACTAAGACTGGATAAGATAGGCGAGGTCTTCAGCGACCCAACTCTACTAGCACGATCCCAATCCGCGGTCTGCTGGTCCTTCATACTTGCATTCACAGTCGCAAGCTTGGACACAGTAGCTGGGCTTCCCCTGGCATGGCTTATCGTTCGAAGCAAACGAAGCTGGACTAGTGTCGTGGATACTCTGGCGGACATACCGTTCATCATACCAACCGTTGCCTTAGGCTTCTCAACGCTTCTCTTCTGGGGGCCGCAAGGTTTGATCAAGACACTGTTCGGACAGGGATCCTTGGAGCCTGGATTTATCCTCGTCATCCTACTTCACTTCGCGTTCTCACTTCCAGTGGTTGTGAGAGTTATGGTAGGTGCACTGTCAGGGTACAAGGAGACATTTGAGATAGCAGCGAGAACCCTAGGAGCTGAACCGTTCACGGCAATAAGAACTGTGACCCTTCCAATCCTGAGGCCTGGATTGGTGGCATCATTCCTCCTCTCATTTGCTAGATCACTCTCGGAGACAGGGGCAACCATCATGGTGGCAGGAACATTCGAGAACGGACCAATATTCATCAACATCGCGAAAGGTGCAGGACTGGAGGGGGCTCTCTCCTTCACAAGCTTCTCCCTCATCCTGGGATCCATCGTAGCATTCATCTTCATCAAGTACTTAGGCTTGAAACTCAGGCTTCCCGCTTCAAGGGTTTGGCCCGGAATAGAAAGAACGCTGAGCGAACGCAAGGCTGTGCTCGCAAGAGACACAGCAACACTAGCTATCC
>Ga0209725_1001253_pt1 | contig 14674 bp, 15 predicted proteins | sample I18A1metaG_FD_184145 | JGI IMG/M metagenome (GOLD analysis project Ga0209725, IMG submission 184145) | Lake sediment bacterial and archeal communities from Gulf of Boni, Indonesia to study Microbial Dark Matter (Phase II) - ​I18A1 metaG... | ecosystem: Environmental > Aquatic > Freshwater > Lake... | reverse complement strand
AGGGTGCAGGCTTTCTCGAACTCCGCAGCCAACGCCAACGGAATCCTGAAGATCTTCTTCTTGATCACGCCTCAGACCTGCCATCTACTAGATGGCATGCCATCTAGTTGCCATCTCCGTGAAGGCGTAAGGGTAAGGGTTCCCTAGCTCCAGTGGAAGCCAGAGCTCGATCATCTCCTTACTCATATTGGCTGCGTTGGGTACGTGTGTTCAGCGACTTGCACCCGTTCGCGGTAGAAGCGCAGGTAGTTATTCGACTGTTTTCGGAGGATCTCCCAGCGAATCAACTCATCTATGGCTTCATCGGCGCCATCATCAAGCCAGGCGTGCTCCTGTATGCTTCTCTTGATCTTGCTTCCTGTCCACCGATCGTCTCTTCCCTCATGGTTCGTCAGAACAACTAAGACCCGGGCTAGAGGCGTTGGAGGATTCTCGAGAAGATCGGCAGGAAGTTGGGCTGTTGGCTTGATCTTCTCTAGGATGATGTTGGGCAGGACCTGTTTCGTCCTAATAGTGTCTGATTCTCGCGGTGTGATCTTTTGTATGGAATCTCTAGGTATAGACGCAGGTGTAGACTTGGGTACATACGTAGATATGGGTGGATGGCTAACGGTTGCTGTAGATGGCTGTGGCGGTTCAATAGTACGGATGGATCGTACGGATGGTTCGGGTACTGGCTTAGGCTTGGGCTCGAACACAACCCTGAACTTCTCGATGAACTCGTTGACATCCATCAGCTTGATTGTCTGCGCTTTCGGAGAGAGCAGGAAGGTGCGGGTTGCGTGGAATGTTTCACGTTCCCTGAAGATGATCTTCCTGTAGATTGTGGGTTTCTCCGGATGCCAGACCCAAGCCTCGCCGTTCCTCAACTCCTTGAGCGAGTCGTACCATTCTTTGAGTTTCCTCCGATCTTCATCTGTCTGTTCTTCCACCCAGAGCTGAATAGCCTTCTTGTCTTGAGGCGCCAAGGTCCTCAGGACCACTAGGCAGTCCGATTGCGTTAGAATATCCTTGTTCAGGACTGCTGAACGCTGCGTTATCATTGAGCAGCCAAGATTATGGTTCCCGCCTCGGCGAACGAAGTTATCGACAGAACTTAGACAAGTCGCCATTTCTGGCCCTATGGTCCGTTGAGGCGCGTACATGTCAGTCTCCTCTATGAAGACATGCCTCTCAACCCGGTTCAACCTGTAGAGCTCGTCCAGAAACTCCGTGACAACCAGGCGACTCTGCCTCTTCGACAAAGCGCTCAGATCTAGTACAACCGAGATGTTGGCCTCAACGACAGCCTTGGCAACAGCCTTGGCCTTCTCAGGGATCAAGGGAAGGTCTCCATGCTCTCCACCGAACACAACGATCGGCATTCCTGGGCCCTCGCCATTCCTGCCGACCCGAAGACCCCACCAGATCCCCATGCCATCAACAACAACGATCGGAATGTTCGCCTTCAACATCTCCTCCGCAAGCACAGCGGAGCAATAGGTCTTGCCGGCACCTCTCTTCGCTAGAAAAGCGAACACCCATGTGACAGCTTCCCTAAGTAACGCCAAGTCCTTCGATATCTGGAACTTCATGTTCTCAGTTTCTCTCTGGCGATTTCGCTCATGCTGGTCTTGGTCCGCTTTGCCAGGCGTCGAATCGACTCCTTGGTATGTGTGGGCAATGTGAATCCAAGTCGGGCGCCGAGTTCCTCATCGTTGCGAAGTGACTCAATCTTCTGTTGGATGCGTGAATATCTGCGCAGGATCCTCTCGTCACCGTACCGTAAGCCCGTAGCCGCCAAGACTCGTCTGCGCTGGTTTTCGGTCAGCCGCCTCCAGATCTCCAGCCCAAGATGAACCAGAGCCTTCACAACCTGGTTGGGATTAGCATGTAGGTCGGAGGCAACGTCGTAGATGTGCTCCATCTGAAGGTGACTCAGCCGAAAACCGCGACTAGGCATCTTGGGCTTCCTCTAGGTCACGGGTCAAAATGTCAGGGCCCTTCACGGAATTGTGCACGCTTCTCGATGTCCTCAGCTTTCGACGGCGCCTAGCCTCCCTTCAGCTCTCTGAGAATAGCTAGGCATCGCTCGACCCGGGCTAGAAGCGTATCCACAATGGGCTGCGATCCATCCTTGCCGTTCTCATGGCGAAACAGGTCTGAGGAGTTTTCTTCGCCCCACAACGCCTCTCGACCTTCACGCGGTCCATGAACCCCTCGATCCCTACGCACCCGTGGCCTCATCATCTTCTCAGAACCTCGGAGAGCTCCACGAACCCCTCAGTCTCAACCGCGCCCTTCGCAGCCAGCCAACGCCTCAAGTCACCAAGCGGTTTCTCTTGAAGATCAAGCTCGACGACGTATTGGCTTGTCGTCAAGACCGCTCTGTACCCGCCCTCACCAGACTCCTGAATCCGGTAGAGGAACACTGAGCTACCCTCAGTCAGATGCTTGAAGTCCTCGAACGACTTCAGCTTCAGAGGCATCTATCTCCACTCCTCAAATCCTCACGCAAATCTGTGCACCAGAGAAGTCGCGACGCCATCGAACTCAGTATATCTAGCTTGCTGCGAAAACCTCATATGCAAAGTTCGATTTTCCGAACTGAACGGCGCGGTATGTGGGTACCGACAAATGCGACAAGTGGCTAGACGCTGGTCTAGGGAAGTCGGTAGAGGACTTCTGCAAGGGCGATTTTGGGCCTCAGAACGAGAGCGACATAGAATATCACTTGTACCATGCGCTTCTGGAGATAAGACAAGTCGCTGACTCGTAATTATCTCGTCTTGTCAGAGTTCTGCTGTCGAATGTCTGGAAAATCGATCTCGCTCTTGCACGTCAAGGAAAAATCGATTCCTCGCCCCTCCCGCAACCGTCATGGAGAATTTCATTCTGGAAAAGCAGTGAAGGCATACGGGCGCGCGCAGTCAAGTTAGCAGAACTTTCTCACCTAAAGCTTATCTACCTATGAACAGAAATGACCTGCGAACAGATTTGCCCAAGAAAGTGAAGAAAGCAAAGAAGAAGCCAAAGAAGAAAGCACCTCCGAAACCTATACCATAGGGAAGCTGCGGCACCTCCGCTACCCATCCCTTGAGTATCGTGCGATCCCCTCTTTCCCACACGCGACTATTCTTTTCGCCACAAGAGTGATCCTAGGGTCAACCTAGTGAATCTTTGCAAAAGGTTGATGGTTTCTTCCCAGCCATATCCTGCAAGGAAACAGATAAGGAAACCTGCCATGTCGAGATTGCTCTCGGTCAGTTTTGAGGCAGCGTAGTAGATTGGATACACGCCTAGAGCAATGATCGATCCGAGAAGAGGCGTGGCCAAACTACCGAACTTCCAGCTCTTGCAGTACATTCGATCGTCCACATGGTACTTCAGGCTCCAGAGATACCTAAGAGAAGCGCCGATCGCTCCGCTGGCCGGCACCCACACGGGGAACAGTCCTAGGGCAATCGGTGACGGGTAATAGAATGGGAGCAGTACTGAGACGGCCAGAACTGCGAAGAAGTAGACAAAAAGATCAACGACATATACACACCCAAACTTGTATCTCAGTGGTGCTTTCTCCACTGCTTTGTCAAGATCGATCCAGCATTTGTTAAGACTATCCTTGGCTGAGGCAAACGCTTCATAGGTGATGGAGGCGCCAACCAAGCATTTTCGCGCATCAAAGATGTGTTGGTAGCATTTCTCCGAAGTGAGGCCCGCTGTTTTCACGTCCTTGCACTCGTAAAGTCCGTTCACGCTCTGCGCGCCCACTATGGTCTCTATCCGATCGATCTCCTGCTCAATATCCTTGATTTGCTGTTCCGTAGCCTTCCTGAGCGAATCAGTGACTTTCTTCGGGTTGACGTTAGCCTTCCTAAGAGATGCTGAACCAGTAGAACCCATAGGATTCTAACACACGGCAGATCATTTATAAGTATGCTCCACTCACAAATCTTGCGATGAGAATTGGCGCCCCCTGTAGCTCCAAACCCAGACCCACCTGTGCCAAGGACGCCTGGCTAGAAACAAGCTAAGTAGTAGGGGCTAGTTCACCAATGCTCAGTCCATCTTGAGACCAACTTCAGGCGCTCTGGTCATGAAGTTCTTCTCGTAGGCGTAATAGTTCTCTGGTTGACCTCACCACCCATAGGTGATTGTCATCCTTCAGGTGGGCGGGCATCGACCCGAATTCTCAAGCTAAATCACCCTCCACTCGTCTGTCTTCTCATCCTTCTCAACCAACCCAAGCCCTCTAAGCACAGTCAAAGCTACGTGAACCGTACTCCTCGAGAAGCAGCTTCGCATGATCAACTCGTAGAAGTGCAAAGAGCCCTCGTCTCTCAGGATCTGGTAGATCTTCATGTTGGCGTTCCCAGCCTCGAGGCACAAGGCCCGATACTTCTCCTCCAACTCCTCGACTGCGGACAGGATACGCTCTGTAAGCTTCTTGACCTCAGCACTGATGGATCGTTCGCTCCTGTTGAAAGCCGAACCATAAAGAACGCTCCGAGTCTTCTATCGTTTGAAACCGGGAAAGCAGATTTAGGGGAGCAAGAAACCCTACGAGAAAACTCTCTTTGGCCACAACCAACCTCTGGAAAAACCTCCAGCATTCTCCGAATTTGAGGTCAATAGACATAAAGATGTGTCAAGCAACCCATGATGGACGGGGAATCCCCGCTACGGAAAAGGGACCCTATTGTGTCCCCAATAGGAAATTCCCGCAACTAGGTCCGACACATCAAGCGACGATACGCGCGCGCCGGCGGGCGCACCGTTTCGCCATTCCTGATTGTGCGAGCTCGCCGGCTATTGCAATTCCTAAGGACTTGACAGAATTGGGGCTAGTGAGAATAGGATTCGAACAACCCATGCACCTAACACAACATTGCTAATAGTATTGTAAGAACCGACCCTGTCCCGTTTCCCATCTTCTTCATCGATGTGTGAAGTCTGACGTTGAAGTCCAACTTTCTAAGTTCTTCTTCAATCTCGTGAAGCCGGCAATAAGATGCGTCAATCCATCTCTGATTGTGGGCAGCAAGGGCGATCCAAATGACAAAGACAAAGATTGAGAAATGTGCTATGAAAACAACATGCGCAGGATTCCGAACCACGGGATCGAGGAAAGATATGCCTAGTAGGGTCAATGATGCCGCCATGAGCACTGACCCTTGAATCCAACGGATACTATTCCAGTGATCTCGATTCATGTAAGCCGCTTGATACTCAGCTAGCAATACATGGATCCTATTCGTCAACTGTTCATCTTTCGGACCGGCAGGCCCTCTTTTGGCGGGCTCGCTCTCCGATGAGTGTGATTCCATTTGACCCCATCTTGGCAACTGAGTTCTTCAGATTTAGGAGTTTCTGTGATGCCGAAAGTTCCTTCCTCCTATGGTACTACTCGGTCCTTTCGAAGATGATCTTGTCGCCGTTCCGCTTCACATGAAAATACTTTCCAACAAGATCTGACACGTCAAGCGACGACGGAACAGAAAGCGTCGCACGAGGGTACTCCCTCCGAACCAGAACCGGCCCATCAGGCAGCTTACGCTTCCACTTAGCGCGAACCTTCCGTAACCTCAACTTGACAGGCGCAAAAGAGATGCTCGGTCCTCTGGATGCATGCGATTCGTTCCGCTTCATAGACTACACAGCTCAAGCATCTCCGATCGGCACACCATAAGAGCAGCAAGAGTCCTTCAGCGCACTCGGTCAGGTCAGCGAAAATGCTCAACTCGCACTTGGCCTGGTGCGCTCAAGGGGCAACATTACTTTGCGCTGACTCCGAGTCTTCGAATGACCCTTCACCGCATATATCCGTCCACCAGGCAGCTTGATGGATGAGGCGAAAGTATGGGATCCAAACATGTAACCTCGCATCTTCTGACTTGCGAAACCATGTTCCCTCTCCTAAGAGCATACTTAGCGCTAAGGCTGGCCTTGGAGAATAGGAAAGATGGGTAGAACCATCCCCTGATATCGCATAATGCTTGAGCAAGAACTGAAACGATGGCAAGGATTCCGAGACTTCCTACGCGTTGACGGGCGAGTGATCTTCGAAGACCTGATGGGTGAATGCAGACGACACGCCTCAGCCGGAGGAGCAGGAGCCTTCCCCTCCAAAACAAAAACATCCATCCGTGTCAAAGTCATAATCGACCTCGGAGGAAAGAGACTCCTCATCAAAACATTAGTCCACAAACGACAAAGCTAGCGACCTCGACAGTTTCTTCAGCGTGGCAGGTTTCCAGTAGAAATCGCGTTCCTAATAAATGGCGGCTGCCAAGTCATGTCGGCCGTGGCCGATCAGGCCATCTGGCCTGCTCAAACTCCAAACGTATCACACGTAAGCGCCACGGCACCCCTGGACTCAACTTCCGGTACTAATCATCTTGCTCATTGCATGATGCCGTAGAACCTTCCCTGCAAGAACCTTCACGTGCCTGCCCTCTTCCATGACTACCTGTCCGTTGACCAGTACATACTCTATCCCCTCGGTCCATTGCCGCGGATAATCTGTGTAGTTGGGTTTGTCCTGAATCTTCTCTGGGTCAAATATGGTTATGTCGGCGTGCATTTGCTCTCGTATCAACCCTCTGTCAGTCAATCTCAAAGCTTGGGCAGGCAAGGATGTCATTTTCCTAATCGCTTCTTCAAGCGTTAGTGTCTTGTTCTCGCGAACGTATTTTCCTAGAACTCGTGGGAAAGTACCGTATTGCCTGGGATGAGGAATTCCCAGTCTCCTTATTGGAGCTAGTATGCCGCCGTCAGAACCGAACATTGTTGTAGGATGTCTCATTATCGCAGCCACATCTTCTTTGCATGATCTGGTTAACACAACCTTAGCAGACGGGTCACGTATTACTACGTCTAGCAAGGCATCATATGGATCATTTTTCTTCATTCTCGCTATTTCTTTGATGGTTTTACCTTCTAGGTCCTTGTCCTTCTCGCAGGAAATTATGCTTATCATGTCTTCCCAGAGTGGTTCCTTGAGAGGAAACCATTGGGATTTGAACCACTTGTTCGTTATTCCCTTTCTCATCTCCTCCTTTGTTTTCTCGCGAACTTTCGGGTCTGTTAACCTCTTGACGCCTTCATTGATGCCTGCGTCAAGGACCCAGTCTGGAAGCAAGGAGTTGACCTCTGGGGAGTAGTGATTGCCTCCTCCTGTGGGATACGGGATTTGGTCGCAGTAGATCTCCAATCCCCTAGCTCTTGCCTCGTCAATCAGTTCTAGCGCTGTTTGAGCTTTCCCCCAGTTGATCTTGCCATTGACCATGAGATGGGAGATGGTCGTTCTGACGTTTGTCTTTTCGGCAATCTCTATTGCCTCGCTTACTGACTCTATCACCTTGTCTTCGAGAGATCTAATATGAATTGCAAAAATCCCCTTTTCCTCAGCGACGACCTTGCAAAACTCCATGAACTCACTTGTGTCAACTTCGTGTGGTATGTCGAAACCACACGAGAAGCCGAAGGCCCCATCATCCATGGATTGACGAAGCAAGGCCTTCATCTCTTCCAGTTCTTCGAGATTCGGTCTTCGAATGACATCCCCCATAACGGCAGCCCTCAGAGAGTGATGCCCAACAAGCTGGCAGTAGTTTATTGCACTCCCTTGATTCTCCAGTTCTCCTAGATATCCTCCGATGGTTCCCCAGCTGAGATCGATTCCATGTCTTCGTAGAACCTGTTTTGCTTTATCCCACGAGAGCATGCTAAATCTGTCCCTAATGTCATCAACCCACCAATCTCCCAGCCACAATTTGCCTAGGGGTGCTGCTGACAGGCCGCAATTTCCCGATACGTCTGTTGTCACGCCCTGCGCTACCTTATTTTCTGCAAATGGGTCAGCAAGCAAAAGATAGTCTGAGTGTCCATGTATGTCTATGAAGCCGGGTGACACTAGCAAACTCGTAGCGTCTATGATTCTTTCCGCTTCGTCACCTATTGAGTCGCTGATTTTCGCTATTTTTCCCCTCTCGATGCCTATGTCTGCTGTAAACCAAGGGTTTCCAGTACCGTCAACCACAAACCCGTTTCTGATAATAATGTCATACAAACGGCATCAACGCGTCTGACCCTAGTCGTGGAATATTTAAGACTTGTGAACTCTGATGCTGATGCGAATTCGATTGGTACGGCTGGCCCGTTCACTCAACTCGGGACTCTGGCCGGGCCATGATCCAAGTGGGCAGCTTCTGCGGTCAAGACATAGAAGAACCAAGAAAGAAGACCTGAAATCAACCCAACAGAGTGGAAGACGCTACTGAACAAAACAGACACTTCACGACGCGCTATGCCCTTCACAACCGGACGGGGGGGCGGGGATTTATGGCATCAGTTAGTCCGTCGCCTACTAGATTAAGCGCAAGCACAACAATGCTCAAAGCTAGTGATGGAAACACGGCCATCCACCAAGCAATTCCGATGAAGCGCTGTGCATCGCTTATCATCATGCCCCAGCTTATTTGCGTAGGATCACCTAGACCCAGAAAGCTTAGCGAAGCTTCCGTCAGAATCGCGCCTCCTGTTTGAAGTGTCAGATTTACTACGATGGGGGGAATAGCATTTGGTAGGATGTGACGAAGAATAATGTGTCGGTCTTTGACACCTATGGCTCTTGCAGCCTCTACGAAAGTTCGTTCCTTCAGGGTTAGGAACTGGCCTCTCACTACCCTAGCTATGCTAGGCCAACTGAGCAACCCTATTACAGCCACAATCTTGAAAATACCTCCGCCAAAAAGGGCGACCACCAGTAGGATTAGAAAGAACATCGGAATTACCAAGAGAAGATCTACAATTCTCATGAGAAAGTCATCGATTATCCCTCCATAGTATCCAGGTATTGCACCCATCAAAGTTCCTATGACTGCAGAAAGTGCAGCAGAAAGGAAACCTATCATTAGAGATGTTCTGGAACCCCATACGACCATGCTGAGCACATCTCTACCTAAGTGGTCTGTTCCCATAGGGTTCCCTATCCTCGGTTCCTTCAACAAGCTGGCAGAAGATCTAAAAGGGCTTGAAAGGTTGAGTATAGGCGCCAGAATCGCCAATGCAGAAAAGAACAGTGTCACAACAAGACCGAGAACAGCAGCCTTATTTCTCTTGTATAATTGCCAGAAGTCAGACATTCTCTCAAAAAACGGGCCTAGTTCCTCCATCTGCTATCCCCAGCCTACTTGTACTGAACGCGCGGGTCAGCGAGGCTGTATATGATGTCTGTGGCAAAGTTGGCTAAGAGCACAACGAGAGATGTTGTCAGGAAGATGCCCATAAGCAGAGGATAGTCCCTCGTTAGGATTGAAGTATACATGAGTCTACCCATGCCAGGCCAAGCAAAGACAGTCTCCGTTAACATAGCTCCTGTAAATAAGTAACCCATTCGCAAACCCAGGATGGTTATTACAGGGATCAGAGCGTTTCTAAGGGCATGTCTGTAGAATATTCTCTTCCTTTCCAGACCCTTCGCCTTGGCAGTCAAGATATAGTCCTTGCCGATCTCTTCTAAGACGCATGCTCTAGTAATCCGACTGTATAGTGCCAGCTGAGTCAACGCCAGAGTCATCATGGGAAGGAACAGATGCCATAGAATGTCAACTGCTTGGGTTAGGCTTGGGCCTTCAATCGCAGAGCCTACCGTGGACATCCCGTAAGATGGGAAAATATTCAAGTGAACTGAAAACACCAGAATCAAAACTATTCCAATGGAGAAGACAGGAACAGAGTAGAACGTAAGCGACAGTGCCGCGACTAAGTTGTCGCCTGAAGACTGAGGCCTTTGAGATGCAGTCACTCCCAGAATAACCCCAAAGATGGCAGCTATCAAGAAAGATGAAAATGTCAAGAGCAGCGTGGCAGGCATTCTGTCCGCAATAACGGAAAGGACTGGTTCCCCGTACCTCAGAGAGTACCCGAGGTCTCCTTGCAGCAGCTTGCGCAAGTAGACAATGAGTTGCTCATGGAGAGGTTTGTTGAATCCCCATGCCTCTCTTAGATTCTCTATGTATTCCGGATCAGCAAACATACCGGCCATAATGCTGGCTGGGTCGCCGGGGGCAATACGAATCAAGAAGAAATTAATCAGTACTATCAAGAGAATTGTTGGAACCAGTTGGATCAATCTTCTTAGAAGGTATCCTCTGCGTAGAGACATGAGTGAACATTGTCGGAAGCAGCCAAGACTGAATAAAAAGCTTCGCATAGACCGCTCTGTTACTGGCACGCTTCTTCTCAGCAGAAAGCTATTCACCACTCCAGCCCCAAGTTTGCACTCATTGGACTTTTACGTGATTGGTACATGCGGCGACAGCTTATTCTCTGTCAGAATTGACAAACCTTAAGAATCGAGGGGGTTCTATCTAACGCTTGAGGCAGGGAATTGGGTAGAATCAGTCACATGTTTGGAGACAGTGTTGTAGTCTTAACTCTGCTACTAGCAGTTGCACCCATCACTTCTGTGTTTGCTGAAGCTGAAAAGCCACTTTATGGGGGGACTCTGATAGTCGTGATGGGCAACGATCCGACCAGTCTAAACTACGACATCTACTCTTTTGACGCCTGCGGAGCGGTATCGAGCCAAGTGTACAATAGACTAGTGAAATTCGATGAGAAACTCAGTATCACTCCTGATTTGGCGAAATCTTGGGAGATGTCGAAGGACGGAATGGCCTACACTTTTCGTCTCGTAGATAATGCGACGTGGCATGATGGAAAGCCCTTTACCTCAGAGGATGTGAAGTTCACTTTTGATTTTCTGAGAGCAAACAAGACCGCCGTAGGGTATCCAAACCTGAAGTGCATCGGTTCGATAGAGACACCAGATCGCTATACGGCAAAGTTCACCCTTAAGGAATTTTCAGCTTCGTTCCTAGTTGACCTTTGTCAGAATGCTATCATTGTTCCGAGGCATCTGTATGAAGGTGGAGATTGGGCAACGAATCCGTACAACAAGAAGCCAGTTGGGACAGGACCGTTTGTGTTCAAAGAGTGGGTCAAAGACGATCACGTAACGGTTGATGCCAACGATCGCTACTTCAGAGGTAGACCATATCTGGATAGAATTATCTTCAGAATCATCCCGGACATAACAGTGGCCACGGTGGCCCTGGAAAAAGGAGAAGTTCATGTGTTATCCACATTGTCGAGGCCATCCTTCTTTGACCTTCAAAGACTCAAGGCAAACCCTGACATAAAGGTTGTACAGGTTCCAGGGTTGTCCTACTGGGGCTTGGAGTTCAATTTTAACCATGCAATTCTCAGTAGTCTCAAAGTCCGCAAGGCAATCGCTCATGCTTTGGACAAGAAGAAGATAGTCAATGTAGCCTATGCCGGTGTTCCGCCTGTGGCTCCTAATGCTAACCCGTTTCCACCCGCAGTAATGTGGGCATGGAACCCAAGCTGTGCAGAATATGAATACGATCCGGCAAAGGCCGAAAAGGTTCTGGATGAAGCTGGGTACAAGAAAGGAGCAGACGGGACCAGATTTGGCGTAACGCTGGACTTTGTCAACTATATACCGGGAGACAAAGAAATGTGGCTGCTTGTAAAAGAAATGCTCGGAACCGTCGGCATTAGAGTTGAGCTTAGGCAATGGGGAGATTGGGGCTCTTACTTTGCCAATTATATGAAAAGAAACTATGAACTAAACTGGGCTTGGGGGGGCGGGCTCGACCCCACTGGTTTTGAAAGGTTCTTCGTCTCATACGGAGCCTACAGTAACGGCTACAACAACAGTAGAGTCGATTGGCTGTTTGAACAAGGCCGCAAGACAGCGAATATCGAAGAGCGTGCGAAATACTACCGAGAGGCGCAGGCCATAATGGCAGAAGAGCTGCCAAGGATACCGCTTTGGTTCGCCATAGCAACCCAGGTGTGGAGAAGCGAGTTTCGTGGCTATGTTGAACCTAGTGCGAGAGAATATCAGGCGGAAGTGCTGCCAAAAATATGGTGGACGAAGGGGAACCCTGCGTCTCCAGTTAGCTCAAGGGAAGCAATAACAAAGGCAGACAGCGAAATCGCTAGACTGAAGAACGAGGGGTATGATGTCGCAGACGCTCTCAAGAGAATTGATGAGGCAAAGCGGGCTTTGGATGCCGGCAAGTACGCTGAGGCGATGCAATTAGCGAAGGAGGCTCTAGCGTTGCCAAAAGCTCCTCCTCCCATCGGGCTTTATGCAGGTATTGTCGTAGCTGTCGCGATAGTCTTATCAGGAATAGTTATCTGGCGGCGAAGAGGCCGCAAGAGAACCAGGTAGCCTTGCCCGCCTATCCTAGCACGACGTGATTCCTGATCCACAGTGACTCTAGCCTATCATTGCCTTGTGGTTGCCGAATGACAGGCAACAAGGTGCTCTTTGTTCACTTCGGTCAATTCTGGTTCTATGCTCTTGCAAGTATCTAGAACGCATGGGCAGCGTGGATGGAACCTGCACCCTGAAGGTGGAGTAGGGGATGCTGAGACTTCGCCACTTATGGCAATCTTTATTCTTTCTGCTGTTGGATCAGGCACTGGCACTGCCGTCATGAGCGCAGCTGTGTATGGATGAAGGGGGTTCGCTATCAGATTCTCCGTAGGCCCCACCTCCACGATTTTCCCCAAGTACATTATTGCCAAACGATGGCACACATGTCGCGCAACAGCAAGATCGTGAGTAATGAATAGATATGACATGTGGAATTTCAATTCCAGCTTGAGCATCAGACTCAATATCCCTGCGCGTATTGAGACATCTAACATAGAGATGGGCTCATCGGCCACTATGAACCTGGGGCCCAATACTAGGGCTCGCGCTATCGCAACTCTTTGTCGTTGCCCTCCACTTAGTTCATGAGGATATCTATGCACGAACTCTTCAGCTGGGCTCAACTCAACATCTTCCAGAGCTGCTGCAACCATCTCTCTTCTTTCCGACAGGTTCTGAGCTAATTCGTGCACTGAGATAGGTTCACAGACAATGTCAAAGATGCGCATCCTCGGGTTTAGGGACTCGTATGGGTCTTGGTAAATTATTTGCATTTTCTTTCGGATGGCTCTTATCTCAGATTTCCTCAAGGTAGCCAAGTCGATCCCCTCAAAGCGAATCTCTCCTGCTGTAGGTTCAAGCAGCCGTAGGATCGTCTTACCAGTCGTTGTTTTTCCGCATCCACTCTCTCCTGCTAATCCGAAAATCTCGCCTCTACGAATCTCAAAGGAGACACCGTCAACAGCTTTGACATAGGTCTGTTCCTTGGATAGTAGACTTGATATGATGTCTTTCCTAACCGGGAACCACTTTTTCAAGGTGACAACTTCAAGAACTATCTCTTTGTTCATCTCTACCAGAGCTCTCTTGGGTTTCAGTCAGTTAGATGACAGGACACGTAATGCGCATTGCCTAGGTCCCTCATTCCAGGTTCGTCCCTTTTGCATCTATCCAAAGCAGAAGGACATCTGAGATGAAATCTGCAACCCACCGGAGGATTAAGTAGGTTTGGTGGGCTCCCACTCAAAGACGCCAATTTCTTCTTCTCACCTCTAATGCTGGGGAACGCGTTGACGAGGCATTGGGTATAAGGATGAGCAGGTTTCTTGAAGATTGAAACAATGTCTGCGCACTCAACAATTTTGCCTGCATACATGACAGCTGCACTTTCGCAGGTCTCAGCTACGACTGAAAGGTCGTGTGTGATTAGCATGACAGATAGCTTCAGCTTTCGTTGAAGGTCCTTAATGAGTTTGAGGACTTGACCTCGAATTATGACATCTAAGGCAGTAACCGGCTCATCAGTTATGACAAACTCGGGATTGCAGGCAAGGGCCATTGCGATCATCACTCTTTGACGCATTCCGCCACTAAGCTCGTGGGGATAGCTCGAAGCCCGTCTAGGGTCAACACCAGTGAGGGCCAACAGCTCAGCAACTCTCTGCAGGGCATTCTGCTTTTCTTGGAGTTGATGGCTTAGAACAGCCTCGACGATCTGGTCACCAACCTTCATCACAGGGTTTAGGGCGTTCATAGCTCCCTGGAAAACCGTCGCCATTCGCTTCCATCGGTAGTCTCTACGAAAGGAATCCTCATCCAAATCGACAATGCTTACTCCATCAAAAAGGATCTTTCCATCAATGATTCGCCCATTCCAAGGTAAAAGGCGCATGATAGATAGGGCCGTTGTCGTTTTTCCGCAACCTGATTCTCCAACCAATCCAAGCGCTTCGCCCTTTCGAATTGCAAACGTAATACCATCAACAGCCCTCACATCACCCTTGGTAGTTGCATAGCGTGTCTTCAGGTTGTCGATTTCAAGTAGTGACAGCCGTGATCACCCACACGACAGACGGCATATGAGGTTTCTTCCAATTCTTTAAGTTGACTAGACTAGATGTGTTTCCCCTTCTCAGATGTATCTGGCAGAAACCCACAGATACTAACAGGGCATGTGGCCCGTCCTCATCCCAAGGACTAGACTTAAGTAACACATACTCAACACCACAGACCAAAAACGAACAAAGCAATAACTCCCAAGACTTCGAATAACCCACTGCAACTTTGAAATACACAGGCCGAAAACCAACCATTTATGCCTTTAAACTGCTATGGCATCATATACGAGATTGACTGTACGGCCAGTAGCAGGCTTGATTTCAAGATGGGCAAGATAGACAAGGGAGTCATGTGCAGTGTAGAAGGCTGTACTGAAGCGGC
>Ga0209725_1001252_pt1 | contig 14680 bp, 17 predicted proteins | sample I18A1metaG_FD_184145 | JGI IMG/M metagenome (GOLD analysis project Ga0209725, IMG submission 184145) | Lake sediment bacterial and archeal communities from Gulf of Boni, Indonesia to study Microbial Dark Matter (Phase II) - ​I18A1 metaG... | ecosystem: Environmental > Aquatic > Freshwater > Lake... | reverse complement strand
GCAGACATGGGATGGTCTTCTCAGTTTGGGCTAACCGATTCTGTATCTGGGGTGAGTTTTCGGGATCGGGATCTTCTTCTCCATCGGGATTTGGCTGTACGCTGTGTCAACCATTGCCACGGCTGGAAACACGACCTTCGCGTCGTCGATCGGTCCGTACAGGATGAAGTCAGCGCCTACAGCTGCGCTTGCAGCGTCTGCTGAAGCAAGGCACGGTTTCACAGCCTGTTCTCCCATCTTCGTCTTCAGTCCCCTCCACAGAGCAACAGCGTTGTGCGCGCCGCATCCGACTGGGAAGCCGAGCTCATCTTTGAGCTGGAACAGGGCGAGAAGAGCTTGACCGAGCGTGGGAAGGTCTAGGACGCACGTGTCAATGAGGGGCTTCTCTATTCCGAGCTCCTGTCTCTTGGTCATGACCTCTCTCACCGCGCTGACTCGACCCGCGGTGCTGAAGTCCTTCATGTTGTACGCAAGAATAACCGCGCTCTTGACGCCTGATGACTGAAGCGCCTTCAACTCGTCCCGTTTGCTGCTCGGGTTTATCGAGTTGTAGATCACGCGGTCCAGGATCCCCAGCTCCTCTGCATATGAGAGGCCAGCAGCCCTGATCTCCGCTGAAGGACTGTCAACCATGATGGGAGCCTTGGTGCGGTCTGCGACAAACTCTAGATGTTTCCTCATCGCCGGAACGCTTGCACCTACGACATCTATCATGGCCGGGTTTCCGGTCTTGTCGGACATTTCATCCTGAGCCTTCACAAGTCCATCGGCCGCTTCCTCATCAAAGGTCCCGGCCTCCTCATCTTTCACAATCCTGTGGTGATGATAGAATAGTGTTCCAACCAGTACGACGGGACGTTCCCCTGGAACACCGCCGATGTTGACGCCTCCGATCTGAAAGATCCGCTGCTGAGCCTTGAAATTCCACAATCCACCATGCATCCCCGACGCGAATTTCGCTTTGCTGTACGGGTTGGAGCTCTCAATAAAGCACTTGGTAAATACCGAACGAAGTGTCGATGGTTGACTCGGATGAGTTCAGTGATGACGTTGTTTGATTGCGGAGAGGACTTTCTCGGCAGTTAGGGGCAGATCGAAGATCCTTGATCCGGTTGCGTGTGCAACCGCATTCGCTAGGGCAGCGGCAGGAAGGTCAACCGGCGGTTCGCCCATTGCCTTCGCGCCGAACGGGCCTATTGGTCCCGGGTACTCGACGATGATCGTTTGAATTTCAGGTATGTCAAGCGATGTTGGAATGTAGTAGTCACCGAGCGTGGGGTTGGCAACCATCCCGTCAACGTGAATGAGGTCCTCCATCAAACCATATCCAAGCGCTTGGATCGCTCCGCCCTCGATCTGGCCTTCAAGGGACAGCGGGTTGATTGCGCGTCCAACATCGTAGGCGGCAACGATCCTCAGCGGCTTCACGACGCCCAGCTCCGTGTCGACTTGCACCTCGGCAACTACGGCGCCGTACGTGTACTGCTGATACGTCGTTCCTTGGCTGTTCTCTGGTTCGAATTCGCATTTCGGTGCGATGTAGTAGCCGGTCTCGGTTAGACTCACTTTCCTCGTGTAGCACTCCTCGACAACTTTCTGGAATGCGACGGCTTTTCGTGGCTCATCCGAATGACGGACGAGCGCGTCCTTGATTGTCAATTTTGAAGGCTCGCAGTGAAGGAGGTCACCAGCAACGGTCAGTAACTTGTCCTTGAGTTTCTGCGCGGCAATTTGTGTGGCTCTTCCTCCTATCACGATCACGCGGGACGCAACCGTTGGACCTGTTTCTTGACATGAGGCTGTGTCCGGTCTGTCGAGTTCGAATAGATCGATGGGAAGGCCGAGCGCTTCAGCAGCTACTTGGGCTAGCCCTGAGATTGCGCCTGTTCCGTACTCGGTCAGCGCGGTTCTCACAACCACCCGAGCGTCAGGCTTGATGAGCACGTGAACGTAAGCGTAGTCGTTGCCTTCTGGCCCGAGACTGTTTCCATGGTACATCATAGCGATGCCTATTCCGCGCCGGAATGTGCCGCGGTCACGAGTGAGCTCCAGCCGCTTGGCGCGCCAGTTGGCTGCATCTACCGCTCGTTTGGCGCATTCCTCAAGCCCGCACGCTTCGTCTACGAGCTGACTCGTGGCGGTAAGCGTTCTAGGTCTCAGAATATTCGTCATCCTGAGATCGAGCGGATCCATGTCAAGTTTCTTTGCCAGTTCATCCATCTGAGATTCGGCGGCGAAGTGCACCTGAGGGCTTCCGAACCCTCTGAAGGAGCCGGCCATCGTGTTGTTCGTGTACATGCAGTACGCGTCAGTCTTCACGTGCGGGACCACGTAGGGGCCTGTTGCGTGGAAACATGCCCGGATGATCACCAAGGGCCCGAGCGAGGCGTACGCACCCGTGTCTGAGACGACCAATGCCTCCGACGCGGTCAACCTCCCATCGTTCTTGGCGCCGGTCTTCAGCGTGATTACGAAAGGGTGACGTTTCGTGTGAGCTATCATCGACTCCCGTCGACTGTAGGCAAGGATGGCTGGCTTCCCAGTCTTCTGCGTTACGAGCGCTGAGATAGCGCACGTATCGACCGGCATTTCATCCGATTTCGGTCCGAAGGCTCCGCCTGTAGTTGCCTGAATAACCCTCACTTTGTCAGGGCTTACGCCTAGCACCTTGGCGACTCCGGTCTGGACGTAGTAGGGTGTCTGCATGGAGCCGACGCATGTGATCGATCCATCCTTCTCGAGCCACGCCATTCCGACCTCCGGCTCTAGAGCCGTTGGGTCTTGAAACTGGGTCTTGTACGTGTTCTCCACTACCACATCAGCTTGGACAAAGCCTTCCTTGATGTCGCCTTTTCTGACTCTGAGGTACTTTGCGACGTTGCCGCTGTCGTGGACGCGAACCGAGTCCGGCTTCATAGCCTCAATGGGCGAGGTCACGGCTGGAAGACGCTCGTATTCGATAGAGACCTTGTCCGCGGCTTCCTCAGCTGTTTGCGAATCCTGAGCAGCAACTACGGCTATTGCCTCGCCTTGGCATCTCACCTTGTTGCTCGCCAGGAGAGGCCGGTCCGGCAGCAGAGCGTATGCCTCATTGATTCCGGGGATATCCCGCGCGGTAAGCACAGCCAATACGCCAGGCATCTGCCTCGCGGGTTCTGTGTTGATTCTCTTGATGAGGGCGTGCGGGACGGTCGACCTCACGACCTTCACTCGAAGCGCGTCTTTAGGCGCGATGTCAGATGTGTAGACTGGGAGACCGAGCACCTTCTCCAACGAGTCAAGCCGCTGAACCCTCTTGCCAATTAGCATGAGGCCCTCAGCCTCGCGTAGTTTCTGGACAGCCGCGGTTTCCGTCAATTTGCAGCTCCTCTCATGTTGGGTGGCAGCCACCCATGGCGGGGTGTCAGCCGGTGTCTGGTCAAGCTTTGACCCCCCTGATTTCACTGGCCGCTTCCTGCACGGCTTCGATGAGCTTGTAGTATCCGGTACAGCGGCACAGAACCCCGCTGATCGCTTCTTTGATCTCCTGTCTAGAAGGAGCTGGGTTGCGGTCGAGCAGGTTCTTTCCAGCCAAGACGACGGCGGGAATGCAGAAGCCGCACTGAGCCGCGTTGTACTTCATCAGAGCTTTCTGGACAGGATGCAGGTTCTCGCGACTGCCAACGCCTTCAATGGTGACGATTCGTTTGTTTCTTGCTTGGACCGCCGGTACCAGACAAGAGTTGACGAGGTGGTCGTTCATGATGACTGTGCATACGCCGCAGTCTCCGGTTCCGCAGCCCTCTTTCACTCCCTTCAGGTTCAGACGGTCCCGAAGGACATCGAGGAGTCTTTCTGTGGACTCAACGGTCAGTGCGTGGTCTTTGCCATTCACGTTGAGTTTTACGAGATGCTTTGCCAATTGCTTTCACTTCCCGATGATTCTGTCATGGCACCGGACGAGCGCGCGGCGGAGCAGTACCTTCGCTGCCTCGCACCTATAGTCGGCTGATGCTCGAGTATCGGATGTCAACGAAAGCTCATTTCCGAGCAGCTCCGAGGATCTGGTGATCGTGTGCTCGTCTAGGTTCTGACCGAGTAGCCCTTTTTCTACACCCTCGGCTCTTTGCGGGATCTTGCCACTGAGACGGTTCAGCGCGATTCTTGCGCATTTGATCTTCGAGCGGGTTTCGTCCGTCTCCAGAAAGGTGGCAACGGATACGAAGGCGATGATGAGGGTGTTTCTCATGCCAAGTTTCTGAAACGCGGACGCACCCCGAGCGCCGGGTTCCGAGAAAGATACCTCAGCGAGAATTTCATCCGGGTACAGCGCGGTCTTTCGCTTTGCAACCAAGAACTCCCGCAGAGCCATCTCTCGAGCTCCGCTCTTTCGAATTGCTCTCACTTTGGCGTCAAGCGTTAGGAAGACCGGGATCAGGTCCTCGGAGGAGGCTACGGAGCAAATGTTGCCGCCCACTGTGGCAACAGTTCTAATGTTGGGCGACCCGAACTTCGCCGTTACGTCGTTCAGGACTCCGCCCCATGCGCTGTTGTTCTTTTGTCCCTCGAGGTCGGCGATTGTTGTTAGCGCTCCGATCCTGATCTTGCCTTCTTCCTGCTTGATGTATCTCAGCTCGGAGAGCCCTGAAAGATCCACGAGGTTCTTGACAGATACTTGCTTCCTGTTGATGCGTGGTAGTAGGTCTGTCGCGCCGGCTATCGGTAGCGTGTCTGTAGGGTTCTCCTCGAGAAACCTGAGCGCGTCGTCAAGGCTCTCTGGGACGTAGATATCGAATCTAGGGATCTGTCATCCCCCGCTTACTGGCGGAATGACCAGTACCACATCGCCGTCTTTCAGCGGAACTGACATATCAAGTGGTTTTTGTAGAGTGTTGTTGATGTAGACGAAAGCGTACTGCCGGACGCGGCCCTCGCGGTCAAATAGCACGTTGCTTGTCATCTCGCCGTATCTCTCTGCCAAGGTTCGGAGTAGCTCACCGAGGTTCTCCGCGCTCACTATGATTTCGCCGCCCCCAGCCGCGGTTCTAAGCTCGTGGAAGAGCCTGACCTTCACTGACGGCACTATGATTTCAGCTCGCTCTTCCGAGCTCTCAGGGAATTGAATATGCGTTCAGGCGTAGTTGGCAAGCTGAAGGATCGGACCCCAATCGCGTCGTAGATCGCGTTTGAGATCGCCGGCGCCACTGGAACGAGCGCGATCTCGCCTACCCCTTTTGCCCCGTACGGTCCGGTCTTCTCAAAGGTCTCCACTGGTACGACTTCGATGTCCGGAGCATCCATGATTGTAGGAATCAGATACGTTGCGAAGTTGGGAGTCTTGAGACGTCCGTCCTCGATGATCGCGTCCTCCGTCAACGCGTATCCAAGCCCCTGGACAACTGCGCCTTCGCATTGTCCTCTGAAGCCTTGAGGGTTGATCACCTTGCCCGAGTCAGGAATTATCAGGAATCGTAGCGTCTTCGTCCTCCCAGTCAACGTGTCGACTTCAACGAGCGCCACGGCCGTTGCATACATGAACGCCCAGTGCGGAATCTCCAGGCTTCCTTCGACCGGACGCTCGAACCTCGGGACCTCAAACCCAGCCTCAACTTGAGCCGCGTCCCCCTTTCCACGTGCATGACTGGCAAGAGAGGCATAGGTTGCCCTACGTTCCGAATGGCTCCGAGTTATGACCGCTCCATCGCGGCATTCCAGGTTCCCTTCAGGTTCACTCAGCGTCTGAGACGCGTACGAGATCAGAAGTGCGCGCATCTTCTCGGCTGCTCTGATGATCGCGTTCCCGCCTACGTAGACTGATCGGGACGCGGATGAGCTTCCGGTGTCAGGCGCTAGGCCCGTGTCCGCAGAGGCTATATGCACATCTTCGAATCGGCAGCGTAACTCCTCCGCAGCGATCTGGCCGTATGCTGTCACGTTGCCCTGCCCCATGTCTGGGCAGCCCACTCCGACCGTGAACGTTCCATCCTCGTTGAGCGTAATCGAGGCCGATCCGAAATCTGGGAGCGCGCCGAAGGTGAAACCTTTCAGAGCACAAGCGATTCCGACTCCCCTCCTAAACCATGGCTGCGACGGCTTGGCTTTGTGAGCGTCTCTGTGAAGCCACAGATCCGACTTTGACGCGATTTCTAGAGTCTCACTGATTCCTATGCTTCCTGGGATCTTGACGCCAAAGGTGCTAACGTCTCCTTCTCGTATGACGTTTCGTTTCCTGATCTCGAGCTTGTCGATTTGGAGTCTCTCCGCGATTATGTCCATTTGAGATTCCATTGCAAAGACTGCTTGCGGGGCGCCGAATCCGCGGAACGCGCCGGAGAAGCCGTTGTTTGTGTAGACGCAGTAAGCCTCGATGTCAATGTTCGGAATGTTATACGGGCCGCAGCAGGTTTCCATGCTGACATCCAGAATGGTTCCGCCCAGAGACGCGTAGGCGCCTGTGTCGGAGACTATTTTCACTTGGTTCGCGAGCAATCTTCCGTCGGCGAGCGCTCCAGTTCGGGCCGTGATTGTCACCGGATGCCGTTTCAGCCCAGAGATCCCTGACTCCTCTCGTGATAGCGCCATTTTGACGGGTCGTTTCGTCTTCAGAGCATATAACGCAAGATGGATCTGAACAGTGACCTCATCTTTGCCGCCGAAGGCTCCGCCGACTATGGAAGACACGACCCGGATCTTGTTGTGTGGAATCCCGAGCGCTCTTGCGATCTGGAGCTGGTCCCGGTATGGCGACTGCCCGCCAGCGTAGATGACAAGGTTCCCTTTCTCGTCGAGGAGCCCGACGCCGGCTTCGGTCTCTAGGAACATGTGCATCTGTCGGCCGGTTCTGTAGGTGTTCTCGACGATGACTGCGCACTTCTCGAATGCGGATTTCACGTCGCCGTTTCTGATGTGCGCGTGTCGGTAGATATTTCCAGCCTCATGAACTCGTGGGGACTCGGGCTTGATCGCCTCAACGGGATCCGAGACTACTGGTAGTGGCTGATATTCAACATCAATGAGATGAAGCGCGCGCTCGGCTGTGTCAGGGTCTTCGGCCGCTACGAGCGCAACTGCGTCCCCTTCATAGCGAACCTTGTCCTCGCATAGGACAGGCTGATCAGGAGTAAGGATTCCGTAGCGGTTCGTTCCATGGACGTCTTTGTGTGTCAGCACAGCAACGACGCCTGGCAAGGAGCGTGCGCGTGAAGTGTCGATTCGTCTGATCAGCGCATGCGGACGGTTCGCCCTAAGGACTCTCCCGTACAGCATGTCTTTGAAATGAAGATCCGAGTAGAACCTCGCCCGTCCTGTTGCCTTGTCGACCGCGTCGGGCTTTGGGATCTCTCTTCCAACCCAGCGCAAGTTCTTCTCGCCTGTGGCTGATGCGCTCATCTCTCATAATCAGCCTCCAGTGACTGGAGGAAAGACCAGTAACTCGTCGCCGTCTCTGAGTCGAGCGTCTTGACCGAGCCGCATTCCGTCTCTAACAACGTAGAGGTATACCTTGTCGCGGACCGGTAGCACGTCAATAACGTCTCGAGTTGTCGCGTCTTCGTGTAGCTCGAGTTCGAGCTCGCTCTTTTCCAGACCTTCCGTAGTTGACCCATAGAGCTTGACCCTGACCTTCATGGCTTCTCCCATGTCCGCCGCGAGTCGATCAGCGTGTGCAGCGCTTTGTAGAGGAGTGACGGTATGACCGCCCTCCTATACTCGATTGAGGCCCTTACGTCGCTGATGGGCGATGATTCGCGAGACGCGATCTGACCCGCCTGCCAGATCGCATCTTCTGTCAATGTTCGATTTCGCAGGAAGTCCTCACATTTCCTCACCCGAATGACAACCGGAGCAACCGCACCCATGGCAACTCTGAGGTCGGAGAGACTGGCGCCCTCGGGCTCCCACCGAACCCAGACGGCGACATTGGCGAGGGAAATGAAGTGGGCTTCTCTCAGGCCGAGCTTCAGAAACGTGGCGTCGCAGGGCTTCTCGACAGCTTCAAACGAGATCTCTGTTATCAGCTCATCAGGCATGAGATCGATCTTACGATAGTCAATGAAGAACTTCTTGATCGGGATTTGTCGCGTGCGCTCGCGGCTCTGGACTTTGATAATGGCGTCCAAAACATAGAGCGGCGGGATGCTGTCTCCAGCCGGCGAAGCGTTCGCCAAGTTGCCGCCGATCGTTGCCCGGCTCTGAATTTGCGGTGTCCCAATCGTCCTGCAAGCGTCGACGAGCATTCGACAAGAACTGCCCAGTACTGTGGATTCGATGATGTCCGAGTACGTGCTTAGCGCGCCGACCTGAACCGTGGAGCCTTCCCTGCGAATGTACCGTAGCTCGCGAAGCCTCGAGAGATCCAGCAGCTCCTTTGCTTGAACGAGGCCCTCCTTCAGCTGGATGATCGCGTCGGTGCTTCCTGCAATTGGTTTGATCCTGTCCGAGCGGTCGCGGAGAACGCTCAGCGCGTCCTTGAGACTCGCCGGCGACACTACATCGATCTCGCTGAGCCTCATCGCGGTCTCGCCTCTAGTCTTTCTGGGCCGCCTGCTGGACGGCTCGGATGATGCTCGCGTAGCCTGTGCATCTGCAGAGGTTGCCCGCCAACGCGGTCTTAATTTCTCCGACGGTTGGGCTGGGGTTTCGGTTCAGGAGCGCCTCGGTTGAGACAATGAACCCGGGAATGCAGTGACCGCACTGGACGGCACCGTTGTCCACGAACGCTTTCTGAACGTAGTCCGGTAGGTTATCTTTCATGAATCCCTCAGAAGTGACGATCTCAGCCCCGTTGGCTTGTGAGATGAGCACGAGGCATGAAAGCACAGGCTTCCCGTTCATCAGGACGGTGCAGGCGCCACACTCTCCTTTCCCGCAATCCTCCTTCGGCCCTGTGACATGCAACCTCTCTCGCAAGACTTCGAGAAGTGTGTGAGCCGGAGGAGCAGACACGAAGACTTCACCACCGTTCAATCTGAACGAGAACTTCTTCTCTACAATCGCCTGCTCTTTCAATCTGCCATCTCCCGCTTTCACGTCCCGGCTTGGACTCGGACAACCGATTCCATGTAGGTGAGTCTGGGGTTCCCAGTAGCTACCGAGAAGAGAAGCTATTAACAATTCCCGGGTCGTTGACTTTCACTCGAACTTGCAGAAAGACAGAAGTTCAAATTCTGGCGCCCGCACCAAGGCACCCCACACACACAAAATCAAACTACGACGCCAACCGACGGTTCAATTTACGATGCTCGCACCAGCCTACCCACACAGACCAATAGGAATACTCTGGGCTGGCGGACAAGACGAGCGAGGCAATCTGTTCGGGATCGCCCAGCCGATTCCACGTTGGAAGTTGTAGGTCACACATCAGAGGCGTATCTCCGCAGACATGGCGACTTCTCCCGTATTGTGACTGAAGCACTACGGATCAATGTCGACAGGATCGAGAAGAAAGCGAAGAACTGAGAGCAAGTCTTAACTCGATGCAAGCCACTATCCACACTGTTCTTCAGATGTCCACGAATCGAGCAGTCTGCTTCGTGATCATGCCGTTCAGCAAAACCACAGAGGAACGTACTGAAGATTACTGGACGAAACATTTCGAATCTTTCCTGAAACCGCTCATAGAGGAAAACCGGAATCTCGAAGCGCGTCGTTCACAACCTCTGCGTGGAGACCTTGTTAGGCAGATCATCACTGACCTGGTCGTATCTCCCGTAGTCGTGGCGGATCTCACGGATAACAATGCTAACGTGTTTTGGGAGTTAGGCGTTCGCCAAAGTTTCAAGCATGGCACGGTAACCGTCGCTCAAACCGGCACACGACTTCCCTTTGATCTCGCGGCAAAAGGCACTCTTTTCTATCCAGATGATCACTTGAAGATGGCCGACTTCAATAGATCGTTTAGGCGAGCCATGCAGGACTGCCTGGACCATCCCAACAGACCTGATAGTCATGTCCTAGAGACCATTTCGGGTCGAGGCACGCTCTTCGAGCTTCTTCACAGAGATGAAGCGATACGACGGTTGAAGGCCTTGCTTTCAGAAGTGGATGAAAACCTGGACGTTCTCAACAAGGTCGTAGAGACAGCGAAAAGGAACCAGAAGGACCCCGGGAAGCGCGTCTTTATTGCTCTACGGTTGAGGTTAGCTGCGACAGAATTGCTGATCACGCACCGCTACGTCGAGGAAAGGGATTCTTTCTTCGAGGTGATGGAGGATTACTACCGAGCGATACTTAGTGTGAACGAGCAGCTGCCGCTCTGGGAGAATTCTCCTGACATCACAGAAAAGTGGCTGTTAGACTACCTAGACAAAGAAGAAACAAGAAAAGAATTGCAGCGCATGAGAGAAATGGTCGCATCTGCACGTAACAAGCTCGGCAGAGTGCTTTGATACTTCGGAGGTCAACTCGACACTTCTTCTCATAGCCTGTTTTGAGGTCTAGATGTCGCTCGTATGTCTCATCGGTCGTCGTCGGGTAGGCTGGTGTGCGCACCAGGAGACCCACACAAAACACAGGGGGGTCTCTCCGTGATCCATTGCTGGCTATGACAGCCTTGAGTACAGCTCGGAAACGATTTTGGCTGCGTTTCCGAAGTCGAGCGGTTCGAAAGTGCCTGATTCTATTCTCCGTACAGTGTTCGAGTCTCGGACAGCTGTCGCGATCAGTCTCCTAGCTCGATCTATGTGTCCGGCGGCGCCCTCGCGTCGTAGCTGTGCGTGAAAGGAGTTCCGTACAGCCTTCCAATCGAGCCTGCTACTGTTGAACTCCACGATTCGATAGCAATCGAAAATGTCGAAATGTCGCCTCTGCCTCGCGGTCACGCCAATCACGTATAGCTTGTTTGACAACTGCTCGTTGAGATCCAGATGCTTGAAACGAGGTAGGGTGACTGCCAGTAGCCTTGGATCCGCCGTCGTCACTATCTCACTCTCTACTGGAGTCCGTACGGTTCTGCAATCCTTGCAGATCTCTATCTTCGGCTCCTCTGGAATTGCAACACCGTATGCGTCTTGAACGACCTGCCGGTAGTTGAAGGTGATCCAATGGAAACGTTGATTGTTGAGTGTCACCGACCCACGGATCGGGCTCCTTCTTGTTTCTGCGAATCTGTTCAAGTCCTCTCTCAGGCTCTGGACTTTTCTGAAGGTGTGCCCGCCTTCCCTGTGTATGTTGAAGTCTAGATCGTAGGAGAACCTGTGGCTATGCAATGGGACGTATGTTCGAACCGAATGACCGCCCTTCAGGATGAGTAGTTCCCTGTAGTATGAATCACGGATCTTGGATATCGTGAGGAGCATATCCAAGACGCAAAGTTCAGCAAAGACATTCGGGCGATCCTCGACGCGCTGTAGTCTCATCGAGAACTCAGGGCTAAGGATGCCTGAAGGGTCTTGACCTATTACTGACTCGTCGAGTAGATTGAAAATCGCCATTGTTGGACATATTGCATTATGGTGGCCCTCCATTTATATAGAGAGGGCCTCCATTTTGCGTACGTGAAAACGTTGCTATACGACCTTCTCCGTATCGCTCACAAGGTGGAGTTGTTCTACAGGCTCAGAGGTGCAGAAGCTGGCCCTCGCCGCCGCCTTCCCCAGAGAATCGGCTACTCTGGCAGAACAGGCGCATACAAGAACCTGAGGCGCAGCCTGATTCGTGAGGGGATCCTGAACAAGAAAGGGGCCTTCATAGAAAGCGGCCCAAACGTGTGGTTGGCTCGACTCAGCGAACACGTACAGGATGTTCAAGTCGCTGTCTCTATCGGGAGAAGAATACCCTACATGATCTTCTTGGCACTCGTGCTTAATGGGAGTGAGGAGGTCAAGTCGCCGTATCGACTGGCACGGGAATTGAAGATCCCCCCGAGAAGTCTGTACGCTGGGGCCAAGTCTTTGGTTGAAAAGAAGCTCATCGAGAAACAAAGGCTTGCGGTCGCCGATGAGAAATCTGCTAAGCAGTTACAGGCCTGGCTTGGCCAGTATCTCGACCTGACCATACAACATGCCAATCTCACACACGACAGCTCAAGGATTTTTCATGCGGTGCCCGCATATATTGACGGTCCAGAGGCGTTTCAGAGGGTGAAGTATGAGGCCGGTATGCCAATCGGACCTGCCTCGATGGTTATCAGAACGCTTGGGCCTTACAGGTTCTTCTGGATGAGAGTCCTCACAGAAGTGGATGATTTCAGACAACGAACTAGACCGGTGTCACTTGCTGCTACTCGCCCTGATACTGGGATCACCTGGATCTCCGGACTACCATACGCAAGCAAGCCAAAGCGTGATTGAGAACGTTCGGCTCGATACGCGCACGTCGCTGCTTCACCTGAGTGGGCTGTTCTCTTCCCGGCAAAGGCTTATTTACCGGGTGGACGTGAAATTACCAGGGATAGAGCTTGCACGGAAAAGGAAGAGTTGCGAGAAAGTTTGCCCTCTATCCTCCGAAGGAGATGATAGTCGAGCTAGGCCTGCGGGAAGGCCAGGCCGTTCGGTACGAGGTCGTTGGGGGCCACCTTGTAGTCAAACCCATAGAGGATCCTTTGGACCTCGCGCTCAAGTCGAAGAAGTGGGCGAAAACTTCCATCAAGGAATTTGAGCTCGAGTCCGAAAGGGAGCAAGATGAACTCTCCCGTTAACGTCCTCGTCGATTCCTCGTTCCTGCTCCCTACCCTTGGCGTGAAGGTCGCGCAAATCTCCGATTCGGACTTGAGAGAACTCGCGAAACTTCGCTCAAGAGTAACTTTCCTCTGTCTCTACCAGAGCTTGGTTGAGGTCTTGGGCAAAGTTGCCAGTGCGGCAGCATCTGACAAGAGTGCGCTTGAGACGATTGAGGCAGGCTTGAGAAGTCTGCTCGAGTCCGGCGTGTATACATGGGTTAGTCCGAGCGTCAGAGCTTTGGTCGAAGCACTTGAGATGAGAAGAAAAGGACATGGTGACATGATTGACAACATGCTTTACGCAGCCGCCTCAGAGCGAAGGGCGCTGTTTCTTTCGCTCGACAAGGATCTGATCGAGTTCTTGGCGAAGAACGATTACTCCATCGAGAACGTCGTGGACATCAGGAGATTGCGATCGCTGGCCTAGGGTTGCCGACACCCGTGCTTGGGTGTCCGACGCTCTTGAAACGCCTTGATACTCCATAGCCTCCGCACATCCTGGGTCAGAAACCAGCTGCCAGTTGACACTAGGAAAAAAAGACCATCGTCGCGTCGTGCAGGACAAACTGTGGAAGGATGAGAACTATTGTCTTGTCTTCAGCAAGCTTCAGTATCTTATGCTCGTTTCCTTTCAGAAATACCAGGCCGGAGACCAGAATGTTCGTGTCAATGAGAACGGTGGGCTTAGGCCCTGCCATGCTTCTCTTCACGCAACTTCTCCCGAGCCCTCTCAACCTCCCTCATCATGAGGTCGCGAGTTATGCCCCTCTTCTTTGCCAGAGTCTGGAGAGTTGCTGAGATATCGTCCAAAGACAACTCGTCCACTTTCTTCATGACGATGAGGCGACCGAGTCTAGTTACGTAAAGATAGCTGTCTTTCCCAAGAGATAGGTCTCTACGGATTTCAACGGGCAACGTAAACTGCCCTTTCGAAGTTATCTTAACCACTTCATTGACAGCCATCCAAGCTCGCACCGGGGGTAAGGTAAGGATTCCTTACATACATCTTTAGCTCACAGGCTTCCTCGTCATCAAGACGGTGCAGGCGCCGCACTCTCGTTTCGCGGTGATACTTGGGGCTGTGACATCCAACCATTCTCGCAAGACTTCGAGTAGCGTGTGAGCTGGAGGAGCAGACACCGAGGCCTGTCGTCCGTTGAGTCTGAACGAGAACCGTCTCTCCATACCCATCCTCTCCTTCAATCTGCTATCGCCTGCTTTCACATCCCTGAATGTGAGGGATCGGGCAATGAATTCCATACAGTCGAGTACAGGGTTCCCACTAGCTACAGAAGAGACAAGCTACTGGCGGTTTTTCGGTCAAATCTGCAGTATGACCCGCGATGATGAAGCGTAAGTCAGGATCATTTCCAATCCGCCATAGAGGATAGTTGATTGTCGAGCTGGTCGATTTCCCGTGGCCTGGAGGCGGAATGATGATGCCGCGTCCGACGCGTTGATTCTGAAGAATCTTGTAGATTAGTTCATGGAAAGGCGCATTCACGTACCCAAGATGTTCGGTGAAGGCGATGAGGTCAGCTCTGAGCAGGCCGCGATACAGCGTTTCTGAGTCTGCGTTCCTTGGCTTTCTCCCATAGTTTTCCACGCTCATCCTCTGGCAACTCGGATAACAATTCCGCGAGATCGGTTTCTGTCATCGTGCCAGGCTGCATGACCTGGGCTTGGATGATCTGCAAAGGCATCTTTGTGATCCAGCCTGCGCCGTCGCCGATTAATCGAAGAGTATTTCTCAGGGCGCCGCCGACGCGGGCGTCGAGTTTGCTCTCGAGGACAACTCGCGCTAGATAGCGGAGAAAGTCCAGCCAATCTTCCCGCGTCTCAAGCGTGAATCTCTCAGGCCAGACTAGAGCGGGACGATGTTTACGCCCCGAGCTACCCTTCTTTCCGACCATCGCAGCCAGGCTCGAATCATTTTCTTTTTGGTGCGGGACGGATCAGGGATCATGGTCACAATCAGTAGCTCGAAGAAGGGTCGAAGTTCAAATCTTCCTCGACGCATATGTTCGATACATGAGGAACTCCTTT
>Ga0209725_1001251_pt1 | contig 14687 bp, 20 predicted proteins | sample I18A1metaG_FD_184145 | JGI IMG/M metagenome (GOLD analysis project Ga0209725, IMG submission 184145) | Lake sediment bacterial and archeal communities from Gulf of Boni, Indonesia to study Microbial Dark Matter (Phase II) - ​I18A1 metaG... | ecosystem: Environmental > Aquatic > Freshwater > Lake... | reverse complement strand
ACCCTGAAGTAGGCATATTCGGCATGGACGTTTGTGTCTCTCTTAGTCGTTGTGGATATCGCGTGAAAAACCGACGTAGCAGAAAAGCGAAAATCGGTTCAAAACACATTTTAACACCTGAGGAAACCATGGTGTTCGTAAAAGATGCCTTAGGACTTGAAATTGTATAATTGGAGGGCACACATGGGCAAGCAGAAACCTAAAAAGGAAAGAAAACATGGAAAAGGAACAAGAGCCTGCAGTAGATGCGGGTCTTACGGGCCTGTTATTCGACGTTACAATTTATATTTATGTCGGCATTGTTTTAGGGAGGTAGCCAAAAAACTCGGTTTCAAAAAATATGAGTAACGAGGAAAATGATGATGGACACTTTGGCAAACGGCTTAACAACAATCATAAACAACGAAATGCGTAACAAACGGGAATGCATAATTAGTCCTGCCTCTAAACTTTTAGGCAGAATTTTAAGGATCATACAACTAAACGGCTACGTTGGAGAATTCGAATTCATAGATGACGGTCGCTCTGGAAAGTTCAAGGTTCAACTTTTAGGGAGAATAAACAAGTGCGGAGCCATCAGACCGCGATTCTCCGTTAAAGTGGACGAATTTGAAGAATGGGAGAAAAAATTCCTTCCATCAAGAGATGTAGGCATATTAGTCATTTCAACGCCAAAAGGAGTGCTATCCCACAGAGAAGCAAGGGAAAAACGCATCGGGGGAAGACTATTAGCATTTGTCTATTAGATAGGTGTTTTTAGATGCGAGCCATAGAAATCTCAAAGACCATTCAAATTCCCGATGACGTGGAGGTAACTATTGAAGGAAGGAAAGTCATAGTTAAAGGTGTTAAAGGAACATTAACTCGCGACTTTTCCCATGCTCCTATATCAATTGAACTTGACGAGAAAACCATCCGCATCTGGGCTGAATGGCCCCGTAAAAAAGAAGCATCCCTAGTAGGCACAATTTATTCACATATCCAAAACATGATTATTGGAGTTAAAAAAGGCTTTACATACAAGCTCAAAATAGTGTTCTCCCACTTCCCAATCTCGGTTAAAGTCAAGAATAAAACAATTTTAATTGAAAATTTCACTGGTGAGCGAAACCCGAGAAAGTCCAAAATAGTGGGCAACGCCCAAGTTAAAATTCAGAGCGAAGACATAATTATTCAAGGCGTAGATTTGGAAGAAGTAAGCCAAACAGCTGCGAACATCGAACAAGGCACCAAAGTAAAAAGGAAGGATCCTCGTGTCTTCTTAGATGGCCTATATGTATATGAACATAGTGAGGGAATGGAAGAATGAAAAAGCCCGTCTCAGCCACCGCAGAAAAGGCATTAAAACTGAGAGAACGTGTGAAAAAAAGGAAACCTAATTTTGTCAGACATGAAGGCTGGCGGTATAAACGTTTGAAGGAAGGCTGGCGCAGACCACGAGGCTTAGACAACAAAATGCGAAGAAAAATCAAAGGATGGCCACCTACAGTAAATGTTGGGTACAGGGGACCAAAAGCTACCAGAGGGCTTCACCCATCCGGCTACAAGGAAGTTTCAGCGTATAATACTAAAGATCTTAAAGAAATCGATCCGAAAACTCAAGCTATAAGAATTGCACACACGGTAGGCAAGAGAAAAAGAGCTAAAATCCTCGTCGAAGCAAGAAAAAGGAAAATAACCATTCTAAACCTCAAAGAAGTTAAAGAAATTGTTGAAGAAAAAGAATTGACAGAGGAAAAGGAAAAAGAAGAGAAACTTAAAGAGGAAGAGGTTGAAGAAGTAGCAGAAACTGAAAAACCGAAACAAAAACAGAAAAAGAAACGTAAAGGGAGAGCAAGAAAACAGTGACAGGCCTTAAAAGTCAGCGGCGTCTAGCAGCCGAAATACTTAAAGTTGGACAAAATCGTGTGTGGATAGACTCGGAAAGAATAGAAGACGCAGAGGCGGCAATGACGCGAGAGGAAATAAAGAAACTAATCCACGAAGGCATCATAAAGCCGCTGCCCGAAAAAGGCATAAGCCATGCAAGAGCACGAATTGTACATGAGAAGAAAAAGAAAAGACGACGAAGAGGACTTGGCAGCAGAAGCGGGTCAGCCCGTGCAAAAATTTCTAAGAAAGAGGCTTGGATGAGTAAGATTCGAGCTCTGAGAAAGAGGCTTCGTGAACTAAAAGCAAACAAAATTGTTACTGAGAGCACCTATCGAAAGCTCTACAGGTTGGCAAGCAGTGGGAGATTTGTGTCGGTTGCTGATTTAGAGCGCTACTTGAAAACGCATGAGCTTTGGAGGAAACGTTAATGGCTAAAGATTCACGCTACTGCGTTCAACTTAGACGAAGAAAAGAGGGAAAAACAGATTACAAGGCAAGAAAAGCATTGGTGATTTCTGGAAAACCCCGATTAGTCGTACGTGACACTCTTAAAAATGTAATTGCCCAAATAATTGTGGCTAAGCCCCATGGGGACGAAGTTCTAGTTTCAGCTCACAGCAGAGAACTGAAAAAGTATGAGTGGAAAGCCCATGCAGGAAATCTTCCATCCGCCTATTTAACCGGGCTTCTCTGTGGACTAAAAGCAAAAGCCCAAGGTGTGAAAGAAGTCATTCTAGACATAGGGCTACATTCACCTTCCAAAGGTGCGAGAGTTTTCGCTATGTTAAAAGGAGTTTTAGACGCTGGAGTGCATGTACCACACAGCGAAGAGAAACTGCCCGATGAAAAGAGAATAGAAGGCGAACATATTGCACAGTATGCAGAAAGCTTAGCCTCAAACCCTGAAGAATACCAATCTAAATTTTCAAAATATTTAGAACAAAAGCTTCCTCCAGAAAGCCTTCCCAAACACTTTGCAAAAGTCAAAAAGGAAATTCTTGCGGCATTTAAAAGTGGAGGTAAGAAGGCTTGACATTTAGAAGAGAAAGATCGAGAACCAGAAGAGAAACATCGAGAACTTTAGAACAGTGGGTTCCTAGAACCCAGCTAGGAAAAATGATTCAAGAGGGCAGAATCACGTCTATTGAAGAAGTTTTTATGGGAGGATTACAATTACGCGAATCACAAATTGTGGATGCGCTACTTCCAGACTTACAGGAAGAAGTCATAAACATAAACCTAGTTCAAAAACAGACAGACGCGGGCGAAAAATCAAGGTTTAAGGCGATAGTTGCCGTTGGAAATAGAGACGGCTACATAGGCTTGGGGGCTGGAAAGGCAAGCCAAGTGCGGACAGCCATAGAAAAAGCTGCAGTAGACGCCCGCTTGAAGGTTGTTCCGGTAAGACGGGGATGTGGAAGCTGGGAGTGCGGCTGTGGAAAACCCCATTCGGTGCCCTTTCAAGTTGAAGGAAAATGTGGCAGCGTAAAAATAATTATAATTCCTGGACCACGAGGCTTAGGTTTAGTCGCAAGCGAAGTTGCCAAAGTAATTCTAGGTCTTGCTGGCATAAAAGACTGCTGGACCAGAAGTTATGGTTCAACAAGAACTGTTCCCTCCTTCGCATATGCCATTTTTGACGCGTTAAAGAAAACTTACAGCCTCATAACTCCAACCGATTGGGTGAAATAGGTGACTGAAACTAAAGAACGCAAATGCATTTGCGTTGTAAGAGTCCGTGGAACAATTAGCGCCTCGCGGGATGTTAGAGAAACCCTTAAAATGCTTCGCCTAACAAGAAATAATTATGCCGTTTTAATCGACAATCGCCCATCATTCATCGGAATGTTGAAAGCAGCACAGAATTTCATTACTTGGGGTGAAGCCTCAAAAGAAATTGCGCATATGCTGATAACGAAGAAAGGAAGACTGGTTGGGAACAAGAAATTAACAGAAGAATATGCGCAGACTGCTGGCTTCAAATCATTAGATGAACTTGCAGAAGCGATCTTTAATTGTCGCGTTGAATATTTGAAGCTGCCAAACGTGCAACCAGTTTTTAAGTTACACCCACCAACCAAAGGTTTCAAAGGAAAAATAAAAAAGAGCTATGGCACGGGCGGCGAGCTAGGATACCGAGGAGAAAAAATCAACGAACTGATAAAACGAATGGTCTAATCCTTTATTTTAACATCCTTGTTTGCGATATGTTTTATAACTACTTTTGGAATGCCATTGTATCCGAGGGGAAAGCAACATTGAGCGCTAAGTGGCGAAGAAGTAAAAAACATCTAAAAAGGTTCAAAATTTTTGAAGCCTTGAAAAGAATCGAAAATAAAAAAGCTCCTCAAACATTTCGAATCAAAAATTCGAGAATTAAAAGGCACGCACGTCCCTACCTATATAAAGTTCCGAAAATTTATAGAGAAAGAAAGTGGACGGAGCCGGAACCCCTAATTGATGTTCTCGAAGAAAAGGATGAAGTAACCGTTGTTGCCGAATTTGCAGGGTTCAATAGAGAAAACCTAAGAATCCATGTAAGAAATCAACGTTTAACTTTGTCCGCTGAGGCTTTGGATCGAAAATACTATAAAAGTTTAAATCTTCCTACGGGAGTGATTCCAAACAGCATACGTACAGCATACAAGAACGGTGTACTTGAAATCCGATTAAGAAAGGCTATTGAAGAAAAAGCCGTAGACAAAGTAGCTGGGTTAGAAAATGCCACAAAAACTTAGAAAAATTAGAAAGAAACGAGGTTCAAGAACTCATGGCTACGGCAGAGTAGGTCAGCACAGATGCCATGGGTCTAAAGGATACAGAAAGGCGGGACGACACAAAGGCGGATGGAGCTACGTTTTAAGATACGAACCAGACTATTTCGGCAAAAAAGGATTCACTTCAGCCAAAAGTCTCAGACAAAAAGTAAATGTCATGAACGTCGGAAAACTCGACGAAATGGCTAGCAAATTTTCGACAGAAAAGGAAGAAGGCAAATTTTTCATAAACTTAGAAAGCCTCGGCTACACTAAGCTTCTAGGTACTGGAAAAGTCACAAAACCGCTGATCGTTAAAGTACCATCATGCTCAAACTCGGCTGCCGAAAAAATAAAAGGAGCCGGAGGACAAATATTGACGGAAGTTCAAAAACATGGAGCGTAGATGTTAACCTATGGCTGGTAGATTTTTAAGCCTGTTCAAACCCATTGCAAGGGGTATTCCAGAAATCAAGGCTGCAGAACGCCGAGTCAGCTTTAACGAAAAAATCTTTTGGACAGCACTTGTGCTAATCATTTACTTGGTAATGTCCGAGATTTGGCTTGTAGGCATACCGACTACACAAATCCAACAACTTGCTCCTCTTTCAATAATTTTTGCTTCTAGCCGGGGCAAGTTAACGGAACTTGGGATAGGTCCAATTGTTACGGCGGGAATAATACTACAGCTATTGGTTGGCTCCGCCATGATAGATTGTGACATGTCAAAGCCTGAGGACAGAGGCTTATTTACAACAGCAAGCAAAGTTTTCTCAATAATTCTAACTGGAGTTCAAGCATCAGCCTACATAATCGGCGGAATGTATGGCGCCTTGTTAGGCACAACTGCTATACTTATTTTCCTACAGCTTTTGGCATCCGGAATTATTATTATGCTAATGGATGAGCTTGTTCAAAAAGGTTGGGGATTCGGCAGCGGGATAAGCCTCTTCATCATGGCTGGCGTTGCACAGCAAATTTTCTGGCAATGCTTCTCTCCTGGAACCGGTTTATTCGTCGGAGCTCTCACATTAGTGTTTACTGGCAACCAGCCGATGACATGGTGGATATTGGAAGGAGGAGGTCCATATCCATCCCTACTGGGATTCATAGCTACAATTACTGCTTTTCTAATCATAATCTACATGGAAGGAGTAAGAGTAGAGTTGCCATTATCCTACGCTGGTTACAAGGGTTTCCGCAGCCGATACCCAATAAAGCTCTTATACGTATCCAACCTTCCAGTAATTTTTGCATCCGCTCTCTTCGCTAATGTATATTTGTTCTCACAAATCTTCTGGAACATGAATGGACAGCCTAACCCCGGACAAAACTTCTGGCTTGACCTTCTAGGACAGTATCAATGGATAACTCCTCAAGGAAGCACACAGGCGACACCTGAAGCCGTCGGAGGGCTCGTGTATTATGTGACCTCACCGCATAGCCTCGCAAATGTCATTGCGCGCCCCGATAAAGCCTTCGGCTATATTGGAATTCTTACTGTTTTTTGCATTATTTTTTCGCTTACTTGGCTCGAGGTTGGCGGCTTAGGGCCCTCAACTATAGCTAAACAGCTTGTTGATGCTGGTATGCAAATTCCCGGATATAGACGATCTGGAAAAGCTGTTGAATCGATTCTCAAACGTTATATTCCCACCGTCACGGTTCTTGGCGGAATAATTGTGGCACTGGTTGCAGGCATTTCAGATTTCTTTGGAGTTTTCGGTTCAGGAATGGGTATTCTGCTTTCTGTGGGAATACTTTATCAGTATTATGAGATATTGATGCGGGAAAGAGCAACTGAAATGTATCCAGCTTTTAGGCGAATATTCGGAGGCTAGTGAAAACCACGGATGTACCCCTAAAATCAGAAGCGTATATTCTTTTTTGGCTGAACGGTCAAGGAAGGATTATTGTTTTCAAGGCTTATGACTGAATCATTCGCAGTTTTAACAAGCACACCAACAAAAATAGTTATTAATGCCAAAGGAAGAAGAAGAGGCTAAGGAAATCCTAAAATGATGGAGAGGGAGTGATAATGAACTTCATTGGATTGCTCTTGACGCCGAATGCACCGGCAGCCACCATTGTAATAATGTTAATTTGCATAACTATTTCATTTCTAAACTCCTCAATTAACCGCCTCTTAGTAAGCCGATTTGTCGGCTGGAAACAATATAGGACAATGCAGAAAGAAACTTCGGAACATCGTGCCCAGATGACCCAAGCAATGCGCAAAAAGGATAAGAAACTCCTTGAAAAATTAAAAAAGAAGGAACCACAAATCCTCAATATGCAGAAAAAAATGGCTAAACCCCAGCTAGTCTTGTTTGGGCTTTCCTTCAGCTACATCTTCGTTTGGTGGCTTATACTGACGCCCGTATATGGAGCAAATATTGTGGCATATATTCCAGGTATTGGAGGAATAAACGTGTTTTATTGGTATTTCATCTGTTCCTTCCTTTTTGGGACACTTTCATCCCGCTTACTAGGCATAATGCCAATAGAATAGAAAGTGAAACAATGCCACAACCCCATTTACGAACCAGAAGCAAAAAACGCTTGAAAAAAACATCACCAGGCGGGAGAAACCGAATTCACTACAAAAAGGAAATGACATCAACGCCTTCATGCTATATTTGCGGCCAACCCCTAGCTGGAACATCGCATATCACCACAACAGAAATACGCAAACTTAACCGAAGTAAAAGAAGGATCTGGCGCCTCCACGGCGGAAACATATGCCACAACTGCGTTAAAAACGCTTTAAAACATGCTGCAAGAACCATTTAAACACTGAATTTTGAGGTAAATCGATGATTAGAGATGAAAAGGCAAAAAAGAAAATCAAAGAAGGTATGGTTATCTGCATCTGTGGAATGGCTGGAAGTGGAAAGAGCACTTTAGCAAAAAAGCTTGCTGAAAAATATGGACTCAAATACTGCTCAGGCGGAGATGCATTAAAAGCCTTAGCCATAGAAGAAGACTACAAACCTTTTGAACGTGGATGGTGGGAAAGCAAGGAAGGAATGCGCTTTCTAGAAAAAAGGGGTAAAGACCCAAAATTTGACGAAGCAGTTGACAGAAAATTTTTGGAGTTGGCACAGCAAGGAAATGTAATTTTGGATAGCTGGACCATGCCATGGCTTCTCAAAAAAGGTTTTAAGGTATGGTTGGAGGCTTCTCCAGAGAAAAGGGCGGAAAGAATAGCCAATAGAGACGGAATAGGTGTTAGGGAAGCTTTAAAAGCGTTGAGAAACAAGGAGGAGCGGACAAAGGCTATTTACAAAAAACTTTACGGTTTTAGCTTAGGAGAAGATTTCACACCCTTCAATTTAATTTTGGACACAGACAATTTAAAATCAGAAGAAGTATTCCAAGTTCTATGCGAAGTAATAGATAACGTCATCGTTGATTGAGGGAAATACAGAAACTTTTAATGACGCACAGAATTGCACGAGCCCATAAAACGTTAAACGGCCAAATTTTCTATAAAAGAAAAACGTTTAGCAGCTACTTTTTAAGGTTAACAGATTTATGCGTAAATTTTAAAACCACCTCTAGAAATATCTTCTAGATTGTTCTTCTATAATCAACCTCTGAAAGCTATGTGAGGAAAACAAAGATGAAAAAAAGCGAATTCAGAATTAACCATCTAATTTTTGGGTTTTCCGCAGGAGCAATTGCTTCGTACATGCTCTTGTCTTTTCCCGACATCGGTAGTGAATCAGTATTTATGCTTATAATTTTAAATTTTCTCTTTGTCTCCCTAATTTTTCCGTTAAATGGAACGTTAACAAGAAAATTATCCATGTTATTAGCGGGGAACATTATAGGCTTACTTTGGAACTATCTTTTTTCTATGTTTGTTGTCACAGTTGTTAACTATTTTGGAAGATTCTTCGACATTGTATACATAATTCTGAATCCTTTCGTAAACCTCGTCTGGATTGTTTCGTTCTGGTCAATAAGTTTAACAGTCCTAGCTAACTCCAAAAAAGAAAACAGGATGCTTAGACTTGATAACTGAAATTTTGGAAACATTGTTTTTAATTTTAACAGCTTTAATGGCAGCTTATCTTATTCGACATTATATCTTCACCCTAACAGTTTTAAAAGGCACTCCAAAGAGTTCAAAAGCTGTTGCAATAGGAAACACAACTTACCTACCGACAGTGTCGATTCTAGTTCCAGCGCGTAACGAGGAAAAAGTGGTTGGGAGAATACTTCAAAGAATGACTGAATTAACTTATCCAAAGGATAAAATGCAGATAATAGTTATTGATGATGCCTCAACAGATAACACAGGGGAAATAGCGGAACAGTACTCAAGCATGTATGATCATATTAAAGTTGTACACCGAGACGAGAAAGAAGGGGGAAAGGGTAAAACATCAGCCTTAAACGCTGGATTCAAACATGCGAAGGGTGAAATTGTTTTTTGTTTCGATGCGGACTATTACCCGCAAAGGGGCATTCTAGAAAAACTCGCAAAAGAGTTTGCCGATCCCAAAGTAGGTGTAGTGCAAGGCAGAATTACCGTTTTAAATGAACCCCAAAATGTGGTTACAAGACTTGTGGCATTAGAAAGAATAGGCGGATATCGCATCGACCAGCAAGCGCGAGATAGCCTGGGATTGATTACACAGTTCGGCGGAACCGTGGGAGGAGTTAGGCGAAGTCTATTGAAACGTTTAGAGGGTTGGGATGAATCTATCTTGGCTGAGGACACGGATTTAACTTTTCGTGTTTATCTTGCAGGTTATAAAGTTCGCTATGTCAATGATGCAGAATCTTATGAGGAAGCAGTTGAAAGTTGGCGAGCTTATTGGAAGCAAAGATACAGGTGGGCTAAGGGACATATGCAATGTGCTTTTAAGCATTGGTTTAAAGTTTTAAGAAGCAACAATCTGGGGCTTAAAGAGAAGATTGACGGGCTGCTTTTGTTAAACGTGTATTTCATGCCAGTCTTTGTCCTGCTTTCATGGATTGTAGGCGTTCCACTTTTCTTCTTACGCCCTCTTCCATGGTTTGGCTTGTTTTGGGCTTTTGCACCAATTTCTCTTTACAGTTTTGTCGGAAATTTTGCGCCGTTCTTTGAAGTGGGAATCGGAGCATATTTAGACGGCAGAACCAGAGCCCAATGGTTAATCCCATTGCTGATTTTCACGTTCTTATATAACATACCAATATGCACAAAAGCACTCACAGATTTGCTTCTATCAAAAATCAAAAGAAAAAACAGTAACCATTGGACAAAAACTGCCCATTCTGGGAACGGAAACGCTTATATTGCTATTTAAGACATACGCTTTCAAAAGATAAGAATGTTTCCGAATCCGACCCCAACAACATTTATTATGTTAATTCTTGGAGTTTCAACCTTCATCTTCATAATGCTTTTGCCAGCCCTTCTAGAATTAAAAAGGCCTAAGGACGCTGGACCCAGAATGATTGCAGACGATGCCAATTTCACACAGCCGAAAATAAGAAATATGCCGATAGTAAACGTTGAAGAAGAACAAGGATTTGATCAGATACTTATTAAGAGAATAGCGGATGTTATTGCTGTTTTGCCAAATTTAGAGGTGTAAAATTGTTTTTTTTTTCAAAAATAGTTTTGCGTTTTTCCAGCGCTCTTGAGCTATCTGTATGTTTCCTAGAACACTGCCGTGAAGAGAGTAAAAAATGTAACAGAGATAAGTGCATTGAGTACAGTCGCTGTAAATTTTGCGCAAATCATTAAGCTTTTCGCTATTCCACACGCTAGGCAAGTCAAAAATTGACGCGACTGGTTTATGAAGATGGCAACCTGCAACATGGCCTAAATGATCTACGATAAAGAAGTTTTGAAGCGCATGACACTTCCATGTTCTTCTGCCTTTCAAAAAAAGGTTCTTGACGGCTTCTAATATTTTGGTTGTCATGAGGATCTTGCTGTTTTTCCGTTTCATATCAATCAGGGAGTTACAAAGTTTAACCATTGCTCTTTCATCAGTTATTAAAAACTCGTCATTTTTCTTACCGATTTTAAAAAGCTGACTTGAATCATCAGAAGAATCATAAGAATATAGACAATACCAAAGCGGAATTCCTTTTTGTAAGAAGTAGTTGGTGAAATCTATGATTTCGTATAGGTTAAATTGGGAAATAGTTGGTGTCACACTTACGCGAATTCCCTCCATATGCAGTTTTTCAACGGTTTGCATAGCTTTTTTCCAAGCACCTTTAACACCTTTAATATGATCATTTTTTCTTGGATCTAAACTGTCTATGGAGATTGCAACAAAGTCTGCATTACGTAAAGCATCGATTTTTTCTGCAGCCATACTGCCATTATCGTATACTGTGGTGATGAAAAAACGTGAAGCGTATTCAATAATCTCGTTGATGTCTTCTCTTAAAAGCGGGTTTCCTCCAGATATGACAACTTCTATGACGCCAAGTTCCCTAAGTATGTCCAAGCCTCTTTTAATTTCGTCCGTTGACAATTCCTTTGTATCTTGCTCCCGCCAAACATTACACCCTTCACAACGATAGTTACATTTCCTCGTAACCATCCACTGCACATGATATGGCCTATTAGGTGTTAGAGAACGAACGAGAATGCTGGTAGCCTTTTCCAAGACCATAGCCAAAGAGTGCACATCCTGTAATTTATTATTTACTTATTATCCAAATAAGATTATACTTCAGAGATCTTAAATATTCAGAGAGGACTTCGGATAAAAGACAGTGAACATTTACTAGGCGAGAGTCTTAAATCAATTTATGAAAATGTGCCTGTTAAACGTTTAATAGTTGTTGACGGATTCTCAACCGACAATACGCTGAAAATTGTAAATGAATCCAACAAAAGGGATGCAAAATTAGTCTGGGTCTATTAGTTTAGGTGTTGAATAACCTTAATTCTAGTCGTGCACCAAGCGCACCGGCAGGAAATTGTTTGTCTGACCCTGCTGAAAAACTTGAATTCGAGGGATAGAATAAAAAGGATGTATAGGATTAAGATTGGTCATTTAAGACAACAGGATGGGACAGGATATCAATGAAAATTGATGTAATCGTCTTGACGAAGAACAGCGAAGAGAAGCTTGAAAGCTGCTTAAAATCAATCTACGAAAATATTCCTGTTGACCACATAATCGTAGTTGATGGTTATTCAACAGACGGCACTTTGGAAATACTTCACAAGTTTGATGAGAAACATCATAACATAGTTCTGATTCAAGACAAAGGGACTAGAGGTAGAGCGAGGCAGATAGGGATCAAGAAAGCTAAGACAGAGTGGTTCATGTTTGTTGATAGTGATGTGATATTATGTCATAGATGGTTTAATAAGGCAAAACATTTTATGAAAGACGACGTTGGAGCAATATGGGGAATAGAAATATGGTCAAGTATTCAGAATCCTACGGTATTGAAGCTTTTTTTGCAAATAACCAGAAAAATCTTTGAAACAAGAGGAGGAACTCACGATTTGCTCGTTCGTCGTGATGCGATCAGAGATATCCGTATTCCCGAGAATTTACATGTTTTTGAAGACGCTTGTGTCAAGGATTGGATAATCAAGATGGGATATAAAGTGATTCCGTGCTATGATCCATATTGTATTCATTATAGGCCTCAAATTGTTTGGACCGTTAAGGAAAGCATTAACATGATTTCTGAAGCCATAAAATGCGACTTTTTCAGGAAAATTCCTAAGCTGCTTTTGCCATACGGCTTTTATTTTGCATATTTTGTCTGTCGGAACTTGTCATCTAGATTAAGGAAGTGAGCTTAAGTTACCTTACAGTTTCGTAAGTGCTATTGAATGGTCGCTGTAACAACCAGTATGATGCGTAGTATCTCCACCACACTAAATAACTTTTCAATACACCCCATTGTTTTAGCCTTCTTACCGATTCGTAAACTGTGGTGTTTAAAAGTGCAATCCTTCCCACTTCTGAAAGCTTGAGTATAAGCTCTGTAATTTCCATTGTTGCAAGTTTTTCGTTAAATCCCCGAGTTTCAAAGAAAGAGTCTCTGCGGACTGCTAAGACATCGCCTCTGTTATAGAACCTTAAAAGGAGCTTGTGTTTTACACAATTTTTGACAAAAATGTCGTCGAACAAGTAAAACAATCTTTTGGAAGCAGAAAGAGAGTGAGACCTAAGTCTGCGAGGTTGAACACGTGAAATCGCGGCAACAATCGCCTTATTTTTAAACGTTCTTACCACTTCTTCAAGCAGATCCACTGGTACGATCACGTCAGCATCAATAAACAGGAGAATATCCCCAGATGCCTTTGAGGCTCCAAAATTCCTTGCCTTGGAAACCCCTCGTTCTCTGAACTTGAAGACTTTGTCCGTAATCGGTCTGGCCAATTTAAGGGTTTTGTCATGTCCAGAGTCTACCACTAAGATTTCACTCTCAATTCCCTTCGATGCTCCGACTGACTTGGCTTTAGCTAAGTGAACAAGCGTTTCTTTAATGTATTCTTCTTCTTGATACGTGGGAATAATCATAGAAATGTCCAAGTCCTAACCTCTTTCATCTTTGTTAATCAAATCTTACTAAAAGCCTTTTAGCTGATGAAGGTCTTATAGAAAAAATGTGTTGAAACAGTCGAGAAATATCCGGACTTAGAAGAGATGAGGGAAAAATGAGGGTTTGCTTAATCGATCCTCCAGGGATGGTTAAGGGGCTGAACACAGGATTAGGGTATCTAGCATCCTCGCTAATCCAAGAAGGCCACCAAGTAAGAGTCTTAGATCTCAACAACAATACCCGAAATATCAAAGAAAGATTAAGCAAGATAAGGGATTCTGATATAATTGGTATCTCAGTCAAGTCTTCGACTGCTCAAATTGGTTGTCAGATTGCCGAAGCTGTTGGAAGGAAAGATCTCATTTGTGGTGGGGCCCATATCACAATAGATGGTTATACTTTTCTCAAGATGAACACAAGTTTTAAGCTAGGTGTGATTGGTGAAGGTGAAGAAACACTAGTTGAGCTAGTAGATGCTATAGAAAGCGCCCTAGATTTGCGAGACATCAAAGGAATAATCTTTAGAGAAGGCGAAGAGATAGTAGTTAGCCCGAGAAGGCACTTTATTGATGACTTAGATTTTCTGCCCAATCCAAACTACGAAGTTTTCGACTCTTTCAACGGTACAATTGTACACTACCCTCTAGTTACAAGCCGAGGCTGTCCCCATACGTGCATATACTGTTGTGTCAGTGAGGTTTCAGGGAGGAGATGGAGATCGCGAACCCCTGAGCGCATAATAGAAGAGCTGGAACTTGCGAAGTCAAAGTATAGGACAAAAAGTTTCGAAATTCTGGATGACAATTTTACCCAAGATCTAGGTAGAGCAAAAAAGTTCTGTCAGCTTTTGATTGAACGCAGACTAGACATGAACTGGGCTTGTTACAATGGGATTAGGGCCGATAGACTTGACGAAGAACTAGTTGCTCTAATGAAAGAGTCAGGCTGTAATACTGTCAGTATAGGAGTTGAGAGCTTGGACGATGAAGTCTTCGATAATATTGGAAAGGGGGAGACGCTTGAGGACATTCGACGGGCGATCAACATACTTAAGAAATACAAAATAGAAGTCGAGGGCTCTTTCATGATTGGTCTACCGGGCGATAATCTAAAGAAAACGATTGCATCTATTCAGCTCTGCAACGAAATGCATCTCAATAAAACTATGTGGAATCTATTTGTCCCATATCCTGGCACAAGGGCTTGGCATTGGGTTAATACAGAGGCGAAGATTATCCGAGACTGGACTGAAGGCTTTCATTTTGGGGCAGGAATAAAGCCCGTTTTTGAAACAAAAGACTTCACTGAAATAGAGAGAATCCGCGCATTTAAATTGGCAAACACAAAGTGCAAGGGCTATTTTGCACTTATTAACGCTGAAAAATCTCTCATTGCCAACGCATTTAACATCACCCAGTTGATCTTGAAGTATGACGCACGAAATATCGCGTCCCATATTTTTCATGTCCTAAAAACGGCTGTAGAGGTCCGACACAGGATCAGAGAATATGAAAGGATACTCTGAAC
>Ga0209725_1001250_pt1 | contig 14687 bp, 18 predicted proteins | sample I18A1metaG_FD_184145 | JGI IMG/M metagenome (GOLD analysis project Ga0209725, IMG submission 184145) | Lake sediment bacterial and archeal communities from Gulf of Boni, Indonesia to study Microbial Dark Matter (Phase II) - ​I18A1 metaG... | ecosystem: Environmental > Aquatic > Freshwater > Lake... | reverse complement strand
ATATCAGGGAGTCTCTTTCTGCTCCAGCTGCTTTCGACACACCATTGAAGAACGAGTCCGCAGAACCGTAACAAAATATCAGATGCTTGAATACAATGACCATATAGCGATCGCTGTTTCAGGCGGGAAAGACAGTTTAACGCTGCTGTACCTGCTCGTGAGGCTGGAGAAGCGTTTCCCTCGAAGTAAGATCACAGCAATCAGTGTTGACGAGGGGATCGATGGCTATCGTGATGAAGCCCTAGAGCTGGCTCGTAGAGCCTGTCAGAGATTAGAGATCGAACACGTCGTAGTGTCCTACCGAGAACTTTTCGGTATTACAACTGATGAAACAGCAGCAATGCGCCTCGGACAGACCCCATGCGCCTACTGTGGCGTGTTCCGTCGTAAGGCTATCAACAAGGCAGCGGTCATGGTTGGGGCGACCAAAATTGCCACTGCACATAATCTGGACGACCAGGTTCAAACAGTGCTCCTCAATATGTTGCATGGGGACCCATTGAGAGTTGTGAGATGGGGCCCGGTTCTTCGTGATCCCCATCGCAGGTTCTTACCTCGAATAAAACCTCTCTTCGATATCTCCGAAAAGGAGATCGTGCTCTACGCCTACTTGACCGGAATCGAGTTCCAAGGAGTGATGTGCCCGCACGGCCATGATGCGCTCAGGAACGATATTCGGGGTTTCGTCAATCAGATGGAAGAGAAGCACCCCGGCACAAAGTTCACTCTCCTGAGGGCCGCTGAACGCTTACGGGACCTGTTGGCTGATGCCGTATCCCTCACTGCACTGAGTGAGTGCGAGAGATGTGGCGATCCTACACCTCATAGGCTCTGCGAGGCCTGTGTGATGCTTACAGCTATTGCGGCATAGTTTCCCTCATTTTCTGTGCTGATCAGTGGGGCGTTTATATCGGAACTCACCCTCAGAATGAATCGGCGGTGGCGGGAGGATCGGGGAGCCAGCCGTTCCCTGTGACCCGAAATCGGCTACACGCGGGGATCCGTTAACCTGGGAGAGAGGCTGTTCCAGACCTCAGGAGGCCTGCAGGCTTAACAATGAGACCCTGCCCCATCGGGCCAGCGTAAGAGAGAATCCTTCTGAAGGGAAGGGTTCACCTCCTCATCGTCGAACCCGATGAGGCTCGGAAGAGAGCAGTCGTAAGGCGAGCGCCAAGGCGCTGATGGGATAACAGAGTGTAGGCGAGTCTGGAGACACCACTGGGGCGAGGACTACCAATCTCTCGGGGATGCTGCCACCGCCATTCAACAGCCACTACGAAGTTTAATCCTAAAACGAAAGTTAACACTTAATACGACGACCATTTGTAAGCTCCCGAAATCCCGCCGAAACAGGTCTGTCAGCATGAGCCGAAAACCTCCCGAAATCAAAATCTTCGAAAAATGGAGCACAGAGGGAATCGAAGTGCAGGATCCCGGACTCGAGAAGTACCTATCCATCAGACAGATTCTGTTCCCTCACAGTGGAGGACGCCACGAGCATCAACGTTTCCGCAAGTCTGCGCTGAACATCGTCGAACGCCTCGTCAACAATATGATGCGCCCCGGCAGAGCAGGCGGGAAGAAGACTAAGGCTGTTGGAATCGTAAGGAACGCACTCGAAATTATCCATCTGAAGACAGGAAAGAACCCTGTAGAAGTTCTAGTTAGGGCTGTTGAAAAGACAGCGCCTGCAGAGGACGTCACGCGGATAGCGTACGGAGGAATCGTCTACCCAATTTCTATTGACATTTCACCGCAGAGAAGAATCGACGTGGCACTCCCTTCATGACAGACGGTGCTCGTCATGCCTCTTTCAGCAATCCTAAGACCATCGAGGAGTGCCTCGCCGAAGAAATCATGTACGCGGCGCAACGGGACAACAGAAGTTACGCCGTTCGAAAACGCGATGAGATGGAACGGGTGGCTCTGGCTTCCCGTTAGAATGCTTCTGGCTTCCTTCACCTTTTCAATCTGAGTACAAGCCAACTAGAAACTTCGTTCGATCGAAGAGAGTTGCGAGTTTAGCAAATCTTATCGTTCTAACCCTTAAATACTGGGTACCTTCCTTGACTAGCGAATCGTCAAATTGGAAAGATGACTCATGTCCGCCGCCAAGAGACCGCACTTGAACCTGATAATTATCGGCCACGTCGATCATGGAAAAAGCACTATGACAGGTCATCTCCTCTACTTGACTGGGAACGTAGACGAAAAGACAATCTCAAAGTATGCTGAAGAATCAACCAAGCTGGGCGCCGGGGAAACCTTCAAGTTCGCATGGGTCCTTGACACCTTAAAGGAAGAAAGGGAACGTGGAGTAACTATCGACCTTCGTTTCGAGAAGTTTGAGACTGAGAAGATCTTCTTCACAATCATCGACGCCCCAGGTCATCGTGACTTCATCAAGAACATGATCACAGGCACTAGCCAAGCTGACGCGGCCATACTCGTCGTCTCCGCGAAGAGGGGTGAGTTCGAAGTCGGCGTTGGGCCAGGCGGTCAGACCCGAGAGCATGCCTATCTAGCCCGGACTCTCGGTGTCCAGCAGATTGCTGTTGCAATCAACAAGATGGATGATCAGACTGTCGACTATTCCGAGGGACGATTCAATGAGTGCAAGAAAGAAATGGAATCATTGCTGAAGGTTGTTGGATACGACACCTCCAAGATTCAATTCATCCCGGTATCAGGGTGGATGGGTGACAATCTGATCAAACTATCCGCCAAGACGCCTTGGTACAAAGGTGTCACGCTACTCGAGACTTTGAATACGTTCCAGGAGCCGCCCAAACCCACTGACAAACCTCTCCGTATTCCGGTCCAAGACGTTTACTCTATCACGGGCATTGGAACAGTTCCGGTAGGTAGAGTTGAAACTGGAATTCTCAAAGTTGGGGACGTGATTACGTTTATGCCAGCAAACGTCAAAGGAGAATGCAAGGATATCGAAACCCACCACACTAAGATCCCTCAGGCCGTGCCCGGTGACAATATCGGTTTCAACGTCCGAGGCATAGCCAGGACGGACGTCCACCGAGGAGATGTTGCTGGACACGCGGACAGACTGCCAACGGTGGCGAACGAATTCATCGGTCGCATAATCGTGGTCTATCATCCCACGGCGATAGCGGCTGGATACACTCCCGTACTCCACGCCCACACAGCAACAACTTCCGCCACCTTTGTGGAACTGATTCAGAAGATCGATGCACGCTCAGGTCAAGTAACCCAAGAGAAACCTGACTTCCTCAAGACAGGCGACGCAGCCTTGGTCAAGATAAGACCACTTCGCCCGTTATCGATCGAAGCATACGCGGAGCTTCCACAGCTCGGAAGATTCGCAATACGGGATATGGGCAGCACGGTCGCGGTGGGCGTGGTTCAGGAGATCACGCAGAAAGCCCAACTCGCCGAAAAGAAAGCCTAACTTTCCTCTCTTTTAGACTCCTCTCCAGCTGTCTTCTAGGTTAGCGAACGCTTTTTAAACGCCCTAACAACCTAGGGGCTGTTTCACACGCCAGTCGACGTGAGAAAATTTGGTGAACAAAGCAAGGATACGTCTCTCAAGCACAGACCCAAATGGCTTGAATACCATTTGTGGCGAGATCATGAAGATCGCAGACCGGACTGGTGTGAAACTCCGCGGCCCAATCCCACTTCCAACGAAGAGGTTGTGGGTTCCAACGAGGAAGAGCCCATGCGGTGAAGGAACCCATACATGGGACAGATGGGAAATGAGGATCCATAAGCGACTGATCGACGTAGACCCAAACGAACGTTTTCTGAAGCGTCTGATGCGAATTCAAACTCCTGAAAAAGTCTTCATCGAGATCGAACTTCTCTAGCGACTCTGAGTTCTTTCTGACTCCAAAAGCCCCTGAGTTCCAAGCGGATGATACTGTCAGAGTGTAGAGGAAGTCATGCCAGAGTTCGACGCCTCATTTGCATACCTTAGAACAATTGGTAGGCGAACAGGAAAGTCCCATGAAGTGGAACTCTGGTTCGCCAGCGAGGACAACATCCTCCTCTTCCTAGCCCATGAAGGCTCGGATTGGTGGAAGAATATTAAGGCAAACGCTAAGGTCGAAGTGAAGATAGGTACTCGGGACTGGGAAGAATCTCAGATCAACTTCGAGGACGAGTCTTCGAGGTGTTTTGGAAGAAGTACGGCAGGTCGCAGATTGACTACTGGTACGGAAACTCTGGAAGCAATAGACGAGTCGTGCAAGTTGTAATCAATGAGAACTAGGACTACTGCGAGAAACCTTCCACCCGATTGATTTTGCGGGCCAGCTTGAAGTCCTTCATGGTCAGGCCGCCCTCATCGTGTGTTGTAAGAGCCAGTTTGATCTTATTGTATTCAATGGTGATGTCAGGATGATGATTCATTGCCTCAGCAATCTTGGCAACCTTGTTCACAAACCTGATGCCTTGCAAGAAATCCTTCAAGACGAAAACCTTCGATATCTTCCTACCCCGAACTCTCCAACCCTTAACTCGGGCGAGTTCGAGGCGGATCTGATATTTTCGTAATCTCATCCCAACATCCACCAACCAAATCGAACCGAGAATATTTCGTTTCCTGAAAATCACTTGAGTGAATTAAATGCGGGCGTAGATGTTCGGAGATTCTAGGCCTCGGCTTGCAATCTCCTGATTAATCTGCTTGAGGAGGAGAATCCGTTTGTATGTGGGGGGATGCGTGGAGAAGGCCTCGTTGACCGATGTCCATCTGGATTTGGCTTCCTCCTGCATCGCGAATTGAAGTTCATGTTCGTCAAGGACGCCGTCTCGGTCGAGGTCGTACTTGCTCTTGTTTTCCATTATCTCTCGCACCTCATGTTTGGCCAGCGCGGGATCCGAGATGAAAAGCGCTCGAGCGCCATGGGGTTCTTGAGGGCTCAAAGACAACCCGTAGGTGATTCTTGTCAGCGCACTCTCCAGATTTCTCGGTGAGCCTGTTAAGTATGCGGAAAAAGCGTCGGCGAAGTGCTCCCGCATGCGGCTCAAGCGAAGGACAAGTAGCTGCGTGACAAAGTACACCACTAAGGCGATTATCCCAGCCAATACGATATAACCTGCCCCGCCTTTCTCACCCTTACGCCCGGACACGCGGACACTGAGTGCCATCCGTGCGATGATGTAGGCGAGGAGGGGAATCGCGGATAGGACGGTCATAACAATGGAATCCTTATGTCGAATGTGTCCGAGTTCGTGCGCTAAAACGCCTTGAATTTCCTCCTCATTCAATTGTGTCAGGAGCCCCTGGTTGACAGCCAACGTCATATTGTTAGAGGAGTTTCCGAATACGAAGGCGTTTGGGGTTGAATCGGGTGCAATAGCTAGTCTTGGTTGCTTTACTCCGGCGGCATTTGCAAGGTTACTGACAGTTCCCTCCAACCAAGCATTCTCACCTGGTGAGAGATAGTGGAGCCTAGTAGATGCGGCAACGATGTAAGGGCTAATGAGATATTGAATGAACATGAAAATCAGTGCCAAGATCAATGCCCCGATGAGTGTTGCTGCCGGCGAGAGTGCTAGATCGGTGGCTAAGCTGAAGAAGAAGGCCACAACCGTGATGAAGGCCACAAAGACGAACAGCGTAATGAGGATGGTACTAAGCATCGTCCCCCTGAGCTGGCTTAAGGTCGCCATCGTCTTGGCTCCGGCGATATTCAGACTTAGGACTTAAAACGTGAAGGCGATTAAAGCCTACCCCTTCAACTCCACCAGTGAGACATCCTTGGTCGCGGTTACGCGTGAGGTAAGCTGTTCACATTGCGGAGCACCGCTCCCCGTACAACCCGGCGAGATTCTCGCAACATGCGGCTACTGCGGCTTCACAAGTGTAATTGAAACGGGCCGGGCGTTCGAATTTGAACACTCCCTGATTTTGAATAGTATACAGGCTGCGCAGGTTTCCGAGCTGATTCGGAGTTGGATGGCGAATAGCTTCATTGCACCGAGGGACCTCGCTAAGAAATCCATATTGACCGAGCAGAACCTTGTCTACCTTCCCTTCTGGGTAGTCAGCACTGAAGCAACTACTCATTACAACGGCATTTTTGAGCGAATATCGCCTCCAGCAGAGAAACAGGGCGACATTGTCAACCGTTACGACTGGTTAATCCTAGCTCGACGAAAAAGCGACTTCCCAACGCGATCGTACCATCTTTCCTTGAGCGGAAAAATTCCATTCGAGGCGACCAAGATCGAGAGAGGAGCGAAGGTTTTGAATAGCGAGATGGATTCTGACGAGGCTGTTCGTCAGGCTCGTGATGAGATTGAGAACTTGCACGAACACTTAGTCAAGGATAAAGTTGACCGAATAGTGGACATTAGAACCGAGCTTGACGTTTCTCGTGCGTATTACCTACATGCACCCATCTGGTTCATCACTTACAGTTACAAGGATTCACGATATCAAGTTCTGCTGGACGGATCCTCTGCGGAGGTAATCAGAGGAAACCTGCCGAGCGAAGATTTCAAACTACTGTAATCACGTTTGCAGGCCGATTCAAATGCTTAATAGCATAACAATTAGCTTCCATAAGCGAGTTAGTTCACTTTGACCGCAAAGACCCCGTTGGAGAGAGTGGAGGAGAGCGAAAAGCTCCTTGAACGTCTAATGCTCGTTCTTCCAGGCTTTCGAGGATACAAGCTCCGAGAGCAGAGGCGTGAAGCAGACCGCATAGTGAGAAACCACATCTATGATACCTTGGAACACTCCCGCGATGACCTGTCGAGATGCTTCCAGACTGTGAACGATAGTAAGCTGACCGAATTGATTGAACCGATGAACCGCCTCATAGCAAAACTTGATCGAGTTGCCCAGAAAGTGAACCACGCATCCTATGGGTACAGTGGATTCTTCGACTCCATCAAGATCGAGGAACCCGAACTGGATCGAATGATTGCCTTCGATACCAAGCTAATGGATGAAGTCAAGAAGTTCTCGGAGATGGCTGCGTCATTCAGAAATGAACTTGACGAGGGAAGGCTGGAGAATGTACGGATCGTTGAACAGCAACTGGGAGACGCAGTCCGGAGCTTGGAGTTGACCTTTGATCAGCGGAAATCGGTTATCGAAGGCGTAAAGGTGTAGTCAGGATGCCACAGATAATAGAATGGGTCTCCGCAGGACCTGAGGACATAGTATGGCGTTACCCGATACAAGATATCACTTGGGGCGCCCAACTGATCGTCCGCGAATATGAGATGGCGGTATTCTTCAGGGATGGAAAGAGCTACGACACCTTCGGAGCGGGCCGACATACGCTGACAACACTCAATCTTCCGTTGCTGACGTCGGTGCTTTCTCGAATTGCAGGCTTCGAACGCACACCCTTCAAGGCTAATGTGATATTCATCTCCACTAAGCAGTTTGCTGGAAAATTCGGAGCACGCGCCCAGACAACCGAACTCGCACCCTTGATGACGTTCGGGACTTTATGGTTCAGGGTCGAGGACGCGTCTCTCTTCGTGACCGAAGTTGTCGGCGGCCAGAATGCGTACTCCACTCCCGACGTGAACAATTTCCTGAGAGGATTCATCAACGAGAAGATGATCGACGTACTCTCCAAGTACGATTTGCAGACTGTCTTCACGAAACTCGATGAAACGTCGAACGAGGTCAAGGCGAATCTAATCGACTACTTCAAGCGACTCGGGGTCAACATGGTCGACCTGAAGTTCGAAGGCATCGATACAACACCGGAATTCAGGGATAGACTCTTCTGGCTAAAGGCGGGACGCGTCCCAGCCGAGGAGGTAATCCGAATGGAAACCGTGAAAGAAGCTGCGAAGGAGTTAGGTAAGTCTCCTGGTGGCGGTGCTGCCTTCGGAGCTGGGATGGTACTCGTCCCACCCCTCTTCCAGACACAGGCGACTGGCGCAGGAGTGTCGGTTGCACTTGTCGTCTGCCCGAACTGTCAAGCACACATACCCTCGACATCCAAGTTCTGCCCGAACTGCGGCCAGAGCATTGCGGCAAGTCAAGCTCAGCCGAGCAACATACCGGTCAAGAAATGCTCGAAATGCGATGCCGTAGTCCCGACCGCCGCAAACTTCTGCCAGAACTGCGGCACGAAACTAGGTTGAAGAACGCTGAATCCTCGTGTAAGCCAAGAAAACGAGTCCGAAGAAGATCAGGACAACAGCAAGAATGTATCCAGCCAAGGTTGTCTGAATGGAAACTGCGATCCACAGTACGCCGATTACCATGGCTAGGACACCGTAACCAAGAGTTGTTCTAGGCGACATCTCGAACGACCCTGGAGCCTTAACTTTCAGAACGGCCATAATCGAGAAGATCACGCCGACACCCACCAAGAACAAGGCAGGCAACTGAGCTGCCGCTACCACTCCAACTAGGAAGAGGAACAAAATAATTCCGAGAAGGAACATCACAGAACCTGCGAGATAGGCCTCAAATCGCCGCGACACCTACGTGCCCTCCACCATACAGTTCCGCTGCGTTAGTATATGTGCTAGACTTGAAGATCTTCAGTGCTTCTTATAGACTGCTATCATCCGCTGCCGAAACATTTCTCCTCGCTTTCACTGATCCTTCTATACTCCCGGACTTCGCCTTACTATAACGTGTGAAAAGCTTGAGCAAGGAATGGTTCTTCTAAATTCAAGAAAAGATTACCTTAATTTGTCAAACCCAGCCTTACACGTGCGCAGTGCGGGGATACCAGAGCCAGGTCAAATGGGCGGGTCGCGTGCTCCGCATGCGTGCGAGATGCTCGTCGCCTACGCTTGGCCACGCGCGCTACACTCAAGATTCGCCGTTTGCGTGAGGCTTCGCGCGCGGGTGAGCTATCCCGTGGCGTAGGCCTTCGTGGGTTCGAAACCAAGCCACTGGCGTTTCGGATGAACCCAGTGGTGTGGCGAGAGTCCCACTCCCCGCACCAACGAGCCACCTCCCTTACGGGTCTACTCGTTCGCACGTAGAATTCAGTAAAGACCGTTTTACTAAGGACTGCTCCACTGCTGACCCTAAATCCTTCTCCCACATTGATATTGTGCTGTGGTGGATTAGTTGGAAGAGCAGGAGAAGCGTGAATTCGAGAATCTTGAGCAGGAAGTCTTCAAGGCTCTAGATCATCAGATGAGAAGAGACATTCTAGGGTATGTTGGTGAAGGAAGAGAGAGCACGTTCACTGACATTATGACAAGAGTGAAGGTGCCCGATAGCCCGACTCTGTCATATCACGTGAAAACACTCGCCCCGTTCATCGAGCAACAGGGTGGCAAGTATCGGCTCACACCTATGGGAAAGGATGCATACAACTTACTGCTCAAGGCAGGAACATGCAACAAGCTGACCCTATTCCAAAAGAAGCGGTTGGGAGCCACGTTCGGCAATGCGCTCTTGTGCGGGATAGCAATGGTCGCCGCGGCCTTTCTCGAAACCAACATTATCCTCTACACTGTCATTCTGCCATTCAATGCTTTCATCAGCACAACCACAACATGGCAGCTGTTCAAGTAGCTAGGGTACTTTCGAAGCGGACCAAGTGACATACTCCCCCGAGAGAATCCCCGGACCTTGATAAGAGCCAATGACTTTTCTTTAGCTTCACCATTACGTAGGTCCAGGCGTCAGCCAGATGAGTGACTCATATGACGCCGACAGGACACAACTAGGTCCGCAGAGTGAGCGTGGAAGATACCACTGCGTTTGAATCCCACTCCTTGCACAAGACTTAATTTGTATTCTCCGTATTACGCGTATAGGGATGACTTGATCATGGAGAGGCTTGTTGAAAGAGAATTGATAGTCCCTGTCCGTTTCTCAAGGCGGGAGATCGAGAGAATCGACAAAGCGGTGGAAAGGGTTGGAGCCAAATCTCGGAGCGCACTGATTAGGGAAGCTACCCAAAAATACCTTCAGGAGGTCGGTAGCCTCAAAGTCATTGAAATCCGGAACGACGTCACGCTCAAAGATGCTAAGGGTGAGATTGTAACATACCTTCGCAAACACAAGGAAGTCGAAACCTTTGACATTGCCAATGACCTCAGACTCGACCTTGAGCTCACTGTCAAGGCGTTGAAGGAACTCTGGGAAGAGGGCAGAGTGGCATGATAGGCAAAGAGGTTGGAGACCGACTCATCGGCGAGCAAATCCTCTGCGAATGTCGGAAGATGAAAGGCCCGGTTCTCATACACAAAGGTGCCCATAGAGCCCAGAGATACGCCTTATGCGGCCTCCCGGCAGAGGCTGTAATGACCAAGAAATGGAGGCTAGTGGAATAGCCTCGGAGCACGCGCGTTCGACGATGCCGCCAGATAGTAACGAACCGGAACCAGTGGCCGGTTCGAGAGTGCGATAGAATGAACTGGAACGAGTTCGCGGGTTCGAATCCCACCCCTGGTTAAACGGACGAACCGAGTAGTGCGTGGGCGAAACTCCCACTCCCCGCACCACTCTGTTGTGTGGCTCATCATTCTCGGAAATGGTTTGTTGAAATCCTCGCAATCTGACTTGACCAGCTATGGAAATCAGGGTGCCGGTAAATACTGATCGAAGCCGAGTTAGATTTCCAGAGGCGAAGACTTAACACGACATCGTCCAGCAGGCAAAACCAGAAATGTTGTTTGGTCGTACACAGCCTTAGGGAGGCGTAGGCTAGAGATGAGCGAGAATTTGCCAAGGGGACACGAGATGCAGCGGACCCTAGCGATCACTACTGTCGGGAGGAAATCTGGGAGGAAGCATCAAACTACAATCGAGTTCGCTGTTGACGAGAATGGTAGGCTCTTCATTTCCACACGCGATGCAAGAAGAGATTGGGTCAGAAATGCGCTGAAGAACCCCTCAGTCGAAGTAACGATTGGAGGTGTCACAAGAAAGATTAAGGCACTGCCTCTCAATTCAGATGAGGATAAGGCCGGGCTCGTCAAGCTGTATAGGAAGAAGTACCTAGGTGCTAAATTGTACGGCCTCTTTTTTCCGAAGTACAGGCCGCCGCAATGTTTCGAACTGAAACCGGAATAACCCCCACTAGTTTTTCGCGCGTGTCAACATCAGAAGCTATCGTGTGCCCAAGTCAGCCCCCCAAAGCCATCCGAAAAGGCATCGAGCCCACAAAGGCAGAAACGGGCGGTGTGAAATCCTGCCTTCGATGCCCAGCGAGGTCTCCCGGCAACTCAACATCGATCTCAAACTAGAGGCAAAGCAGACCGATTTTAACAGATACTGCGTATGGACAAATCATATAGGCAGCCGCGCTATACAAGAGCGGTATACAGAGGAACGGCAGCCAATGGCAGTGTTGAACGTCAGGTTGGCTGAGGAGATGAAGAGAAAGCTTGCCGAACTTGCGAAAGCAGTTGGCACAAGCCAGAGCCATCTGGTAAAGAGTGCGGTTGAGGAGAAGATCGCGGTGCATGAAGTTGCACACACAGACGCGCCGCCCAAGATCCCCGAATGGGTGCCTGATGGAAAATATGTCGCGCTAGTTCGAGGCGCAGTTGCTGCTGTAGGAGACTCGGTGGCAGAAGTTGTCGCCGCTGCGTTGCAGAAATTTAGCGAGGACCACATTCATGTTGCCCGCAAAGGCAGACTAATCAAGCCCGTACATTATGCTTTCTTCGCGGAAGCAACTATGAAGTGTTGGAAATACGCTACAGTGGATGAGCAATCTTACCCTATCATACCCATTACCATAGTCGGTAAGGAGAAGAGAGTGACAGCGGCATCGTCTCCCGACACCGCTGCCAGCCTAACACTGGTTAGCTCGGAGATCGTCGCTGAGGCGGACCTACAACCCATAGCCCAAGAAACGATCGCAACGGCTGCCGGTCCGGTTAAGACGAGGACCTTCAACGCGAAGATAGAGCTGGCCGTTGGCAAATACGAGACAGTGATCGCATCGCTCAGGATTCCGAAGGTGCTCCCTTTTCAAGTTCTGCTGGGAAGAAATCTCTTGGACATGATTGATCTTTATGCTCTAGGCAAGACCAAAGTTGTTTGCCTCAAGGATCCGTAGCATCTGAGGGCTCGAGATTCATTCGCTTAGCCTCACCTTTGATCGTAGAATATCTCTAAGCGGTTGATGCGATCCTCTGCAGGAAATTCTCCAGTATTCGTTTACCTGCCGGATTCTCTTCGTTCCATCCCTCAGGGTGGAATTGCAGTCCATATATTGGGAATTTCTCGTGTCTCATGCCCTCGATCTCAGTGCCCGCTGATCTAGCGATGCAGAGGAAACCAGACGGCAGTGGTTTCACCTCTTCCCTATGGCTCTGCAGAACCCTTATCTTACTAGGTAAACCAGCGAGAAGTGTATCCTTGTCCTCCAGTATCACGGTTCTGAATCCTTCAACGGGGTCGTGCATTTTTGTTACTTTTCCTCCATAAGCCAGTGCGAGGGCTTGGTGTCCACCACAGATCCCGAGGATGGGGACTCTGATCTTGGGCAGGGATTTGATGAAGTCGTTAAAACGAATTCGATCTGCAGTTCTTGTGTAGAGTGCCTCTGTGCCACTCAAGATCACCCCGGAATGATTGTCGTTCACTGTCTCTGGATCCGATTTGGGAAGAGTCTCAAAGTCTGTGAGCATCACATCTGTCCCGGGGGCAGCCTCATTAATTCTGCTGACCAGCTTCTGGAGTTTTCGTCTAAACCGATGCGCGTTCATGTAAAGTCTTACGACGAGAATGCCCTTCACAGCCCAGACTCTCTGAGCATTCTAAGCACGGATCTAAACCTCTCTCTTATGTCCTCCGATGCTCACGCGTTTCGCTATGGCATACGGTAAGCAAGCGGGTCAGAATTCTTACTTCTCCAATTTAGAAGGACTCTCTCGCGCCCTAACTCATATGCTTCTACGCCTAGACCAGATCAATCACATTCAACAGGTCGTGCATTCACTTGATACTACTTCAGCCTGTCGAGCGCTTCCTTGAACTTCCCGGCGTGAGCCTTTTCGGCCTTTGCCAATGTCTCGAACCATTTTGCTATTTCATCAAAGCCTTCTTCGCGAGCTACCTTCGCAAACTCAGGGTACATGGTGGTCGACTCATATGTCTCACCCTTGATTGCGGAATCCAGCATTGACTTAACGTCCGGTACGGGAACCTTCGTCACAGGATCACCTACAGACTTCATGAAGTCAAAGTGCCTCAGAGCGTGTGCCGTTTCTCCTTCAGCCACTGATCTGAAGAGAACCGAAATCTCCGGATAGCCCTCCTCGTCTGCTCTTCTGGAGAAGTAGGTGTACCTGCGATTTGCCTGTGATTCACCTGCGAAGGCCGCTCTCAAATTCTCAATAGTCTTAGATTCAGCAAGTTCCATCATTTTGCCTCCAGTTCGAACTGCTTGTTGACGTTCACCTGGTTAAGTTCTGGAGCTAAGTTCCCACTATGACATGAGACGGAAAGAGTTATGCGTCCGACTTGGACCGGGCTACGATGGCGTTGGAGGTAAGAGTCGGACACCCGACATCCTGGTCGTCGGTCAACTGATCTTTCCTCGGATTCTCAGCCCGAGCGCCGAAATAAGCGCCGTTACGAGAACAACAGTTCCTGCTACGGGATACATGAATTCTGTAGCCAATCCAGCCGATGATGCTTCACGTGCAAGGATGAAGCTGAATTCTCCGCGAGGGTTCATCCCAATCGCAATATCGTTGGCTTCATTCCGCTGAGCAGATAGAACGGCTCCTAGGTATGAGCCCGCATATTTGCCCATGAACGCTAGTCCGACGACCGGAATAGCGATAGTCAGGTTGGAAAGCTGTGATAGATCCACGAGCATACCCATGGATACGAAGAAGATAATGAGAAACAGATCCCGAACAGGGCTGATCTTTCCATGGACGAACCTTGCTCTCTTACCACGAATGACGAAGCCCATCAGGAAGGCGCCTGTGGCCGCAGAGAATCCAAGCTGCGAGGAGACGATTGCTAGCGCAAACCCCAAGCTCAGTGAGAGTAAGAATCCTGCCTCTTCAACATCAACCTCAAGTTGGCTGATCTTGTCAATAGCGCGAGGCGCTAGGTAGACTCCCAAAAAGAAAGCAAGAGCCAGCAAGAGAATTCCTCGAATAGCCCAGCCCGTAACTTCCAACAGGCTCGGATGTGAACCAACTGCAAAGGTGGGAATTAGGGACAAGATGAGGATGGCGATGATGTCCTCGATCACTAGGGCTCCCATCATGATACTTGCAGATATCTGAGTCATCGCTCTGCGTTCGTAGAGAATCTTTGCAACTAGGGCTGTACTACTGATGCCAATCACGCTGGCTAGCAGAATGCTTTCGACAATTGACCAGCCTAGTACGAAACCTGCGGAAAGGCCTGCGATGAAAGAGAACGTGATCTCCGTGAAAGAGAATAATAGAACCTTCGATCTCATCGCCCTCAACTGAAATGGGTCAAGTTCAAGGCCAACGACGAAAAGCAAGAGTACGATGCCCACTTCTGCCATCGCTTCGATGGTGGCGAAATTCGTAACAAGCTTGAATCCGAAAGGCCCGATGATTATGCCAGCGACAAGTTGCCCCAACGCTGCAGGAAGTCGAAGCCTCCATGCAACTAGGGTAAGGGCTAGCGCCGATCCTGCGATGATCCCCAACTCGACCAGAACCGAGCCCTCAGGAGCAGGCAATGGCGGCCCAGAGTGTAAGATGCAACAAGTTACTTGAAGCTATTCACATGAGGATTCATATCCATG
>Ga0209725_1001249_pt1 | contig 14688 bp, 20 predicted proteins | sample I18A1metaG_FD_184145 | JGI IMG/M metagenome (GOLD analysis project Ga0209725, IMG submission 184145) | Lake sediment bacterial and archeal communities from Gulf of Boni, Indonesia to study Microbial Dark Matter (Phase II) - ​I18A1 metaG... | ecosystem: Environmental > Aquatic > Freshwater > Lake... | reverse complement strand
GTGCCTATCTGGGTATGGGTCCTGATATTGACTGGCGAAGGGTTGGGTCAGTCACAGGTCAGTTGGCGAGCGTAGGCCGCTCTGAATTTTGAACCAATTCCTCGGCGGCCTTGCTTACATGGTCGAATAGCTGGTATGCGGCTGCGACTAGACGTGGGTCATCTCTGCTCGTCAGTGAATCCACTAGAATACTGATCTTACCAGCGTTAACACGTGCCTGAAGTTGCATTCTTCCATCCTCACTGACCCAGCTCATCGAAAGTTGACCGCGGTGATTTGAGTATCCCAACCATCGGAAGTTACTGAACCAGCGACCTCTCAACCTCTGGAAGAGCACAGTCACGTCCACTAGGGCTGGGAGATATGCTTCAATGATGGGCTTCGCTCGGAACTGGTTGGTGTGAAACTTGAATGAGCATGCACTGTTCGAAGTTCGAAGCCTATATCCTTCCGGGGAACTCTCTATTACACGCGCCTCCTTTAGGCGTCTCAAGGTTCTTGTGAGCGTTTCCTGGTGGAAACCAAGCCGCCTCCTCAGGCCCTGGAAGGAGAAGTATCCGTTCTGCTCGCTTGACATCAACTTCAGAACCTCAAGCTCACGCTCGTCGAGTTCGGGCCCTTCAAGGTCGGGTGTGAGGTCGATCTCCGATTCCATCAAGAATGATCGCCGCCTACTTCACAGCCTCAAATATATTGACTAACCCCAACCCTTCGATGAATCGATTATCTTTTAAGATAAATGCGCGTATACGCGATTTTTTGAGGTTAGCTTGCTTCAAACGCTTTGAGGTGAAACGTAGGATGCCAAAACCCGCCAAAAAAAAGAAAAAGAAGAAATAAGGGGTTGATCGTAGGTAGCCAGCTTTTCTTCCCCGTTTTTTCCCTGATTTTTTCCTACGAATTCTTTCGTTGAAGTCTCTTGACGACGTGGTCGCCCTCATCCAGCCTCGCCATCCGGACACCTGCCGCTACCCTCCCTTGCTGCAACCAGTTCTGCTAACTTTCCGACTCATCGACCTCTGCCCTAGATGTCTAACCAGTCGACTTCGTCCGCCCATTGGGTTGAGAAGACCTTGTCGGCTTCGGCTACGTCCTTAGCTGTGATGTTAAGCAGTGAGCGTGTGGGTGAGTTCATTGTTTTTCCCCGAAGCTCGCCTGGGTTCACTTCCCCTAATATGAGCTGCCGAAGCCAAACTGCAGCCGCCGGAGGAGGGGAAGGACTACGTTTGTAATGTTCTTGCCCTCGAACCCGGCAAAATAGTAATGCTGGAGGGTTCCGAGATTTCTCAAAAAAGCTCGAGAAAGAAGGAGTCGACGTCATAACAGTTGAGATGAGTGAATTCATCGAAAAGGAAAGACTATCTGCAACGCAATAGAAATTCGGGGGTAGTGCACACCACTAGGCCCCAAACAAAACGGCCCAACGATGAGAATGAGGAATGGTCTGAACGACGACGCTTCGTGCACTTAGGGTGTGGATTCTTTTTGCTCAACGATCAAGACGTGAGTGTTTGTCTGTCCGACGTTTTCTCCGATATGTGATTGTTCGTCGGACCACAAGATTTCCCCACTTTTGAATTGCCGAACTGCGGTCTTCCCGTCATCAAGTGTGATTCTTCGTTTGAAGGGACCAAGCGCATATAACACAAAAATCCTTGATGATGCAACTTTGTTTTATCGCCAGGCTTGTCGCCATAATCAAGAACCCTTACGCGGTCATTTTCAAAGATAACCTTGTACTTATCAGGATCGGTGGTTACGGGGTCTGGCACTGTATTGTCCGTTCTTGACATATCGGAGGAATGGCAAGCCGCGCTAATGAGTTGTGTTTTGCAGCCGCGTGTTCTCTACTGTGTGCCTATTTGTGTCCAGTGGCGCGGGGAGTGGGGCACTCGTCAACTTTTCTAGAGGCCGATTTCGAACCCAGGAGCGCGAATACTTCCTTTCTGGTTCTCAGGGTTACCTTTTCACGGCTTCGGCCTGTATGCCTGTGAGTGGGTGCCGGTTGAGAGAAATGTGATGGTCTTCTTTGAGAGTCTGAATACTACGAGTAGATTCGCCCGTACCCTGTGGCTCCAGTTGCAGGAATACGTCCGCCTCTCCAGATGGTGCGCGAAAAGTGTCGGATCTTGAGCAGAGAGAAGATTTCTGACAGAAACCTCTACCAGGCGCTGTTGTCCGTAGGTGAGTTCTCGCAGCCTTTCGACAAATTCATCGGTATATCTTACCTGCCAGCCCAAACACTAGGCCTTCTCGGCCAACTTCCGAAGAAACTCAATTGGATCTTCGCCGCTCGGAGCTCGCCGGTACCTACCCTTCTTCATGTCTTCCATTCCTCTCAGGATGCTCTGCTCGAATTCTCTGTCGAGCATCAAGAAAACATTAGTCAAGATTCGGTCCTTGGGCTGTCCTTCGATTGATGCGCGGGAGACATAATCAATTATTTCCAGAAGGGTCGATGTGGAGATCTCTGCGGGTGGAGAGACAGCTTGCTTCAGCGCTTCCTCGACGACCAGACTTAGCGCGCCTCTTCTCCCTCCATACTTCTCTCTGACTATTCTCCTGACCTGCTTCGCTAGGTCCTCATCGACTCTGACTAGTATTTGAGCCATATCTTAGAATATGATAAGATATTGATTAAAGCTTTACCACGTACTGTCCACTTACCTTATCTCACTTGAATCGCGGATACTTCGCCAGCCAAAAACAGGCGAATATTCAATGCCAGCAATGTTTCGCTGGTGCGATGATTTTGACAGTACTAAAATACTGTGTTCACGAGTCCATAATGGTGTCCTGATTCCGGATCCGTATAGCCCTCAAGGCTTCACGATCAAGTTCCGCGGGCAGCCAATCAAATTGAATCCGCTTCAGGAGGAGATGGCCGTCAAATTTGTCCAGAAGTTCGGGACACCGTATCTGCAGGATCGGAAGTTCTGCTTCAACTTCATGGAGGACTTCGCAGAGGCCTTGGGCCTAAGAGAGAAGGCCACCATTCAGGACTTTGACTGGACCCCGATCGTACTGGCAGGGATCATAGATGATAATCTCACGATGCACATCAGCGCAGGCGCGGTGATGTTCCTGTTAGGTTGGTTCCTTCGAGAATGAAAGCGATGCCAGAATGCCTCAAACGCGCGATCGTCATCTTCCAGTGTCAGCGTGGATGTCAACGAGGCGTTGGTGGATAGGAGCTGGTTTCTGCCGGACGTTTTCGGGGATAACGCTTAATATGCATACCATGCCTAGTAGGCCTAGATGGCACAATGCCCACAACTAAGGTCACTCGAAACTACCAGGTAACAATTCCTTCAGAGATACGGAAGGCCGTTGAGGTAAAAGCCGGCGACACATTGGTCGTAGAATACGCGGAAGATGAGGAGGCCATCAAACTCAAGTTGCCCCACCGCGGCCCGCGGAGGACAAGGACGCTTGGCCGCCGGCTAACACCTGAGGACATAGAACGATCGATCGAGAAGGGCATGAATGAATGTCTGCGGTCATAGACACGAACGTACTCATATTCGACACCTTCGAGGATAGCCAACTTCACACGGAAGCCCATTCGAGGCTCGACGGGCTTGAGAGGTGGCTGATCCCATCCATAGTCCTCCACGAGTACCTATCGTTCATGAGAGCCGAACGCGTGGAACTCGATTTCACAAGAAACAAGATGGTCGAGTACCTCACGAACATAAAGACAGTTTACCAACCGATCGAAGCAACCGACATACTCTTCGCGTGCCGTGAGATGCGAAACCATACCGAATACAACGACTACCTCACATTGTCCGTCTCAAAGAAAACTCGCCAGCCCCTACTCACCTACGATGCAACTCTCCGCAAGAACTGTGGACGGCTTGGCGTGAAGACTGTGGCGTGAAACGGCGACCTCTTTAACGAGAGGGAAATGAAAGACGCACGTAGATCGAACCATCCTATACGTGAAAGTTTTTGTGCCCCGAAAGGGCGGGCATAAGCAGAAACCCACACCAAGGGGACAAACTCAGCAGCAACAGAATACCTGCGTTTCAGCTATTGAGATCGCTAAGAGGAGAACGAAATGAAAGAGTTGATCCACAACGGCGTCATGATACCAGTTTCCTATCAGCCTCAAGGCTTCACCTTAACCCTCAGAGGTCGGCCACTCAAACTCACCCCAATCCAAGAAGAGATGGCGGTGAGGTTCGCTCAGAAGTTCGGCAGCCCGTACATGGAGGACAGGAGGTTCTGCGCCAACTTCATGGAAGACTTCGCCAAGGCCCTGGGCATCAACGAGCGAATAACCAAAGAAGACTTCGACTGGTCCCAGATCGTCAGGTGGATCGAAGAGGAACGCACACGCAAAGCCACCATGCCCAAGGACGAACGGAAGAGACTGGCAACGGAACGGAAACTGATCCGCGAACAGAACAAGGAAAAGTACGGGTGGGCCACCGTAGACGGACAACGGATGGAGCTAGGCAACTACGCGGTCGAACCCCCAGGAATCTTCATGGGACGGGGATGCGTCGCCAAGGACACGATAATCAAAACTGAGGGCGGTCCTGCATACGTGCAGGAACTGAAGGAAGGGGGCAAGATTGCGGTTCATGTTGGATCTGACATGTTCTACAAGAAGGTGGAATCTGTCGATAGTCAGGGCATTCGTCCAGTCTATGAAGTTAGGACTAGGACACACGCAATAGAGGCCACAGAGAACCATCCATTTCTAACTCTTCGAGTCTGGAGAAAACGACGAAGAAACGAGAACGGAACATTCTCAAATCAAAAGTACAGGCCTGAACTCAGATGGGTGAAGCTGGCTGAACTGAAGAGGAACGACCATGTCGTGGTGACAAAGCAATACGTCACGACTGGGACAAGCAAATACAGCAAGACACCAAGTCGCATGGTTGGCAATACCATCGTAACGCCGAAGCTCGCACGTCTTCTTGGCTACTTCGTCGGCGATGGCTGGGTCCAAAAGGGTAGAAGGGATCAAAAGACGATCTATCTGGCTGAAGGAAATATCAGACATATTCGGCGATACAGCCAGATAGCTGAGGAGATATTTGGCGTTAAACCTCTCATCAGAAAGCACAAGAAGGGGACCTCTTGGAGAATAGCAGTAGGCGTCACTCAGTTTGCCGGATTTCTCGAACAGCTTGGTGTAACAGGGTGCGCACTTACCAAACGAGTCCCAGAGTGGCTGTTCTGTGTCGACGACGATCTGAAAGTAGCTTTTCTCAAAGGATATTTCGACGCTGACGGTACTCTTCTGAGGCATTCCGTAAAGGGAATAGAATACGCGAGAATAGTGGCGCAGTCGCCTAACAGACGCCTCATTGAAGACCTCCGTGAGCTCTGCACGGCCGCTGGTGTCAAGTCAAGCAGGATTACATCAGCCTTCAGAGTAGGTTATTCCCAGGGAAGACTCTTTCAATTCGGTGTCAGCGAGCACTCCTCTGTCAAACGTCTCTTGGACATTGGACAGCGGTTGTGGGGGAGAAGGACTAAGGACTACTTCCACCAGAACCTATCCCTCAAGAGCAAATGGGATTGGACGAATCTGCGGATAGCAGATTCTAGATACTTCGCCTTAGAAAGGGTACTATCGATCAGAAAACGCCCATCGACCGAAACTTATGATGTTGCAGTTGCTGGTAGGAGGACCCCCAATTTCGTAGCAAACGGATTCGTGGTACACAACTCGCATCCGAAGAGAGGAAAGTGGAAAGCGGCTGTGTCCACGAAGGACCTGGAACTGAACCTCAGTCCTGACGCGCCCACGCCGTCAGGCGAGTGGAAGGGACGCGTCTGGGCGCCGGATGAGATGTGGATCGCGCGTTGGACGGACAAGCTCAGCGGGAAAGTCAAGTATGTTTGGTTCCACGATGCTACCCCAATGAAGCAGGAGCGGGTTCAAGAGAAATTCGATTTGGCGATTGAGCTTGAGTCGAAGATCGACAAGGTTCGCGAACATGTTGCGGAGGGGTTGGGAAGCGAGGATGTGAAACGAAGAAAAGTGGCCACAGTGGCCTACCTTATTGATAATTTCAAGATCCGTGTGGGGGATGAGAATGAAACCGAGAGCGGGACGGTTGGTGCAACAAGCCTCCGCAGCGAACACATCAAACTGCATCAAAGCAGGCAAATGGTGAGGTTGCGCTTCCTCGGAAAGGACTCAATCCTATTCGACCGCGAACTTGAAGTCTCCCCAGAAGCCTACAAGAACCTAAGAGAGTTCATCTCGAATCACGACGAAAGGATCTTCAGTGGAATAACCACGGAGGCCATCAGAGAATTCCTGTCGGAAGCTATGCCAGGCTTGAGCCCCAAGGTCTTCCGCACCTTCTCCGCCACACAACTATTCAGGCAAAAACTCGAAGACTCCAAGGTCACAAAGGAAAGCGCAGACCCTGAGAAGAAGATGGCCCTAATGGAAGCAAACGAGGCGGTCGCGAGGCTCCTGAACCATAAGAAGGCCGTACCGAAGAGATGGCAGGAAACATACAGGAAACGACTTGCCATGCTCAACTCGCTCAGTGGGAGGAAAGGGAAGTCGATTGCCAAACGAAAACAATCACTCAGACTACGCCTAGCCCAAATGCGCCTAACCAAGGAATGGAACCTAGGAACGTCGCTCAAGAACTACATCGACCCTAGGGTCGTCGTCGACTTCTGCAAGAAAGTAGATTACGATTGGCGCACCTTCTACCCGAAAACCCTCGCCGTAAAGTTCGCATGGGCCGACAACGCTGACCACTCGAAGCCCAGAATCGGGACCTCGATTCCCATGCCTTAGCCCACGCCAAAACAGTTTGACAAGTACGTCCGTCGGAATAATCAGGCCAAATCTCGCCTCAGCCTAGAATGTCTTGGTTACGAGGCTGGAGTCAGCCTGGATAGTGGGAGGAGGAGCGTAGACCTCTTCTGAGTCCTCGACCGCTAGGACAATGGCATCTTGCAGGTCTTTCAGGTACGGCCTCGCTGTCACTATCTGCTCCGATTGAGCGTCGGTGAGGCGAATCGTTACGCCTCTAACTGACCTGCAACACCGCAGCACCGTCATAGCCTCTCATTCGTCCGTGCCGCCGATGAGGGAGAAGACATTGGACAGCCGATAAGCAATTACAGAACGGACCCTGCAGATTTCGTCATTCCCTCGCGAATTTCACGCATAATTCAACTAGAGATCTCACCCTTCTTAAGATCTCGTAGGCGTATTCTCTCGTGAAAGCTTGGCTTGCAGGAATTCCCTCCGCCTCATACCCATAGAACGCTGGTCCTCGAACTTTTGCGAGTTCTTGGAGCGTCGCCTTGATCTCTTCGATTCTTGCGCGAAGGGAGTCAGGCAGTCTTTCTGCGGAGGCTTCGATAGCTTCACTCACATCATGTTCGTGTGGGTATTCTATTCCTAGCCTCCTAAGCGCAGCCTTCGCCGCCAGCTCTAACGCTTCCTGTGAGCGCCTAACGCAGACCGCGCTCCTTCCGGCATTCAGAGCGTTCTCGCTTTCGCGCAGAAACCACTCTGCTGATTCTGCATAGTCCCGCGCCATTTGCGTGTTCTTCAGATCTCTATTACCTCCCCTGGTTTTGCGTCAGGTTTGAGGATCCAGTAGTGGCCTTTCTTGGCTTTCACTTTCTTTGAACCCAGTTCCTTGAGCCTTCGCCGGATATCCTCAAGGATGCCTTCCAAGAATCCGTCCCGGTCGTAGACGATAACACCCTCATCCGTCAGATCAAGTAAGATTGGAGGGTGAGCTTTCACTTCTCCGGGACTGAGAAAGAGAGGAGATATGAAGGCACTTCTTCCCTGTGCTCTGAGCGTCCGATAGGCCTCGCTCTTTCTCAGCCTTTCATGGATAGGACTGGCTTCACGCACCCGGAATCCAAAATCAGGCGGCAACCTATCCGCAACTACCAAGACGTCGATGTCGCTCTCAGGCGTCGCATCTCCTCTCACCACTGAACCAAAGAAGCAGACTGAAACTAGACGTTCGCCAAAGAACTCCTTCGTCAATCGAGCGTACTCATCGGCTAACCCTCTGTACTCTTCCTGCAATCTCAGATTCTCAGTCATGCGAAGTCGGACTGTCATAACCGAAGCCTGCCATTAACCATGCGGCTCAACTAGAAGCGAGCGATAGTCTGCCCGGCCGCACGCTCATAGGTAGTCGATCAGTCTATCCACGGACTCCATTACCATGTCAGGTTTGATCTTTGAACGAGCAACCGTTTCTCGGGTTTCAACTCCTGTCAGTACCAAAACTGTGTGAACTCCTGCGCGACGAGCGCCCAACACATCGGTTTCGATTTGATCGCCAACCATCACAGCCTTACTCGATTTTTCGCCCATCTGTTGGAGTGCCAACCTGAACATTCGAGGCGAGGGTTTACCGATTAGCACAGCCCTTTTTCCAGAGCCGTATTCAAGGGCCTTGATGATTGGGCCTGCAGATAGTGCGGGGCCTCGATCGCTCATGTAGAGCGCTCCACCATAACTCCCGACTAGAAGTGCGCGCTCCCTTAAGGCCCGTAACGCTTCATCCAATTTGCCGTAGGAGAGTTGACGATCGAAACCAACAACGACAACATCCGGATTCTTGCTGGTCGCTTGATGTCCAGCGGCTTCAAGTTCACGTCGCAAGCCATTCTCTCCCACTAGGAAGAAAGACGCCTCCCCAAACTTCTGGGTAAGGTATGCAGCTGTGAGATAGCTTGATGTCAAGATTTCGTCCGGCTCGAATTGAAATCCCAGGCTGGTTAGGTTCCGGTGGATTTCCTCGCGTATCTGGGTCGAGTCATTGGTCAGCACGGCCACTTTCTTCCCTACAGATTTGATCTTGGCGACTACTTCGCGGCCGCCCACATAGCATGGACTTTCTTTGCCAACCGAGAGCACTCCGTCGAGATCGAAGAAGAAGACTTGCATTGCCTTGAAGTTCATTGGTCGTTCTCCGTCACTGTGGATTGGATCCTAGGACCAGTCCCACTATCCTACGAACTCTAAGACATGTTTAGAATCTTTCGCAGCTACGCCTGCGAAGCTTTCATAACCTTAAAGTAGGGTTTGGAGTTTCTCGATGAGCTACCTGACAACTTTTGCGTAGATTTCCACATGATCTGCTGGTAGCCAGTCCTCGTAAAAGTTCGCGTGAAGTGCGTTACCCAATCCAAATGCCGGTACGAGATCCCAGTCTGGATGCTCCTTCTGCAGCTTTGAGACGAATTCCCCCAAACTTCGATGTGTTCCCAGCTCGATCCCCCTCTTTACGGCTACCGCCTTGATAATCTCAGCCATCGCCCACCAGAGTTTCTCAGAGGCCTGCGAATAATCGCGCTTCGCAAGTAACCTCTGAGACTCTCTCAAGTACTTGCCATTCAGTTTCACGTAGATGAGCTACCTCCCTTTCTGGCCACGCCATATCGCCAAGTCCATCAAACGTAGAGGTACCGTTACACCTACGAAGAGGGCTAAATAACCTCATGGAATAGTGGCTGGCCTCTTTTCCTTGAACTGTTTCAAGCTAATCGGTAAAATAGAGTTAAATATGCTGTGCATTTGCAGAATCAAGACAATAGATACAGATTTGACGTTCACTCTTTTCCGAGTGCATGGAAGATGGTTGAAAAAGCCGACTTGGACAAACTGAGTGAATACACCGCGAATACTAAGTGGTTATTGGAAAACATGGATAGACTTAGAGAGAAACTACCCGACAGATATGTAGCTGTCTGTGAATCAGGAAAGGAAGTCTTTGACGCGTACAGTCTAGATGAACTTTTGGATAAATTGGCAAAAAGTGGCAAGCAACCCGAAGAATGCGCTATAGATTTCGTAAGTCGCGAAGCGTACGCGCTGATAGTGTAGAGCACTAGTCAAAATGCGTGTAACCTCCCTAGGGAGGAATACCCGCCTGACCAGAATCCTCGGTTTCGCTGTCAAAGGTCAGCATTGCTTTGTAACAGCCCTTTTTTATTGTGATCATCTGGGAATAATTGGCGTACCTGTACGGTTTCTAATAGACACAGGAAACGTGCATACAGCTCTCACCGAAGCGACTGCCAAGAGGCTTCGAATTGACTTGACAAAACTCTACTCAGAAGAACACAAGATCAAGGTCAGCGGGATCGGCGGCTCTGCCGAAGGATATCAATTGGCAAATGTCCGTTTCGTTTTCAAAGACGAAGATGGTGCTCCAGTTGAGGAGAAACTACAGTTTGTCTATATCCTCAAATTTCCTACTCCCCGAAATGATGAGGAGCGAAAGGCTTTGGGACTTATCCCAGACCTGCTTGGTTTGGACATAATCAGACGATTCTCCTTCCGTTTTGAGAAGAATCTCGTCTATTTAGAACGATAGCAGATAACAGCGTACCTCTTCGCCGGCGCCGCGTCATCAATCGTCGTGAATCTGACGCACCAATCCTAAGGGTACCGTTATCTTTGTCAGCGCTGGATTAGGGTTGCCTGCTTCTTCTTGGCATACCACTCATACATTTCGACGATTCGTCGAAGGTCTTTTCCGCCTAAGCCAGGGTGGTCTGTAAGGAGGTCGACTAGAATCCCATAAGCGCGTGAACAGTCTAGGCAGAGGATGTCATCTCTCTTGGCCTGAGCCTCGCCGCAGGCTTCGCAGATTCGCGCTCCCAAGAATGATCCCGCATCTAGGAAGGCTGGGCTTCCGGAGATAACTGTTTCCACCAAGGAGGTCTCGAAGATAATCCTAGAATCTCCTCCGACAGTTTTCTGTGTGACTGAGCTTTCCCAAGCCAAGTAACATCGACCTTACTTCCTGACCAGCCTCAAGCCTTCTAGGAGACCGGCACAACATTGCTCATTGAAGCTGTCTGGTCAGCGCTTACGGCGAAACGATGGTCCTCCTTCGAACAAGTCAGGAGGAATACCAGTCTTGATGAGGAAACATTATCGCGCGTCCTGAACTTCCTCATGCGATGGGGTTTCGTTGAGACAAGAAACTTGCCGAGGCTAGAGATCAAGCGGAAGGCTGGCGCCTGCTCTCCAGTTGAGGCTTTCCGACTGCTTCGACTGGTAAGCGGCCCAAAGAGCTCGGGTTCTCCTCTTCCAAGGGAACGTTGGAGGTTGGTGGAGCGGATTGCCTGCAGGAGATGCGGTGGACGTCGCCTACGCCTAGTCGGAAAGAACAAGGTTGAATGTGTCCAATGCCATGAACGACAATGGTTTGCGATAGAAGTCACCGAACCCCGCATGTTTCTAAGAGCTGAAGGTTAAGGCACAACTACTGGTTGGCCCTTCGTGGTCGACATAGTACTTCACGCGAGTCCTCCACGCGACTGTCCATGTGACCATTCTTTGCATGGTTGGGTAACACCGGGCTTACCTTGTGCAAGTCAACCATGCATGGCGATCGATTTAGGAAAGGAAAATTTCCCATGTTTACATCTGGGGGCGGAGAACGTCAATGTACCAAATTCGAAACATTAATATCTCCAACGCGTGGATCACTAAGCGCTGTTCCTATTTTGGAACCCGCCCGCGACACCCGAGGAGCAGAAAACTAGATGCGCAGAAAAACAATCACAGCGCTTCTCCTATTCACGATAATAGTTCTAGTTGCCGCTCCGAGCGTCACTGTCTCAGCGAAACCGCAGGGCTTCCTATCCACGAAAGGAACATGGATCGTGGACGAGAAAGATCAGATAGTCCTTCTACGAGGAGTCAACTACCCGGGCTACGATGCTCAAGAGCCGAATGGAGGAATAAGACTACACAGAGAGAATGCCTACCGAACGTTGGCGCGCATGGGACTCAACGTGGTGAGGTTGCCTATTTCATGGGCTATGCTTGAACCTGAGCCAGGTGCATTCAACATTCGATACCTGAAGTGGTACGTGGACAGAGATGTCCAATGGGCCAAGAAATATGGCTTGTACATAGTTCTGGACATGCATCAGTATTACTGGGCCGATAAATTCGGCGGCTCAGGTGTACCAGGATGGATCGTGAAAGGTTATTCCTCGAATAAAGAAGGCATGCAACAAGCCATTTCTGATTTCTGGGCTAACAGCAGCTTGCAGGATCACCTATTGCAGACTTGGAGGAAGATTGCACAGTACTACGCGACCGAATCCACCATAGCCGGCTACGATATCCTGAATGAACCTTGGATCTATACCTGTGTCTACCCAGAGCTGAATGGTGCACATGTCGACGCATTCTACACGAATGGGATCGCAACGATTAGATCGGTTGATTCAAAACACATCATCTTCTTAGAACCAGCGAACATGAACACGTACAAGCTTCCCATCAGAGAAAATATCGTCTGGTCCCCGCACTTCTACCCGCTCGCATTCGCCTCACAGTACAACCCAGAGAATATCAAGGTGCTTGAGGCAGATTTGGCGGCGAAATACAGGAAATTCGTTGTCGAAATTGGGACACCGATGTGGATCGGAGAATTCGGCGCGTTCATGAAAGACAATAGTCGTCTAGAGTGGCTCCAAGACGCCGTAACCCTCTTCGAGAAGTATCAAGTCGGCTGGGCTTGGTGGGCGTTTGACGGAAAGGGAGGCTTCACAAAAACGCCAAGTCCTCTTCTCGTGCTGGCCACATCAATTTCAAGCTGATCCGGTCAGACATCAGCAAACCGCGTAGAAATATTTCAAGGCAATCAGATGACGATTGTTCTCGGTAACAATCTACTCATCTCCGCTCTGACCAAGAAATCCAGAACTCTTGGCGATGATTCGTTCAGATAGATCGTTACAGTTGACGAAATGCTTCACGTACCGGAAGCAGAAGATTCAAGATGGGAAGTTCATCCGTGCCTACACAACATGTTCCATGCTCTAGTGGAGAAGACCCGACCTTTCAACGATAGTATTTTTCCTCCGCTCCAAGACTCCGTATCGGGCGCGAGGCTGGTTGGTGAAGGCTCCCTCTCCACGGTCTTCAGTAGGGTTCCTCGATGATGACCTCTTTTATTCTCCTGAATTCCTTGATGTTCTTCGTCCAGATTTTCGACTTCAAGGTATATGCAGTCGCCGCTATGATGCAGTCGGCAAGCGACACTGCGTACTTGCGTCTAAATTCGCCAGCCTTCTGGGAAATCTGATTGTGAACGTTCTCTTTACGGCATAGGGAGATTAGTCCGTGAACTCCCTCACGCGTGCTTTCATCTTCGCACGCTCGCTCGGCCAAAAGCTCTGCCTCTGTGAGGGCAGAAACATACGATTCCACTTCCCCCGTCTGAATCTTCCGAATGGCCTCCCTCGCTCTGTCAGCCCCGCGGAGATAATCAACAAAAATGCTCGTATCCACGAGTACTCCAACCATCAGATGCCCAACCGCCTGAGCCTCTTGTCCGATTCTTTCCTGAGCTTCCTCACATACACGGCGCCCGTTTGCTTCGCCGTCCAACTGCCAAAAATCTTCTCGATGTTTGCCTGTGTTCTGTTGGTCCCGCCCTCAGCCGCCTTCAACTTCTCGTTGATCAACCTTGATAGGCTTCTCGTCTTGCCGTACCTCTCGATGGCCTCCTTGGCAAGCCTCCTGTACAATTCGTCCTCCAACGTGATCGTTGTCTTGACCATACAAGAATCTAGCTATCTAGATGTATAAATATGCTGCGCCGACCCAGATTGTTCTTCGCGAGTCAACTACTTGGGTTACCAGTCGGATAGAAACCCCGAAGACACGGGGGAATTACTGGTTGCTGGGGCATACGAAGGAAGAGGACCGCAGTCAATACTTACCCCAGTATCGTAAACGATAACCTAACATCGCGAGCCTACGGCATGCAAGTTGCCTGTAGCATAACGGTTCATGGACTTTCTTCGAGATTGATGAGTCTGACAGCGTACCTTTCGAGGTACTCCTTGACGTTTTCGCCGGTCAAGTGCTCGTCATCGGTGAGCATTGTTTCACATGCAAGGTTCGTGCATGCTGCTAGGTGGATTGCATCTGCGGCGTGAAGATTGAACACATATATCAGACCTATCGCGTTCTCGACTATGTGGCCCGTCAGCGGCTCAAAGACGACGACCTTCGCTAAGGTTCTTAGGTTTCTCGCTGCGAGCTTCTGGGGTACGTTGCTTCTTCTCATAGCGACGTAGAACTCGGCCTTTGCCCAGTAGATCGAGTGGATCTCATGAGCCCCGAGTGAGGCGTCGTGGATGACGTTCCTCACTGTCTGCTGACCTCTCTCCGGCTTGAACCTTTTGACCAAGGCCGAAGCATCAAAGTAGTATCTCAAAGGAGGTGCGATTCCTCAAGATGAGCTTGATGCACCAGCTCTCCCGCGGTTTTCCCCTTTGGAAGGTACTTAGTTGTCTCTTCAGCCAACTCATCGAGCTCCCTCGAGATTTCCTCAGCTCTTCTCGTTTCCCGATCAATCAGGTGCAGAAGAGACTTTCGTATTACCTCGCTCTCAGTCGCGTATCGCCCACTCTTGACTATGCCCCTAAGCTTCGAGGTTATTTCCGCGGGCAACAGGTAGTTCTTTCTAACCATCCTTTTCATACATATGCCACCGCAACTATACATATGCAACCCATTTAAGCGTTCTGTGAGGACCATTGAGGATCACGTCAAGCCAACAATGGCGACGTCCTGCCGAGGTCGGGAAATTGGGGGCAAGTTCACTGACAAGCTCTTGGGCTGATAGTTGAACCGCTTGGTCGCTGTTGAATCTCGGTTTCCAACCATGTCCCTTGATC
>Ga0209725_1001248_pt1 | contig 14691 bp, 14 predicted proteins | sample I18A1metaG_FD_184145 | JGI IMG/M metagenome (GOLD analysis project Ga0209725, IMG submission 184145) | Lake sediment bacterial and archeal communities from Gulf of Boni, Indonesia to study Microbial Dark Matter (Phase II) - ​I18A1 metaG... | ecosystem: Environmental > Aquatic > Freshwater > Lake... | reverse complement strand
GAGGAATAATCCGAGTGAGCCCCCTGAATATACCTATTCCTGGACACCGGCCTATCGAGGTTGTGGAGTACTACCCAGAATTCGAATCGTACTATCTTGGTGCCGAGTTGCAAACGAAAGGTTGGGCAGTCAGGAACATAAAGCAGGACTGGGTCGTCATCGATGTTGGAGCAAACATAGGATACTTCACTATTCTATTCGCCAGACTTGCTTCACAGGGAAAGGTCTATGCGGTTGAACCTACCCGCACAATGGATATGTGCCAGCACAATGTTCAGCATGCCCAGCTCACCAATGTCGTATTCAAGAAAGTTGCTATTGGATCGAAATCCGGTACGCTGACAGATAGCATCTATGTCATTTGGGGGAAGCCGCCAGAGAAGTGCCCCTATCCATTTCTAACTCTGGATGATCTAGTTGCCCAAGAAAAGATTGATTGCCTCGATCTAGTGAAAATCGATACAGATGGATTCGATGTTGAGGCACTACAAGGAGCAGTCAAGACCCTGAGAGAGAAGAACCCTTGGATCATAGTGGAATTGAACAGTACCGCCCTAAGACTTAGAGGAAAGAAGCAGACAGACGCCATTGCTTTTATGAAGTCTCAAGGCTACACTTCTTATTCGGTTCTTGATGGAGAAAACTACCTTTTCAAACGTGGGCATCGGCTAATCAAACAAAAAGATTCTAATCGCTTCCATTAATAGATTAAGCGGTACGTAAGCAATCTCTCATTGAGCGCAAGACCGCAGTGGAGATGGTTAGAATGTTGTTTTCCATGACACATGATGTAGACAGACTAGCGACAAGGACTGTGGAGTTTGTGTCTTTGGCACAGTTTAGGCAGGATCCAAACCTTGTCTGGCTGGCCCTTCAGAACATCTGTGGGATAAATCCAGATGACTCGTTTAGAAAGATAGTCAATTTTGAGATGAAGAACGACCTCACCAGCACGTGGTTCATTCAGAGACAACTGATCTCTGAGAGAAATCTCAGGATCATAAAGGAGGGAGAAAATGAGGTTGCGATCCATCCCGTCTCTGTGAAGGATCTAGCTGATAAGAAGGAGATAGAATCATCCTGGGATGTTGAACTATCTGGCTTTCGCATACATTATCATCGGCTGTGCACCGACGCGCTTACGGCGGGCAACAAGTTGGGCTACGAGTATGATTCCTCCCTGTACGGAGGGACAACGCCGATACAGCTCCCTTCAAGCATCCTGGAAATCCCTATCACCTTTGAAGACGGCTACCTAATCCACCTCTACAGGACGAGAAACGCGAAGGCCTTAATCGAGAGATCACTGATGGAACATATGGAGGAAAAGGAAACGGTATTTGTCTTCAACTTCCACCAAAACACCCTAGCGAGAAAGAGAGAATGGGAAGTATTCCAACATGTGATCAATCTTGCCAAACAGTACAAAATACTGTTCAAGACATGCAAAGAAGTGTCGACCATTTGGGGTTCAGGCAAAAGGTAGAGGAAATTGGTTAGAAAACTGGTCATAGCGCTCTCTTTGCTGGTCCCTTCATCGGTCAAAATATGGATCTATAGAACGCTACTCGGCGCACGTATTGGATCAAATGTCAGGATCAAGTTCGGATCCTATATCGTGTCGAATGAGATCGTGCTGGAAGATGGTGTGTCAATAGGTTCTGACGTCCACATCATATGCGGAAAACTGGCAATCGGCGAAGAAACGGTCATCTGCGCGGAAGTCAGAGTCGACGGAGACAAATCCCTCACAATAGGGAAGAACTGTTACATTGGGCAGAGAACATTGATCAACGTGACTGAACCAGTCACCATAGAGGATGGCGTCGGAATCGGCAGCGACACATCAATATTCACTCACGGTGTCTGGGTCTCCTACCTGGAAGGTTTGCCCCGAAAGTTCGCCCCTGTGAAGATCTGCAGGGAAGCTTGGATCCCTCCAAGATGCATCATCCAACCAGGCGTCACCATAGGCGAAAGCACCATGCTGGCTACGGGAGCCATTGCAACAAAAGACATCCCAAGCGGAACCTTCGCAGGTGGAATCCCTGCAGCAGTCATCAGAAAGATCGAAGACATCAAGGATCAAGTGGATCTTCAGGAGAAGGATCGAAGAACTAGGGAGATGCTTCAGGCATTCGTTGACCATGTCGCCGGGAATAGCGAGCGTCGGCCAGTATCCGAAGACTTCGAGAGGGGCAATCTGTTCAGGTTTGCGGAGAAGGGACGGAATTATGGGATCTGCTATCAAACAGACCCCATCTCAAGTGAGACTATCAGGAAGCTGATGTCGATAAGAAGAGAAGTTGATGCTCTTGTGGTTGTTGCTCTGCAAGGTTTCTCGCTCCCACCAAGCGAGCTCACACGTGAATACTGCTCACTTGAATGGTTCGATCTTTCAAGACTTGTAAGAAAGAGGAGCTGGAATCCTTTCACTGTTCTGGTAAGAGATTTCTTCAGAGGTCACTATGGCGTCAAGTTTTCGCTTGAACAGGATAGAGAAGACTGACAGCAGGGTAACCTGTTTGGTGTGAAGTTGAGCACACACATTTCCTATGAAGCAGATGGGAGTGACTACAGACAGATCAGAGTCATCCCATGAGGGTCAGCGATGATGACAATTCGGTCTCGTAGAATAACCGTGGCCGCACGCGCATCGAAAGAGCAGGACTACATCTTTGACCATTGAGCTAAACGGATCCCCATTCATTGAGACTGATATCCATAGGAGCGTACAGAGTCCATGTACCCCGACTCACAAAGTCCATATGCCGTGCTATGCAATTGCCAGACCCTAACGGTTCAGTTTGTTGCATGCGCGCTTTCCTAGACTTGCGTATATATGTTCCTTGATCCTTGATATGAGCAAGGAGTAGCGCATTCGATAGAGAGACACAGACTTGAGCACTTCTAAGAATACAGGGGCGGAAACTGGTGATCATGCATTGCCAACTCCGCATTCAGGGAAGGCTAGAATCGCCGTTCTCTGCAGACACAATTTGTCACGCCTCGAACCCGGGGATACTATCAACACATATGACAAGATAAGGGCTCTTGCAAGAGACACCAACGCAATCTTATTTGCACCTCAGGGATATGTCTCGACAGACTTGCATTTGCTAATGCGAATCGTCCAAGTTTCTCCTCCCGGTGTTCGATTCACTTTGGCATTGGTGCCGGCTTTGCTTCTGCATATGAGAGACTACGATTGCATCTACAGTCGTGATCCTTTGTTGATGGCCTTTGCTGTGCCCATGAAGATGTTCGGAAAGATGCTGGCCATTGAACTGCACGGAATACCATCAATTGAGACTGAGGTCCGCAGACAAACGCATGAGGTTCGAGCGCCGCGACTTACGCGTCTCATATGCGGATGCATGCGCCTGATTGAAACCTTTGCGATAAGATCGGCCGACCTTACTATGCCCGTCACAGAGAGAATGAGGGTTACTCTTCTGAGAGACTACAACGTGAACGAGAGAAAGATTACTGTTGTGCCGAACTCGGTAGATACCGAATTGTTCAAGCCTCTTGAGACTGAGAGAACTGCGATACGTCGCAAGTTTGGCATAGAGAACCAAACCGTGATATTGTGTCTGAGTACATTCTCTACAAGTTGGAGAGGCAGTGACCGACTTTTCTACATCGCCAACCTTGTGCAACACAAGAGAAACGACATTGTGTTTCTCATTGTGGGCTCGGGCCCATTGCTTGAGGAGATAAGGGCGAGAAGTCTAGATGACAATGCTCGCCGTAGAATGGTTTTTGCAGGCACGGTCGGCTATTGTGTAGTTCCACTATACATGAACGCTGCTGATGTCTACGTCTATGACGTAGTCAACACCGCAAATAAGCTAATCCAGAAGCAGGGACTTTGCCCCGCAAAGATCTTGCAGGCCATGTCTTGTGGTAGGCCTGTCATAGCACCGAAGGCACCTGACCTCGAGACGATTCTACGGAATTCCGGAGGCGGGTTCTCTGCATCCTCACTACAAGAGGTCGAGGCTCTCATAGAGAAGTTCGCGGATTCACCGGAACTGGCAAGTTCAATGGGTATGAACGGCAGGCGATACGTGCAGATGAATCATGATCTCACTCGTCTGAGTAAACGCAAGATCGAATTGATGACGAAAGTTTTCTACCAAAAGACGCGCAATGTTGACAAAACCTGCAAAATCGACCTGCCATGAGTCCCACAGCGCGCTGGGTCGTTGCAGTATTCACTTATGCGAGTCTAGCTGGCATGGGAGTGCTGGTAGGCATACCGGCTGTCTGTAGCCCAGATCATGTCAAGGAAACCCAATACTGCAACAACCTCGCGCGCTAATAAGGCCCTTGCGAAACGCAGCGAGAATATTCTCTTGGCCCAAGATCGAAATTTCATCCAGAAAACTTTAATGAAGTCGTCGCGACTCTTGGCCATGAATAGAGGCTCATCTGAGTGAAGAGGGTTCTATTCCTTGACTACTTCTTTCCACCGTTGGCATCAGACTGGAGAGGAGCGGCGTTCGCCAAACTCCTTCCTCAGTTCGGTTGGCAACCTATCGTGATATCTGCGCACGAGAGTGCGAGATATCAGAAAGACTATGATTTATTGAAGGAAATACCGAAGGACCTTGAGGTGCACCGAGTCCCACATCAAGAGCCAAACATGATCTTGCAGCGCTTTCGCTACAAGCTCAAGATAGCAGCTGACTTCCCGGACTACTATAGAACATGGTACTTCCCTGCTTATGACGAAGCAAGGAAGATCTTGCAGAAGGAGGAAGTGGATCTGATATATAGCGCTTCGCCGACATTCACGACTGCTCTTGTGGCAATGAGACTGAAAAGCGAATTCAACATTCCGTGGGTTGCTGATTTCAATGACGGTTGGGCGGTAAATGATTTCCTTAATCTGGAACTCGACCGAACGCTCATCAGGCCTCTGCGTTGGCTTCAACAGAGACGGATTAGGAAAGCTGAAGCAGCCATTCTACAATCGGCCGACAAGATTGTAATTGTCCATTGGCATGTGAAAGAAAGATGGTGCCGACTGCACGCGATAAATGGGGCAAAGATCTGCGTCATCACAGAGGGATACGATGAGTCTGTTTTTAGAGGTCTGAAACCGAGATCTCTATATCCTGAGAGACTTACCATTGTTTTCCTTGGTAACTTCTATCCGGCCTACAGAGAGATATTCATGAAATTTGCGCACGCAGTCACTGAAATAGACAAGAACGCCGAACTCGTCTTTATCGGACGCGCAGGAGCGGCAGTCCAAGAGATGAATCTCCCTAACTCAACATGCATATTGCCACTTCCAAGACAAAAGGCTATTGAGTTTGCCTTGGGTAGTCACTTCCTTCTACTCGTCATGCCTCCTTATGCCAAATGGATACCGGCAAAAACCTTTGACTACCTTCGCATAGGCAAACCTATTCTGGCGATTGTCCCTGGCGACGGGGATCCTGCACGAATAGTCCGAGAGTCAGGTGGAGGATTCCTTCTGCCTTTTGATAAGCAGCAGATGAAGGAGGAGCTGAAAACCATATTCGACAAATGGAGAAGCGGAAACCTGGAGAGATTTCAGCCGAATCGAGACTACGTCATCCGATATGAGCGAAGAAAGATAACTCAGGAAATGGTTCATGTCTTTGACGAAGCTTCATCCTGAGCAGAGGCTAAAGACCAATTGTGTCAATGTACCGTTTCGTGTGCCATCTTCTCATAAGACCTCTTTGGCGAGAATGAGTCTTCGCATATGTCTACGAATGAGCGATCTAGTTCTCCGATTCGCAACTTGCTTCTGGTGAGGTGCGCTAGCATTGGATTCGAATAATACTTTGATGCCTAGTCACCGAACCTGAGATTTGAGGACTCCTCGTAGTCAGTCGATTGAGAAGCCATTGTCCCTTGGCTACGCCGACTATGAACTCAATAGATTTGTTCTCCCAACTACTTTCGAGCAGATTTGCATTCTAGAGACACGCTAGGTAAGACGAAGCAAAGAAAGAACCGCTCATTTTTCCTCAGCCTGACATCGCCAGTAACTCTTATCTGCACTCGCCGAAAACACTTCTTGTCTTGATGCACAATAGCTGGGGAATCAGGAAATGAAAGAAAAAGTGGGTGTCATAGGGCTTGGTGTAGGTTATGCCCTTGCATCTTGTTTGGCTGAGGCCGGATACAGGACGGTGGGTATCGATACGAACCCATCGGTTGTAGCCAAGCCCAGAACAGATCCTTCCGTAAGGCGTCTGATTGAATATGACCGCAGAAACCGCAAGCAGATCAACAGTAATCTGCAATTGTCAACGGAATATGAGAAGTTATCAGACTGCGACTATGTTACAGTATGTGTTAGTACCGGCGACGAAAAGAAACTGGTTCTTGGTCATGTTGAAGATGCTGTGGATTCCTATTGCAGGAAGGCAAAGCACGGCGCAGTCTTGATAGTCTATTCCACTCTGCCATTCGGAAGCTCAAAGAAGATCAAACAGCTAATTGAGCATGGCCAACTCATATGTGACGTTGATATTCATTACGTCTACATGCCTCTCATGATCGCGCAAGGAACGACTGCGGACGATTTCGTCAATCCTCCGTTTGTTACTTTCGGTTCCTACTCCTGTGCAAGTGCGGAGAACGCGCTGAGATTCTACAAGGAGTTCATCAGGTCTTCGTCACTTTGGAAAAAAAAGCTACCACCAATGTTCGCGACCACTCCTGAAGTAGCTGAGATGGCAAAACTCACTGCCAATGCCTTTCTATCTACAAAGATGAGTTTCGCTAACATGACAGACATGCTCTGCAAGAAAATAGGGGTGGAGTCATCAGAACTGCTGAACATTGTGGGATCAGATTGGCGAATAGGTGAGAAAATGTTGAAGCCCGGTTTTGCGTGGGGGGGCAACTGCTTTCCCCGTGACACTCAATCTCTTGTAGAAACATATGTTGAGAATGGTGTGGATCCTTCGATACTTACAGCCACGCTGGAAATCAACAACACCCGACTTCTCGAACCATGTTCTATTCTTCAGAGCAGACAGATTCCTAACGGACGAGTCTTGGTGTTGGGGCTTGCATACAAATCCGGGATAGACATAACCTCAGGTAGCAAGAGTGTGCAATTGCTCAGACAACTGCAGGACAAAGGATACACTGCTGATGGATATGATCCGAACATCAATCCTGAGCAAGAACGAGATATTCTGGACAGGACCTATGGGGCTGTAATAGTCACAACTGATGAGCCCTGTTTTGATGATATCATTGATAGAATGAAAAAGAGAAAACAGGATGTACTAGTGTTGGACTATAGAATGACGAAAAGCTCATCTGCAAGAACAACTCACCCGAGCTGTTCGAGGCGAATCGTGTGATGCATACGGTTCTCGTAACTGGTGGCACAGGGTTCATAGGCAGCAATCTTGTTGATGCATTGCTTGGGAGAGGCCTTGATGTTATCGTGGCCGACAGGTTGATGGCACCAAATGCAAGCTCAGAGACATGGAAAAGACGCTTGGACACGTATATTGAAATCTGTAAGAAGCACGATACGGAACCAAGGCTTGAGATCATCGACTTGTCTATCGAACGCGAACGCCTCAAAGGCATCCTTGTCAAGAACGACATTGACACAGTCTTTATGCTAAGCGCAGTCTTTGGTGGGCGGGCATTCGTGGATCAGCAACAGGCAGATTGTAGCTTTGGCTTTGCCATTGACCAAAACACGATTCGTGCCTGTCATGAGTCCGGCACCGTAGAACGCATAAGCTACAGTAGCTCTGCGTGTGTATATCCTCCCTCACTGAACAGGACGGGATATCTCCTAAAGGAGAGCGATGTTCTCTCAACAGGAGAAGGATTCAACAGCAGTGACAATTTGTATGGATTTCAGAAGATTACTACTGAGTTGACATTGAGGGTGTTTAGTCAAGAATATGGCCTGAAGACAAGTTCGTGCAGATATCTCACAGTTTATGGCGCCGGTGAATTTCCGACTACTCATGCAATCAGCATGTTGTCTCATCGAGCACTGAGGCGCGAAGATCCTTTTGTCGTCTGGGGATCAGGTGAACAGGAGCGTGGCTTCACGTATGTGACAGACATTGTTGAAGGTCAGATCCTTGCAGCAGAGAAGATCGCTGACGGCACAGCCGTGAACCTAGGATGGGATAGACGGTACAAGATTAGAGAAGTGGTGACAATGATCCTTGAGATCGTGGGCCACAAACCGAGAATAGTGTACGACCGATCGAAACCGGAGGGACCATTCAGTCGTGCTCTCGATGTCTCCCTGTCTAGGAGATTACTTGGTTGGAGCCCAAAGATTGACCTATGCGAAGGATTGAGACTCACCATAAGCTGGATGAGAGAACAAGACCTCTGAGCTTAGCGCGCGCTCAATCTCCAAAGGAGGCGCCTATCCAAGACCAAAATCATTAACTTGGACCCAAGTGAAAGAATATGCTCAACAAGAGAGTATTCGATCTCGAACACGCACAGTTCCTTAGTGAACGACGCATGGATTTTCTGAACCGCCTTCTACAAGATCTGAAGGTCAATACCGAGTTGACAACAGTCCTTGATGCTGGTTGCGGACTAGGATACTTCTCAAAACACCTCTCAAGTTCAGGGATGAAGGTTACTGCGTTTGATATTCGTGAAGAGAATGTCTTTGAAGCAAGAAGAAGATGTGGAGATGTCTCCTTCTTCACTATGGATGTGGAGGATCCACGTGTTCAAGGTTTAGGTCAGTTCGATCTCGTACTTTGTTTCGGATTGCTCTATCATTTGGAGAACCCTTTTCGGGCTATTCGCAATCTGTACAATCTGACGAGAAAAGCCTTGGTTATTGAATCGATGGTGGCTTCCTGTCCGTTGCCGGGTGCGGTCCTTGTGAATGAAGACCCGGGAGAGGATCAATCATCGCGTTACATCGCATTTGTCTGCTCTGAAGGCTGCATCATCAAGATGCTTTACGCTGCTGGTTTCTCAAAGGTGTATCGCGCGAGGATACTTCCGGATCATGAGGACTTCAAGGAGACATATTCGCACAAGAGACGACGTACAGTTTTGATCGCTTCTAAGATTGATCTTCAATCGCCGATGCTCCAAATCGTTCCAGAGTCTCGGCAAAGGCCCGACCTGTGCCGAAAGAAGTGGGTATCACTCGTGCTCTATGTAATCCACCTGACCAATAGGCTGGGGAGAAAAGCATAAGCTAATTGGATCAAGTACCATGGGTTTGATTCTTGATACAGCGCGTGGTATTGTCAGTGGAAGGAACTGAGACCGATCTACTTGGGCCCTAGAGACGGAGCTTCGTTCGGTCGTTCAGGACACGTTCTGAAAGATACCATGACATAGCAACCCAGATATGGTCAAGTATATACGGTTCTTCAGTTAGATGAGCAGAGATTGGCCATGACTTACCGGAGTCGATCAATCGGATGCAGTGAGTAGCTTCGGAGAGATTGATTATCTCTCATGAGTGAAGATCTATGCTGACAATGTTTTCGGTCCCAAAGGCCTTTCAAGGTCACATCTCGATTATTCAGCGGAACGCAATTCGCAGCTGGACACAGCTTCGGCCGCACTGCGAGATAGTTCTCTTCGGGAATGAGCAAGGGACAGCAGAGGCTGCCAGGGAGTTCGGCTTGCGACACGTTTCAGAAATCGCTCATAATGAATATGGCACTCCATTACTTCACGATGTCTTTACGAAAGCCCAGAACCTAGCAGCATACGATCTTCTCTGCTACGTCAACGCGGACATAATGCTCACTGGCGATATCATTCGATCAACTAGGTATGTGGCCAACAAGAAACGGAAATTTCTCATTGTGGGACAACGCTGGAACGTGAACCTAGATAGGCCATGGGCCTTCTCGTATGACTGGGAGGCCAGGCTCTGTGCATATGTTAGAGAAAGAGGCGAGCTCTTTTCCCGAGCAGCTATTGACTACTTTATTTTCCCACGAGGGCTCTTCGGCACAATCCCACCATTTGCGATAGGAAGAACTGCTTGGGACAACTGGCTGATATATCGTGCACGAAAGAACATGGCCGCTGTGGTGGATGCCACAGAGCTTATCATGGCAATACACCTGAACCATGAATATGGCAATTTCCCTGGGCGGGAAGCGCTGTGGAACAGCCAAGAGGCAAGAAGTAACCGTGCACTGATGGGCCCAGGGGCTTTCATTCTTGATGACGCAACACACGTGCTTCGACGTGACGGGTTGCATTTTGCGTGGGCAATGCGTCAGCTTCCTTGGCACTTGCGACGCCTATCCATTCTCTTCCCAAGATCCCGAGTCCTGCTGTGCAGCAGTGCGCACGTGCTAGACAGGCTTCTTGGATGCTCACGACTGCGCATGGCCATACGTGCAGTCCTTCGCAGAGAGAGAGGTGCGCGAGAGAGCAACAAGGCTTTACACGAAAGAGGTTTAGAATGCCCGTGAAGAGAGCTGTCATCGGCACAAATAGGAGAGATATCCTCAGTTCTGATGAGCATTCCAAATTCGCTTTTGCATACAGTCTAAATGGATGCATTCAATACAGTAGCTCAAAGAGATGATCTCATTGTCAGACACGGATCAATCAAAGATCAGAGAATTCTGGAGTAAATCCGTGCCAATGACCTTTGAGGACAAACCAAAGAGCTATGAAGAGAAAAGAAGCTTTCGATACGGGCTTCAGGACTACATGCACCAAGTGTTCAGATTTGATAGGTTTCGTGGAAAGAACGTGCTTGAAATAGGGGTTGGAGCCGGAATAGATTCAGCTGAATTCCTTCGTAACGGTGCAAAGACAGTTGGAGTCGACTTCAGTCCACTTGCTGTAGAGAGCGCCAAGGTTCTGTTCAGGGAGGCTGATTTGGACGGACAAGTCCTGCTGACTGATGCAAAGCATCTGCCTTTTAGGGATTCGCATTTTGACGTGATATATAGTTACGGGGTCATTCATCACATTCCTGAGGTTACAGTGGTTCTCCAAGAGGCTAGGAGAGTGTTGCGCCGTAACGGGTTGTTCATGGGAATGGTCTATAACAGGGACAGTCTGCTCTACGCCTACAGTATCATGTATCTGCATGGAATCAAGGAGGGGCTTCTTGCTCAAGGCAAGAACGAGTTAGAAGTTGCTTCCAGCTTCTCGGAACGAGCTGCAGGCAATCTCTACACAAAGCCATACACCAAAGATGAAATAGCTGGCTTGCTGGGCGAGTTCTTTGGCGGGGTTCAGGTTGAGACGCACTATAATGTCATTGATACATTTGAGAGACGCAAGGTACGATTCGCGATTGATACCGGGAAGGCCGACTTGGGATGGCACCTGACGTTTAAGGCAACAAAGATCTGAAGATCTCCTCTAGAAGGCGTCTAGTCGTCATCCCTTTCGATAGTTGTTCTGAACAGGTCCGAGAAGTCCACGTTATCGAAGTGAGAACCCACCCACAGCGCTTGCCAAAAGAGGCCAGAGGGCGTCTTGACACACCGTCTCTCAGAGGGGGTGCACATGGTGCTCGGAGAACTGGCTCAATAGTTTAGTTTCCTGGCAATCTTCTCTTTGGATGCCCTACATAGCCGCCTGAGATGAGAGTCTGAAGGTCTTTTTCGAGCCTTGAGATCGCTTGCCCATCCTCAGGAGATAGGAGGTTGTTCAGAGCGAGAATCCTGCGGTTACATTTGAGAATCTCCAAAAAGGTTGGTGCCAACACCTCTTTCCAGTAGCCCGGTATGAGCTTGTAGTTATACGGATTTGCCTCTGCCCCGATATCGGCTTCCGATGTATAGAGAGAGGTTCTTTTCATGTGTAGCCAGCCCACGAAAACCGCCAAGGGGACACCGACAAAGGTTCCCCAAAAAGCGAAGTCAAAAAACCGAGGGAAGACCTTCAAAAGATCAGGCATGTTCTTGATCGCAAGGTAGTATACGGACACGGCCGTCGATGCATATCCTAAGAGGAACGCGAAGTAAGTTAGATATCCCAATCTAAAGTAGAACCAACCTCGATAGATCCATCTTGGATTGGCAAACTGCCGCAATCTCATTTCTCTTGCCCTCCAATAGTCAGAGAACCATGTGCCGAATAAGGCATTATCTTCCTTATACTCTATTTGGCGCGCGCTTCAAGAAAATCCTTATCAAATCCTAGGCACTCAAATACTTCCTTTCGGTATGCCATACAGCAGCCTGAGATGAGTTATCTTTGTGTCTCCACCATCAGCCACCACTACTTCATCTGGTGTAAGTGACTGACTCTCAACTGATTTGATGCATTTGGCAAGCTCAGCTGGCCTGTTCTTTGTGAATATTATGACAGAGGTTTTCAAATCCCTATCCTCAATGATCGACATTGGACTGAGTTGAATGGCGCAGCTTCATCCCGGCACGCGATTCATATTCAACCTTTTCAGAGGTCGCTAAGTATGTCGTCTTTGCAAAGATCAGGATTCTCATGTCAGTGAATCTTCCCGGAAATGGTGGCAGAAAATCATCCAGGGGCTTAGTCGACCGCAAGAGTATGACTTTCGTAAGACGGAATATTCTCGATTTGATTGTAGGTTTATGAGCGTCACGCTTTGTGCCTTCGGATATTCGTCCGGTATGCGAAACTGACGTTCGGAGGCACGCAACAATCCAGCATAAGCCACGGTAGGCCCGAACACCTATTCTAGGTAAGCCAAACTCGCATATCAGCTTACATCCATTCCTGTCAAAGATACTGACGTATTGTTCTTTCGACCTAATGACTAGGTAAGGTGCGGGTCTCTTGTTCTTTACTTTGATTGGACAGAAATCCATGGTGAGAATGTGCCCGCCCATTCTTAACACATTCGTTATGTTTTCGACTGCTCTGAGGAATTTTCGGTCATCAGTTATGTGTTGAAGAACGTTGATGCAGGTCACTAAATCAAAGGAATCCGAGGCGAAATCCATTTCTTCGACTCCGATAGTGTGGAGTCTCACCTTGCCGCTACCGACAAATCGTCTTCTGGCATAGTCAGTAGTCTCGTTGCTGACATCTATTCCAGTTGTGGTTGGCTCTCCATATTTCCTAAATGACCAGATTAGGTCTCCGGTCCCGCACCCCACATCCAAGATCTCGGTATTGGAGTTTATTGTGATGTGGGCGCGAGAAAGGATCTTGTCAATTGCTCTCAGACGCTGACCTTGGTCATAGGCGTAGAGCAACTTGTCAACTTCTCCTGTGTGTCCATATCTTTCAAACCTTGCATTCCAGAAGGATCTGGGATCATAGTTTGTTGTCATTTCTTTTTCTGTCCCTGGTATCCAATTGACTGCTCAGAGACAAGAACTGCAAATCACGAGCGATGTGCGTGAGTTTATGAAATAGTTAGGGTGGCAAGTCAAGATCAGACAGCCCTTGATTGGAATTGATGCTCCACAATAGTCTGGTTTGAAATTGTCTATTATGTTCCTAATTTGAGTAGTAGCGTCGAATGGTTTCAATTACATATTCGATGTCTTCGTCGTTGATCTCTGAGTTCATTGGTAGAGACAAGACTTCACGACAGATAGCTTCTGTTTCTGGCAGGTTGTATGTTTCCATTCCTAGTCCCACGTGTTTCCACATAGGTTTTGGCCAGTGAACCAAGACCTCTACGCCGTTATCCTTCAAGTGTCTCGTCAGATCGTCGCGTTGCTCTGTTCGTACCACGTAGTTCTGATAGATATCGTTGTATTCATCGCCCCTAAAGTGAGGCAGTCTCAGATCTCCAACGCCTGACAATCCTTTCCTGTACATGTCAGCCACTTGGCGACGACGTTCAAGCCACCTTGGTAGATATGTCATCTTCACGTTCAATATGGCCGCCTGCAGATTGTCCATCAGGCAAGAGAAGCCATGATAATGGTATTCTCCGGTCTCGCGATCCTCACCGTTGTAACGCAGTCGCGAGATCTTTGTTGCGACTTCTTCGTTGTTGGTGGTCACGGCGCCTGCATCTCCAAAGGCTCCTAGCACTTTGAAAGGATAGAAACTGAAACAACCTGTGAGACCGAAAGCTCCAGCCTTTACATTCTTGAACATGGCTCCCAATGCCTGAGCTGCATCCTCGATCACGATTAGGTTGTGTTTTTCAGCTAGATCCATCAGCGCATCCATGTTGCATACTCTTCCGTTCAGATGGGTCGGAACAATGGCTTTGGTCTTTGGAGTTACGGCGCGTTCAACTGCTGTAGCATCCACGTTGTAGTCTTGGGCGACGTCAACGAGAACAGGTTTGGCTCCAACATGGACGATTGCCGATACTGCTGCAAGGAATGTGTGGGCAGGTGTGATGACTTCATCGCCTGGTCCAATATGTGCGGCAATTAGAGAGAGGTGCAATGCATGGAATCCGCTATTCAGTCCTACAGCGTATTTCGTTCCGACAAAAGCCGCTAGACTTTTTTCGAATTCCTTCAGTTGACTTCGGTAGACTAAGTCTCCCCTTGCCAGGATAGCTTGTATAGTTGTGTCAATCTGATCCTTTATTCTATTGTAGTGAACATCAGGTTCGACGAAGCGGACCTTGTATGTCATATTTGTTTTCTCCTTCCTGCAACGATTTCTTAGGACTGACATTGTTGACTAGAGTGATGTTCTAGAGCTACTCTTTGGGATGACGAAGGCCAGTCCAAGACTCTTTTCACGGTAGACACGATGTTCGTGGCAGTAGGATAGTATGCTTTC
>Ga0209725_1001247_pt1 | contig 14691 bp, 8 predicted proteins | sample I18A1metaG_FD_184145 | JGI IMG/M metagenome (GOLD analysis project Ga0209725, IMG submission 184145) | Lake sediment bacterial and archeal communities from Gulf of Boni, Indonesia to study Microbial Dark Matter (Phase II) - ​I18A1 metaG... | ecosystem: Environmental > Aquatic > Freshwater > Lake... | reverse complement strand
GACAGGTTCTTCCCCTTCACTATTTGGGTAAGTATGGATTTCTCAGAAATGCTGCCTACCGCGAAGCCACTATCGAACACTGGAAGCTGGGAGAAGCCTGTCTGTCTCATAACAGCAGTAGCTCGTGCGACGGGGTCCTGTCGACGAACTCCGACAACTTTTCGGTTGGCTATTTCCTTAGCTTTGGTTTCGACCTTTCTTTCCAACTCTTCGAGTACGTCAAATATCTTCTTGGTCCCTTCATATGAAGGACTGACCTTGAGGGATTCAATCTTGGCTATCATGGATTGGCTGACGCCCGCCAAGAGCGCCAGATCCTTCTGAGTAAGGCCGAGGTTCTTTCTCCGCCTCGGTATCTCCTGCAACTGAGGAAGCATACGATTGGCCTGGGGGCCGCTACCTATATTCCTTTAGGAATATTCCTTGTACGAAGGCATTAATAGACAAGGCACGTCCTTTCTCGTCGCGAGGACACGTTCATGCGGAAGATTACGATAAACGAGTTGAGGCAGGTGCCCTTAGAGAAGCAAGGCGTCGAAATCGTTGAGAGGAAGGGACTGGGACACCCCGACTATATCTGCGATTCCATAATGAACGAAATCTCAATTGCGCTGAGCAAGGAGTATAAACGACGGTTCGGAGAAATTGTTCATCACAACATCGACAAGGGGCTTCTCGTTGCCGGTGAAACTGAGGGCCGATTCGGAGGAGGCACGATCAAGCGGCCCATGCTAATGGTTTTTGGAGACAGGGCGACCTTTCAGATCAACAAGGACAGAATTGACGTTGACAGGATCGCTGTTGAGACCGCTAAGAATTGGTTCAGAACAAAACTAAGATTTGTTGATCCGGAAAGGCACGTGAAGTATCAGGTTGAGATCAAGCCTGGCTCAGCCGAGCTCACAGACATCTTCAAGCGGAGAGAACTTGGGAAGGAGCTCCTCGGCGCGAATGACACCTCCGCGGCAGTTGGATATGCGCCTTTGACTGCGACAGAGAAGGTGGTACTTGAAATCGAAAGGCATCTGAACTCTCCGGACTTCAAGAAGAGCTTTCCTGAAAGTGGAGAGGACATCAAAGTCATGGCGTTGAGGCATAACGATCGACTCGAGCTCACGGTTTCAATGGCTTTTGTCGACAGGTTCATAGGAAGCGAGAACGACTACTTCACAAAGAAGAAGTCGATACATGATACATTGAGAAGCTTTGTGAAGTTGAAGACACCCATTAGCAAGGTTGACATAGACTTCAATACGCTGGATGCCAGAGGAAGAGGACTTTCTGGAATTTACACAACGGTCACGGGCACATCGGCTGAAGATGCCGACAGTGGCCAAGTGGGAAGAGGAAACCGCGTCAACGGAATAATACCGCTGAACAGACCCTCCAGTTCAGAGGCAGCCGCAGGAAAGAACCCTGTTAGCCACGTCGGCAAGATCTACAACTTGCTCAGCTTCAAGATTGCTGATAGAATACAGCGAGAAGTCTCCGGCATCGAGGAAGTGTATGTCTGGCTTTTGAGTAAGATAGGGATACCAGTCGACCAGCCTGCAATTGCGTCAGCACAGCTGATCCTTTCAAAGACGACGAGAATAGAGGACGTGTCGCCTCAGACGAGAGACATACTGGATGATGAATTGGACAGGTTGGATCGTTTCTGCGAAGATCTCTCGGAGGGAAAAGTCCCGGTCTGCTAGCCCTCTTCCTTTTTCTTGCCATCCTTTCCTGTAGACAATTCCTTGAAGAGCCTTTCGAGCTGCCGCTTCATCAGTCTAACATCTTGGCTTAGGTTGAAATAGTCTGCAAACGTCTGCGTCGTTCTCAAGACCTTGGTTCTCCCAAGCTTCGACTCTGAAACCAGCTGAAGATCTTCAAGCTGCCTCACATGGTCGTAGGTTAGCTTTCCTCGAACCTTGACCACGTAGGACTGGGTCACCGGCTGCTTGTGGGCAATGAAGGATAAGGTCTTCAACGGGCCAGGGGTCAGCAGTTTTCTTGTGGCAAGTTTCTTGACTGCGGTGACGTACTGCGGTTTCAACTGCATCACGAACCTTCCGTCTTGGAGCTCAAGCACCTCAAGTGAGGTGTCAGACTGCTTATATCGTTCCGCCACCGACCTAGCGATCTCCCTGACCTTGTCCTCTGATCTCATCTTGGCGATGGAGGCAAGAGTCTGAAGGTCAAGAGGTTTTCCGGCGACGTAGAGTGCACCCTCGATGAGCTGAAATTTACTCTTAACTGTTGAAACGCTAACCAGTTCATTCTGCGCCAACCGGAGAATTCGCCTCCGTCAGCCTTATCGTAATGTCACGGAACCCCTGATCCTGGAGTAGAATGAGTCTATTCTGACAGGCGAGGAACAAGATCATGATAAACCGCCTAACTACTTCCACGACCGACAGGCCTCTCGTCAGCTTCACAAAAGAGATCAGAGAACTTCTCTTAGACAGCTCCTTCAAGCGATGATAGAATATCTCCAACCTTTGATCAATGTCTGTGAGGAATTCATCCAATCCATCAGTTAGCTGGGCGGGCAGAAGGAGGGGACTCTTCTGCTTTGCCAATACAGCTCTTTCACTTTCAAGAACCTCCTCAAGCGCCCTTAGAAGTTGCTCGGCAGAGGCTGACACGAACTCATATCGTATAGGAAGCGGGAGAGGGGGAGGAATCTCCTCATCGATTCTTGTCAGCTGTGGCTTAGGCGGTTCCTCCAGCTTGAGCACATACTCAGATTTCATGCGGTGAATGATCGCGGAAGATAGAAGAGCAGTTCCTGAGGCTGTGAAGTCGATATATCCGCTCTTCTTCATCTCAGTGAGGAAGGAATTCAGTAGAAACGTGACGTTAACATCCCAAGGTTTGAGCCTATGAAGACGAATGAGGTCGAAGAGGATCACATGCGGCGGCTGGAGCCAGAAGGGCTTCTCATCTAGATCCTGTGTCAATTGGATGCAACCGCCAGAGGGAGTGTGACCATTTGGGATATTCCGTCTTGTACAAAGACGCCGTATACTTTGTTGGCTCGGCTTATTGTTGTGTCTCTCAACGAAATTGCAATGAACTGTGACCCCTTTGACTTTGACTTGAGAAGCTCAGCCAATCTTTGGGAGTTCAGAGCATCTAGGTGAGCGTCGATCTCATCGAAGATGTAAAAGGGCAGCTTATGAATGGCTTGCAGGGCGAGCAGGAAGCAGACCGTCGCAACAGACTTCTCGCCCCCACTGGCAGAGTTGACTGCAAGCTCCGCCTTGCCAGGAAACTGAAGAAGCATCTCCAATCCTCCCTCGAACGGTTCTTCAGAATTCTCCAGTACCAACCGGCCTTGGCCCCCGTCGCTTATCTCGGAAAAAGTTTCTTGGAAATTTCTGTTAACCTGATTCAAAGCCCCCATGAACGCATCATGCTTCTTCCTGTCAAGTTCATTCATGAAAGAGATTATCGAGAGCTTCTCTTTCTCGAGTTCACCTATTCTCACTGAGAGCTGCCGGTAATTGCCTATTACTTCTTCATATTGTTGAGGAGCAAGTTGATTCACTGCGCCTATGCGCTCCAGCTCTCTACGCAACACCTCCAGAGTGCCTTCGATTCTTCTCGTCTCTTCCAAGCACGGCTCCGCAGATTCCTCATGTCCAAGTTCTCTCAGTCTGGCAAGGCAAGCCGCGATCTGTGTCTCCTTCTCCTTGACTTGTGCTGAAGTCTGGTTGTTGGCTTGACTAAGGGATTCGTACTCTGCATACGTCTTGTCAATGTCCTCCTGTATCTTTCTGAGTTCAGTTTCGGCTGCCTCGCAGTGCTCCCTGATCGAGAAAACGGCAGATGCAAGCGCTTCCTTTCTTGTTCGTAGATCTTTCAGTTCAGTTCTGGCCGCCTCTAAGCTCTTCCTAGATTCATCCAGACTTCCTTCTCTTCTTTCGATTTCTTGGCACAGTGTCTCTGACTGGACGCGCGCCTGGTCCAAGGTGGAGGCCAATGTTCCAATAGATCTTTCCAAGGAGGAAAGCTTCCCTTCGATGTGAACCTGCTCCTGCTTCAACTCGTTCAACGGTTTTGTCAAGGCGAGGAGCTCATTCTCGATCTGAACGAGGTAGCTTGACTTGGCCGAAAGTTTCAGGGAATTTCTTTCCTTCTGCAGTTGCATTAGTTTCGGCCTGGCTTCACTCTGAAGACTTTTGAGTCGGGACAGCTCTTCAAGTTCTTTCTCGATCTCATCCGCGGCTGCCTTGGCTCTTGATCTAGTTGCTTCTAGTGATTTCTTCGCAAGCTGAAAGTTTTCTTGGATCTCTGCTATTTGTCTGCTAGCTCTCTCAATAGCGTTTGTGCCCTCGATTTCGGTCTGCTTCAAAGCAGAGACCTCCCCCGTCAATCTCCGCATTTCAGCTTCCCCTCGCTCTATCAGTGTCTCAAGAGAACGAAGAGTTTGGTCAAGATTCTGTATCGCCGAAGAGGAGGGCACAATGGACGTAAGTTCGAATGGTTCCCGGAAGTATCCGGCCTCTATCCCTCCTCCCGGCTCATAGAGATCTCCTGTCAGCACAACGGCTCTGAGCCCTTCAACGGAAGCCAAGAAGGCGGCCTTCTGATCTTCTGCTAGAATCGTATCACCGAAAACGAAATTCAAGGCAGGCCTGACCTCGTCGGGGCATTCTATGAAGTCTACAAGCCGCCCCACTACGCCAGGCATTCCCAAACAATTCTCAATGGGTTGCATGGGTGAAACGCTGTTTGCCGGTATGATCTTGAGCCTGCCCAGTTTTGCCCGCTTTAGGATTTCAGCGCAGACCATTGCGGTTTCGACATCTCTGACTACAAGCGCAGTCATCCACCCACTTGATGCAGCCTCCGCAGCTCTCAGGCACCTTTCGTTGATCTTGATAAGGTTCTGAAGCCTCCCGTAAACTCCGACTATTGCTCCTGCCGCAGCCATTTCCTCAATTCTTCTGAGAGCACTCTCTTCAGGAGCCAATGTCTCAAGAAGCTCTTTCTGGGTCTCAAATTCAGAGACAGACAGCCGGGCCTTCTTCGCTATTTCCGCGGCCTCTCTGATTTCTTGCTCCGTTATCTTCAGAAGGAGCCGGTTCTGTTCAAGCTTGCTGATGCCTGCTTTGATTCGCCTCTCCTCTTCCGCACGTAGCAGAGTGATCTCGTCCAATCGTGTGTTCATTTCTTCGATCAGTTTCTGATAGTCTGAACATCGCCCCTCCAAAGTCTGTCTCTGATTCTCTAGCAACTCGATCTTTGCCGTTTTGCCTGCGATCTGCGTTTCGATGCCTGCCAGTGACTTGGAAACGTTCTCCATCTCCTGTTCGATACCCTCGATCTTCGCAGTATTCTCTCCCAGCCTCTCCCTCGTGAAACGAACCTTCTCAGAAAGTGCATCATACTGTTTCTGCTTCTCGCTTACTGACGATAAGATGGCTTGATGCCTTTCCTCAAGTGTCTTCTGCTCCTCTTTCATTTGGTTGAAGGAAGATAGAAGTTGGTCGAAATGAAGTTGAAGTGCTTCCTTCTGCCTTTCAAGGGCGGTAAGATTGGTCTGCTCCGACTCGATCTGAGCGGTCAGGCCGGCCGCTGTTGCGTTAGCGTCTCCTATTTTCATCTCCACTTCGGAAAGTTCACTGCTTCCCTTGTTGGTCGCATCCAGCTCGAACTGCTTTCTTTGCGATTCGAGAAGCTCTCTTCGCTTTCCTAACTCTTCTCTCTTCCTTTTGATCTGGTCAATTCTCCCTTGAGCTGCCTCGGCTTCCTCTTTCAGTTGCCCGAGAGCTTCGCGTAGCTTTCTAAGTTCTCTTGTAACAAGTGAGGCATCCAGCCGGTCTATCTCTCTATTAAGAGAGGTATATCTGAGGAAGTCGTTTCTTTCTCTTTCAAGTGATTCTACCCTGTTTCTCACTTCTTCGATTCTTGCAGACGCGACCCTCAAATTGGTGTCAGCTACACTAAGTTGTTTCTGAGCTTCCTGTTTTTTCAGGTCGTAGATCCCGATTCCAACCATGTCCTCGATTATCTTTCGACGTTCCTCGGCTGTGACTTCTGCGAGCCTAGTTATTGCATGTTGGGGAATCAGGTTGTATCCAGTGACCTGAATGTCAGCTGAAGACAGTATGTCTGTGAGTTGTTTTCGGGGGATTCGCCGTCCATTCAGCCGGTAGACTCCTTCTCCTCCCTTTCGAAACTCTCTCGAAATGGTGACCGCGTCCGCCTCGACGGGAATCCGTCTATCCGAATTGTCAAACTGGATTGAAACCCAAGCGGATCGAGACTGAAGTTGGGGAGATGTCTTGTGGATGATGTCAGTGAAGGAAGTGCAGCGAAGTTCCTTCGCACTGAGTTCGCCTAAAGCAAACCTGACGGAGTCCATGACATTTGATTTGCCTGATCCATTCGGCCCCGTTATGACAGTGAGACCTTTATCGAGCGGGATGGAGACTTTCTTTTCGAAGGTCTTGAAACCTCTCAGCTCGATCTTCTTGATGTAGACCAGAATTCGCCGTGCTCCTGCTCCTTCATCTAGTTCATCCGCTGAGTCGGGGGGTCGAGTCTTAAATCGTTTTTAAAGGTTCTTTGACATAGTGAACGCTACGGTATCTGAGTCTGCACTGGCCGCTTTCGGCCCTAGATGTAGGTTGGCAGCGGCTTCTAGCGTGGTTTTCTCTTTGTCACAGCCTTGGCAAGAATCAGCAAGACCACGGCTACGATGGGCAGCAGATAGGCCTCAAACTCTGGTATTGGAATCTCCGATCTTTCCAAGTAGAAATTCATCTGCATCGCGCCGCCTTCCGAGATTGCTATGATCTTGCTCTGTGTCTTGAAACCAGGATGTTCAACTGTCACGTTCAGGAGACCTGATGGTAGAAACATGACGTAGCTGCCGTTGAGACCGGTTGAGACCGATTCAACCAGGACGCCATCACTGTATGCCGAGACTCTTGCCCAAACCAGAGGCATAGCCTCATCATACATATTGTAACCCCAGACTCTGCCGCTCAGGGTGCCTCCACCCCGCATCGCCGACACCGGTCTAGGCATGCTGTATATTAGGAGAAAGAGAGCCATGGCTGCCAAGACTGTGGGTACAAGCTGCATCTCTTTCTTCATTGGCTGACCTCTCTTGCAGCAGAAACATCTGGAGGGAGTCCCATTAAGGTTTTCGAATTGAATCCGCCTATCTTTGCCAAGCGGCGGGCTTTGATTTGCTCTCCGATTGAGTATATGGCCAAAGTCGTTGCGATGCCTGACAGGCATGTCGACGCAATAAGGAAAATGAAAGTGGCGGTCGTGGTCGTTATTGGGGCGCGAGTCACCTCGCCGAAGACCACCAACTCAGCCCCTATCAAGAGAACCAGTCCAATGTACTTTGCCAAATTCCGTCCTAGGCTAGGTCTCCTCTTCCGGGTAACACGAAACGCTAGGAGGAAGGGGGGCGTCAGGTAGACGATGCCGACTAGTGCAGAAGCAATGAAGCCAGCGGCAAAGAAGGCAACTTCAGAAGTTGGGCCTATCGCAAGGTAGGCTGAGGCTGACAAGGCTAGTATCCGCAAAGTCGGGTAGAATAGCACTGCCAAGCCCATTTTGAGGGTTTGACTCTCGCCAATTGATTCGGATAGGTTTGGCGCCAAAGAATGAAACACTTGGTCAAAGGCATCAGACCAATGCTTTCCGGCGAATGTCTTTGGAATGTGGCGCTCCCTTGCGGCCTTTACAATTGAGAGTTCTGGGAAGCGATCTTGGTCGTATGTGGCCAGCAGTATTTTCAGAAGTCCTTTTGGCTTCTTCACGTAGACCAGTTCAAGCCTCTTGGGCGAGTTGACTGTTTGAGGTAAGTCAATCTGCTGTCCGTCAGAGCTTCTCCATGTCTGGAAGACATACTGATCGACGCCAGCTTGGATCTCGGCAGGAGCTTCAAGAATGATCTCGGAGCCTGCGTCTACCCATTCCGAGAAGTCGAAAGGCATTGTCCCGTTCCGCCACTTCGAGTTGATCCTGACCGTGACACTCGTTCCATTCGGAAGGCCAATGGCTCTCAAGCTAACCATGTACTGTGTTCTCCAAGTCGCAGTCAGAGTCTTAGGGCGATCCATCATTACTGAGGCTTCGCAGGAAACCCCATCATAGTCTCCTGTCCATTTCGTGAAAGCGTAGCGGACCCCAGTCCCTACGTCAATCATGGACTCGATGGAGAGCTTTGCCGTTGTGCCTGCCGGTATCCATCCTTGGCCTGATGGCTTGCCGTGGTCGCTTAGTATTCGAAGTTCGTATTCGGTCTTCCAGTTTGCGATAATGGCTCGAGGGCCGGTCATTATGAAGGTGATTTCTGTTGACTCTGAGGTCAGATCGCCTGACCAATTGGTGAATACTCTCCTGGTGCGGTTCCCTTGGTCGACAACAGAGGGTGCTTTCAGTCGAACTGCTGATCCTTCTCTATACCAACCCTGTTCAGCAAAAGGGCCGACCGCTGACACTATCGTGAGGTAGTGTTCGACAACCCAGTTTGCCGTGAGGTTGTATGGCTTGTTCATGGATAGCTGGAGGGTGGTTGAGTTCGAGGTGTAGTTTCCGCTCCAGTGAGAAAAGACGAGACGCGTCTTCCCTTCATTCACAGAGACCGGAGAAGTTGCCTTTGCCGTGGCTGTGCTATTTTCATCATACCAACCATCCCCAGAGGTTGTGCCCTTGCCTGAATCTATTGTGAGACGATACTGAGTTTTGTATTCGGCTGAGAGAGCTACATCTCCAACAGCGTGGTAGATTCTTGGGTTCGAAGTGTCGCCGTCGCTCCATCGAACAAAGACCTGTCGCCTTCCAGAAGACAAAGGATGCTCGTACGGAGCCTCAATCGTCTGCTGTCCTGGCAGAATTGGCACTTCAATTGTTGTTGTTCCGTTTGCGGCATACGCTGTGCCATTGACTCGGATTGATCCGCCCGCCCATGGAAGTCTCACCGAGAGAACCGACCCCACTACGAATTCGCGGATGATCTCGTTGTTGTAACGGTTAAGCTCGCTTAAGCGACCTGCAGAATCAATAACGCATTTTATCACATGTTTGCCAAATGTAGCGTTCCAAGTCAGTTGAACGGATTGAGATTGCCCGGGTTCAAGTGTATAGGTATTCGTGTAGAAAAGCTTGCCATCGATATAGATCTCTACGGTGAAGTTCAAGGCCGTCGCTGTACCTTGATTTGTCACGTAGGTGGATAATGTGGTCACGCGGCCCGCACGCAAAGGATACGGAGAGAGGTCCAACCTTGTAACTGCAAGGTCGGAGGCAGGCCCCACACGATTGATTACCAACCGGTAGTTCTGCTCGATTGTCCCCAAAATTGATACATATATCTTGTTGGTCTGGTCGCTGAACGTTCGTCCCGGCTTGAATGTGGCATCATCCATGGTAGCGGTCAATGGGTTTGCGTCGATTACTCTGATACTTCCGGCACCACTGATTTCTCCGTCAACATAGGTTACAAGCAAGCCGGCATCTGGCAGACCAATGTCGAAACCGATTCTCTGTCTCAGCTCAACTAAGTAATACGTCCTGTCAGTGATGGGAATCTTGACAACTAGCGTGGTCCCATCCAGCTCAAAGGGGCTAATCGTGACGTTCCGAATGACGCCACTCGGCACAACTACTATTTGGCTTTCCGATACCCATCCAAGTCTGATCTTTTCCCATGCTATCATGTGAGCTGGACTACTGCTCGGTGGGTTGCCGTTCCAGAGCCCCTTTCCCATAAGCTCCCATCTGCCGACGTAGTCGCTTCTTCGATATGGATCGTAAAGGTCGGGAAGGCCGAGAAGGTGAGCGAACTCGTGAGCGACAACCCCAACCGTGTCCGCTCCTTGGCTCTCTATCTCCGGAACAATCATGGCTTTCGAGAAAGAGACACCATCTTTGGTCTTGAACCAAATACCCATGAGATAGGCGCATGACCATAGGTCATTTGGGTTACCTGAGGTCTCCTGACCCGGGCCCGCATGAAGTATCATTAAGTAGGAGTATTGGCTGAAGTCTATTTCCGGGTCCGCTGCGTCGATTGCTTCTTGGATGAGAGCCCAACTGTCTGGCGATCCATCACCGTTTGGGTCATCAATGTTCAATGCGCTGTCACGTCCATACGCCCCCTCGGTTTTGTTCATTTGGTACCATCGTGAAACACTTCCAGTGAGGGAGATCTTGTTGTAAGAAACTTCTCGAAAGTATTGGCTGACTTTATTGAAGACAATGTCGTACGTCTCGCTTCTGCTCTTCGTGTGGTTTACATTCGTAAACTCGGCACAAAGCACAAGTACGGACTGAGGACCGGCCGGGGCGAGCCCATACCCGAAAGAGATCGTCAACGGAATGGGCATCGGAACCGTCTCATTGAAGGGAGGCGAGAAGCTAGTTGAGACAGCAGGCATAGCCGAAGTGAAAAGCGGACAAGGCACAATCGTTCTGACCGACATGAGAGTAATGATGCATAGAAGAACGGGTAAGCCGGAAATTCTAGTCGGGTGCTCTCTCACTACTGATCCTCCTACTCACAAGTCCCACTCATAGCGCGACCTCCTAGCGTGATACTTGCGACATAAAGCGGTTCAAAGCACATTATCATGCAGAGGCGGCGACAGTGCCAAGCAGAAATCTACATGTGCTGGTCATTTTTGACGCAGCGGCATCAACCGTTACGGTTCTCGAGAGTCGAGATAGCTGTCTTGGCCCTTTAAAAGCGCGAAGATGCGAATTCCCGAGTCACGACACAATCGCGATATCTCAACCGTTTTCCGGCAACCGGTGCGATCAATCCTTGAGCACCAAGATTGAGACTATGCTGAAGTTCTGTGCTAGTGTGGCAAGGAATTCATCCGACAAGACTCTTCGGGCGACTGAGACAACTCTCCGAAGCAACTTCGACTGGATATTGAGTCCTTTGATTTTCATGAGCGTTCTTTCATATGTCAGGTCAACTGTTCGATGAACACTAGCCAACGAAAGAACGTTTCTGCGAGTCTTCGGAAAGTACCCTTCATAGCTATCTCCCTTGCGAGTGATCCTGACGTAGATATTTGCCAATGGCCGGGGAACCCATGAAAGAAACGGGAGCAGAAAGTGAGGCTCTATGATCTGATACTTATTCGCACACTGAAGGTATGCCGCTCCGTTTCGAGCTAGGACCCTAGACAGCTCCTGCATCAATTTAGCTTGATCGAAAACATGCTCCAATACGTCATTACATAAGACGAATTCAAAACTCTCGTCTCTGAATGGGATGCTCGTCGCATCACCCAAAACTAAATCTAAGGAAGCGTTCTCTCGGGCTTGTCGCACATAATGCTTCTCTCTGTCAAGGCCCACTAACAACGGTGATACTTGCCGAAACGATCCCGATACAGGAACCGGCCCGCAACCAAGATCCAACATAGTTCTCCCCTCCAGAGATATCCGCCCCCTCAGGAGACTGAGAACTTCCTCAGCTCTCTCACTTGACCTCTCTGCGTAGGACTTCGAAATAGAGATAGCACCCGAGTCGCTTCGTGAAAGAGATTTGCGCAATGGTAGTCCGCTCTGATATTTCCTTGCAAGGTCTCCTCGTAGGAGAGCTGCTTTGTTCAGCTCTCAAAGCAAGATCTACGTCGGCCCTATGTGATCCTTGCTATCACCAACGCTACGAAATATGCTGTCAAGAGCGAAGGAGCGATCGTCTCGACCGCGAGGCCGACTTGCAAGATCGTGGATACTGACAAGACTTGTCCGATCAACACCAATCCAATCCCAACAGCAGCCGCGGTCATGAATAGTATGAGCCATTTGGCTGACGGCGACCTATGTGTCCCTCTCTTCCACGCTACGGCAAGAAGAGCAAGGAGGGGTCCTAGGTAAATTGGACCAACAAACGCGCCTGTCAGTCCCCACGTTGTGACATCTTGAAGCCATTGAGGAGCCCCTGTGGCAGCTGAGGCCAGTGTAACGATCTCACTGATTTTCAGCAAGGGATACAGAAGGCCCGCTGTCACTTGGCTTGGGACAGGGGCATTCTCAAGGAATCTTATGATACCCTGCAGGAATTGTGGCCACCGTGACTGCCGGCCAGTGGGAGAAACGATTCGTGTCACGGTAGTAACGGAACTTTCAAGGGGGTCATAGTCAGGATCATAAATCCACTTGGCCTTGAAGTAGATCTTTTCGCCGCTATGGGCCTCCCAAGCGTACTCGTAGTTGCCATTCGTATCTGTCATTACCGTGGCAATTGGAACCCACTCAGTTGAATCTTGGCTGCAGAAAATCGTAACATTCGTGGGCGATCGTGAGGGAGTGGTTGTGCCTTTTATTGTGACCGTGTTTCCCAGAAGTAAGGTGGTAGGAACTACCTGCAGAGTTATCTTACCTGCAAAAGGTTCCTCAGTCTCGTATCTTGCTATGAGTTGCATTGGGCTCTTCAAAGTAGCCGGGAGAGCTATTGTTGACCCGGCTTCTGTTTGCCACCGGCGGAACACGTATCTCACTTGGGAGGCGGTGAGGTTTGCCGGATATATCTTGATCGTCAAAGAGGAGTCTGCGTTCACCCATTGTCGATGTGTGAACGGAACTTGGACAGTTGTCTGGTTTTCATCTATCGCAAGAGTCACAGTGACGCCTGAAGGTAATCCTTTCGTAGAGATTTGGACTTCATATTGTCGTTTCCAGCTTGCGCGCAGCGTCTTAGGCTTGTCAACTATGGCTACTCCCTCAAAGTTGCTGCTTTCCTGATCTCCAGTCCAACCACAGAACAGAAGCCTAGTCCTGTTCGAGAGATCGATAAACGGTTCTATCGAGAACTTGGCGGTCGTCCCTAAGTCGTACCATCCCTCGCCAATCGGGGATCCATATGGTGAGTTCAACGATAAGTAAAACTGCGTTCTGTATTTGAGGTATAGATTCGTGTTCTGCGTGATCCTTACGAATGTCGGGTTTGACTTTGCGAACGATTTCCACTCGCTGAAGACCCATCTCGAACCGCGACCAGCAGTTATCTCGTTTTCGGCCTCAACTGCTATGTCCCCCATCGGGACTCGAACCTCGATCATCCCTTGCTCATTCGTCTTGAAGGGAAAACCGCTGATCTTTACTGTCACATTCTTAAGGTCGGAGATCACGGCCAGAGAACAGGGAAAGCGTCCTCGCATCCACAAAGCCGTTATCGTTTCGAAGGGTGGTTGATAGAGATCGTTCAACCGAATAGTATAGGCTCGATACACGTGTTCTCGATCAGACTCGAAGAAATAGAAGATGGAAAAGTAGTATCTTCCGCGATAGTCACACATCAAGAACCATGTTTGATCCACATCCTTTAGAATCGGGTATAGAGATAAGGAGTCGCTTCCGTTTACGTATAGTCCTTTTTGGTCGTCTATGAAAAGATTGGCGCCCAAAGCTGATATATCACTTGAGATCTTTGCCTCGGCGATAATGGAGAGTCTCGGCATCGGCACTGACGGAGACAGACATGTCTTGTTCTTGACGCGGTCGGCTCCATAGAACAGATAGCCCTCTTGTATAGATCTCTCGTAGTCATAGTGCCAGAGAGTGAACGAGCCTGTCCCATTACGAAGGAACATGTATGATATTCTGAAGTTGGTGGAAGTGACGTTTGCCAGAAGTACTATCCAAGCATTCCGTCCTTTGTCATACACGGCCGTCCAAGGAATCACCGTGAAATACATTTTCTTCAGGAAGAGGATCCCTCCCTCGTTTGTGGCTTTGAGGTAGTCGCCGCTCTTCGTCTCTGCGTCAACGGAAAACTCAACTATCGAATTCCTGACTGAGGAGGATGCCTCTTTTTGATAGGCAGAAAAATCCGCATGCGCCATTGCCAGTCCATGACATGGCAGAGTTGCCGTCGTCATTCCTGCAATTGCCAGCAAGACTAAGAAAGCTATTGCGAATCTCAATCTCAAGGTTCTCCGATCAAACTGCAAGTTTGGTTACTCGCCAATCGTATAATGTTTTGAAGCAAGTACACATAAAACAGACAAAGGGCATTCATCGCGGTTGTCATTACCAGAGCAAACCGATGAAGACCACTCAAAGCCCTTCATAGTCTGTGTAGGTTGGCCCCATGATCCTCCAGAATCCGGCAACTCGGCCAAAACCCACATAAGAGCAAGACAAGACGTTCCTGTGTTGCAGATATCTTGCTAGAGAGATCAACGGAGTGAAGGCATTTGAAGCGGCGACTAAATTCCCTACGAGTTGCGTGTATTGTGGCTGTTCTACTCACTGGCATGGTTGAAGCGGTATTACTCGCCTCAGTGACTACTGCTGTTGATATAGACATTGTTACTCGAATTGAAAAAGGGACTGACTGGCTTCTAGGACAAGCCGTAGAATACCGAGACAACAGATACGGATTCACAAGTGAAACGGACCAAGTAGAAGAGGGAAAGATATACTCGGAAGAGAACGCAAGGGTTGCGTGGACCATGTGCAACTACCACTTAGACTTCACGTCAGCGAAGCATGATAGGTGGTTGAAGGCTGCAGTTGAGTTTATTCTGGAAAGCCAGGCCGGGACTTTGGACTTTCACGGCTACTACGACCTAAAGCAAAAGCGGTGGGCCGCCTCCGGATCGTTCTACTACTGGAACGCTCACATAATAGCTCTGCTTGCGCAAACCGCCTTCGTCATGCGCAAACTTCCACAGCAAACCATCGAGTATGAATTTTGGGATAGAGTTG
>Ga0209725_1001246_pt1 | contig 14692 bp, 20 predicted proteins | sample I18A1metaG_FD_184145 | JGI IMG/M metagenome (GOLD analysis project Ga0209725, IMG submission 184145) | Lake sediment bacterial and archeal communities from Gulf of Boni, Indonesia to study Microbial Dark Matter (Phase II) - ​I18A1 metaG... | ecosystem: Environmental > Aquatic > Freshwater > Lake... | reverse complement strand
TACTGCTCCATGTCGCCGGTCTTGATACGAGTTCCAATATGTAGGCCAGCTGCAAGCATCTCTTCCAGAGGCAAGAGGAGGTTCTCAACCTTCGGCATTGCCTCCTTCTCTTCAACGTCGGACACGCGCTATTCCTCTTTGATGCTGTTTTTCGAATTTGGGTTCACCGTACAAGTGAACAGCTCATTTAAGGATAGCACTCGCCGAGCTGCCGAGTGATCAAGAGGAAACCCGAGTTTTGCAGCCTACTTCACTTCGAAATGTAGTCTGAAACCTGTGTCGACTGGCTCGGCCCTTCGAACCTCCACTGCACCGATCTCGTTCAGGTTCCGCACGTGAGTCCCTCCGCAGGGAATTGCGAGCTGCCCCTCGATCGTCACTATCCGGAGTTTCTCCCTCCTCGGTAGTCTTGAGATATTGGGCGCGTCGGCGATCAAGCGCTCAGCATCAGTCCTGTCCAGTATTCTTGTTTCAACATTCAGCCCCCGCTGGACGTAACTGTTCGCAAGTCCGGTAAGCCGCTCGAGGTCGAGGCCAGAGTAAATCGGTCCTCCGTACCCAACGTAGGGGTCATCCCCGAGCCACGAGTCCGTTGTCTCGACGCGAGAGCTAGTAGCCGTTGCGAGGCAATAATCCAGTAGGTGCGCAGCCGTGTGCCTTTTCATCAGCAGGAACCGGTTTGGCCAATCGATCTTGCACGTAGCGACACCGTCCGGTTTTCCGTCCGCCTTTCCATAGTGAATGATCACTCCGGCATGTAGCATCGCCCTTTTCACATCGACACGGAAAGATTCGCCCTCTAACGTCCCTTGATCAGATGGCTGCCCGCCCGCTCTCGGATGAAATATCGTTCGGTCGAGCGCCACGTACGCCATGTTCTTCTCCTCAACGGCCTTTAGAACATGGGCGCTCTCTGATTGCAGATACGAGTCTTCCAAATAGACGCATGTTGTTGGAACAACATCCTGAACGAATTTTGCGAGATCAACCAAGTCCGAAACGTCCTAGCTTAGCCACTGTCTTACTCCGCCTTGGGTGGGAATGATCGGTCATTATCAAGACCTCTCTTATCTTCTAATGCTTCTGACAGCGATAACGGCTGCGCCGCTCCAACCACTATCGCAGCTAGGTAGCGCTACAGTGCGGCAATCTTCTGCACTAAAACTAGTGAAGCGTTCACAATGAATAGCTGTTCATTCTGGTTGAAAGACTTTGAAACTTGGGAACTTCTCTCCGAGAAGCTAGTGCAATTTACGGGAAGTGACTTGCGCTTCTGTCTGGGGCGACGGATCAGGGATTTCTGATGATCTCACTGCGGTCACGCACCACGGTGTTTCTCGTTTGGCTAGTTCCTTTCGTGATGTACTCAGTGGCCTACACAACATTCGGTTCGTCTATCGCAGTTCTAGCGGATGTGCTTAAGCTGGGTCCAATTGAAGTTGGGATACTTGCCAGCGCGTTATCGATAGCGTTTCTGACCACTTTTCCAGGCGGAATTCTCTCAGACAAGCATGGAAAGAGAAGAATCGTCTCGATGGGATTGGCGCTGTGCTCAGCCGGTTTGGCCGCTATTGGGGTATCCAATTCATTCGTGGCTTGTTTCGTTTCTGATGTTGGGGAAACCTTCTGGCCTGGGGTGTAGAGGCCTGTATCGTTGCTTGGCTAATCATATTCCTCACGGCTGAACGAGGGCTTGGTTTCCTCTTGGCGACCTCTTCCCTGTCCGTCTATTTCCTACTGCAAGCGATTGGGAAACCGCTTTGGGGGTTGTTCGCTGACAAGTGCGGCTACACGCTGGCCGTTAAGATCTGTGCCATAGGCGGCGGCATTCTGCTAACTTCAGCAATTGTCAGCCGGCCGGGCCTTCTTCCGGTCATCCTAATGGCACCGATGGGCTTCTTCCTAGGAGGAGTGATCCCGAACATTACCACGGCTGCTTGCAGCAGATTTCAGTCCGCAAGCGGTGCCGCTTCAGGGATAGTCAACTTGGGTGGGGACATCGGGAGCATTCTGCTACCCTTCGTTTTCGGGATCGTTGTCTTTCTCAGCAATGCATTCTGGCGCTTCCTGTTGGTGTGCTCACTAGCAGTCCTCGTTGGGTTGATCACTAAGCAGTTCGAGCGCGGCCGACAGAGCTCCAGCAGCATCCATTCCTTCTCAAACACACAATACAGGGTAGGACTTATTGCGAGCGAGCTGGGCTCCTGAGGAAAGAAAAAGGGCGAAGAGGATGAGCGGATGAACATCGTTATTTTCGGACCGCCCGGCTCGGGAAAGGGAACCTACGCTTCTAGACTCATGAAGAGGCTTGGTATTGTCCACATCTCGACCGGTGACTTAGTCAGGGAAGAGATACGTAGCCAAACACTGCTTGGAAAGAAGATTGAGAAGTACAGCAGCTCTGGGACATTAGTGCCAGACGATATCATCACAGACATACTGAAGAAACGCCTGAGCTCTGAGCTGTCGAAGGGTTTCATTCTCGAGGGATATCCAAGGACTGTGGGCCAAGCGAAGGAACTCGAAAAGATCACGACGATTGACGCTGTGGTGAACCTCAACGTTCCCGACAGCGTGATTGTCGACAGACTATCAGCGAGGCTCCAATGCAAGAACTGCGGAGCGATATACAATGAAAAGACCATGAAACCGAAGACCGCTGGGAAATGTGACAAGTGCGGCGGCGAACTGTTCAGGCGGGTCGATGATCAGCCAGATGTCATTCGGGAACGTCTCAAGGTCTACAGAGACGCGTCCGAGCCCGTCGTAGAGTTCTATCGGTCAAGAAAGCTCCTCAAGGATATTAGGAATGAGGACCCAAATGTTGATCCCGAGAAAGTTGTAGATCAGATCATGAAAGCGATCTAGCCGTCTCCGAGTCTACACAATAAGAGAACTGAGAGGGTCGGCCCTGTGGACCGAAGTGATCCTGCAATCAGTTGGCTACTGAAATCGGAAGACCCGTCGATACGCTATCTTACGCTTACCGAAATCTTGGATGAACCATCCGACTCGCCCGAGGCACAGGCAGCGCGATGCCAAATTCCGAATGGCCCGCGAGTTGGTGCCCTGCTTGCCGGACAGCGAGCTGACGGAGGGTTCGGGGCCCATCCCTACCAGAAATGGACCGGCGCACATTGGCGTCTTGTATCTCTTGTTGAGCTCGGATTTCTCTGTCGCGAGCCACGAGTCCTCGCGGCCGTCGACCAAGTCCTCAGATGGCTTACGGGTGACTCGCACCGACGAGCCATCAAAAAGATCAACGGTCTGACTCGCCGTTGTGCATCGCAGGAGGGAAATGCCTTAGCGGTATGTAGTCGTCTCGGATTGACCGATGACGACCGCGTGAGGCGACTCGCTGAGTCCCTGTTAGAGTGGCAGTGGCCCGATGGGGGATGGAACTGCGACAAAAACAGGAATGCGCACCATTCGTCCTTCTACGAGAGCTTAGTGCCGTTGTGGGGTCTCATAGAGTATCACTGCTGCACTGGAGATAAGAGAACTCTAGAGGCAGCTGACAGAGCTTCAGATTTCTTTCTCAGACATCGACTGTTTCGTTCCGACAAGACCGGCGAGGTCGTCAACCCGGAATGGCTTCAACTTCACTATCCGCTTTACTGGCATTACGACATTCTTCAGGCCTTGAGAATCCTTGGTTTGCATGGGAAGCTGGGTGATTCGAGGGTTCGAGAGGCCTTGGATATCGTTGAAGGGAAGCGCCTTGCTGGTGGACTATGGCAAGCTGAAGGATACTATTGGCGGCCGCCGGGTAGGCGAGCGCCTAGTGTGGAGGTTGTCGACTGGGGTAGGAACGACCCGAACGATATGATCACCCTGAACGCCCTCCGCGTCCTGAAGCTCGCCGGTCGACTCGGGTAAGCACCATGCTAGCCACGAAGAAGAAAGAAACGTCCTCTGAACAACGGTCGCTGCGGAATCTGGAGTTCCATCCAGTCACTGCTGATCGGTGGCTGGATTTTGAGCGATTGTTCGGTAAGAATGGCGCTTGTGGCGGCTGTTGGTGTATGTGGTGGAGACTGAAGCGGTCCGAATTTGCGAGGCAAGCGGGTCAGACGAACAAGAAAATGATGAAGATGATAGTTCGCTCCGGTGAAGTCCCCGGCCTTCTGGCTTATGCCGACAGCAGTCCGATCGGCTGGTGCTCAGTAGCCCCCAGAGAATCGTATCCGGTTCTGGAACGTTCTTGGACGCTAAAGAGAATTGACGACAAACCCGTCTGGTCTGTGGTCTGCTTCTTTGTTGGAAGACCTTTCAGATCCAAGGGCTTAATGAGCTCGCTGCTCGAGGCGGCTGTGCAATACGCAAAGGTGCATGGCGCCGAGATTGTTGAGGGCTATCCAGTTGAGCCTAAGGGAACTCGCATGTCGGGTTCTGAGGGCTTCACCGGTGTAACGTCCGTCTTCAGAAGAGCAGGGTTCGTGGAAGTAGCCCGAAGATCACAGACTCGTCCGATAATGAGATATTTCGCCTAGAAGCGCTAGGCCCAACTGTGTGATTGACACTGCACGGACTTACGCAGGTATCCGTGCCATTCCGGCGAGTATCTTCCTCTTCTCTGCATCTTCTTCTATTCTGATTAGCTCATTCAGTTTCGAGATGCGTTCGCCGCCGATGACTCCGCACTTGATCATTGGGCAGGATAGACCCACTGCCACCTGGGCAAGCTCTCCCGAGCACACTTCTCCTGACCGATGGGACATGACTGTCACGTAACCTGCAGATTGAGCTTTTTGGACAGCTCTCCTCGAGTCCGAGAGCGTTCCCACCTGATTCGTCTTGACGATTATGGCGTTGGCAGATCCGTGCTTCAAAGCCTGCTGGATCCTGGCTGTATTTGTTACTAGCAGATCGTCCCCGCAGATCAGCGTGCCTCCTGCCTTCTTTCGCAGCTCGGCGAATGCTTCAAACGCGTCCTCATGCAGCGGGTCCTCGACATAGACGAGCCTGTGCCGTTCAATCAGGCCGAGGACAAAATCAATCTGTTCACCCTCGCTGAGTTTTCTTCCATCTCGTTTGTACACGTACGCGTCCTCTTTCTTGCTCCACAGACTTGATGCCGCGACATCCAGACCAATCCTCACATCCGCACCAGTTGCGAGCGATACAGTTTGACATGCACTCGAGATCAGTTCGAGCGCCTGTTCAGTTGTCATGTCCAGCACATAACCGCCTTCATCCCCCTTACCGATCATCGGCGATCCTTTCTGCACCGCGAGCTGCGCGACCTCCGAGTGGACCTTGATGTTGGCCTCCGCTGCCTGAGCTGCGGAGGAAGCTTTGCTGGGGACGACCAGGAATTCCTGTATGTCCGTTCGTTTGCCCTTCGCGTGCGTCCCACCACCGACAACGTTTCCCAACGGTAATGAGATTCTAACCTTGCCAGAACCAGCGAGCTTCTGGTAGAGAGGCTTCTTGTGAACCTTCGACGATAGCAGTGCGGCAGCGATTGAAACCGCGTAAGCAGTATTCCCGCCAATCCTGCTGAACCGATCAGTTCCGTCCACCTCGTGAAGCTTCTCGTCGATTTGCTGCTGGCGGTCGGCGTTCATTCCTGAGAGTTCGGGAGCCAAGAGTTTTCTGGCACGTTCGACCGCTTCATCAACCCCACCGTCGGGGAAGGGTTGAACCTCCCACCTTCCGCGGCTCTTGCCTGACGGAGCGGCTACTCGAGCCATCATGCCTCCGCCGAACAGGTCTACCTCAACGGTGGATTCGCCGCGGCTGTCGAGGACTCTGCGCGCTGCGAGGCTCGTGATCTTGGCGGGGCCTGCCAAATCAGACGCCTACAGGACTTGGCTGTGTTTGCGCGCGGCAACCTCGCCGTACTTGAGAAGCTCGTCGATCACTTCAACGTGAGATATGAACATTCGTCTGCAGCAGTACCGTTTCATGCCCAGCTCGTCAAGCACCTTGCCGGGGTTCTCTCCTTGCTTCGTGCGGCGGGCAAACTCCTCCCAACGATCACCGATGACTTTTCCACACGTGAAGCATCGGACGGGGGTTATCATGGCTGTATCAGCTCATGTGGCTCAACGGTAGGACTTCTGCTTCCTCCGTCTCGCCCCGGGGCCTCCAAATTTCTTGGACTCCTTCCTTCTAGGGTCTCCTGCGAGCATAGTTCTGTCGAAGCCTGTGAAGACTCTTCGAAGCTCAGCGCTCCTGGACCATTCAACAAGAGCACGCGCGATAGCCATTCTGGCCGCCTCTGCTTGTCCCATTACGCCGCCTCCGTGAACCTTCACACGCACATCAACGGCGTTCAGACGATCGCCTGCCAGCGTCAGCGGCTCCGAGATCCTTGCGCGAGCAAGCTCAGGCGAGATATTGTTCACGGGGAACTCGTTTATGGTAACGTTGCCCCTGCCCGGCTTGATCACCGCCCGGGCAATCGCGGTTTTTCTCTTACCTGTGACGAGAAGTATCCTCCTCCGCTCGCTCATGCCTTCCAGGGTCCTCCTATCTCCTCGGAGAGCTCACCAACCGTAACGTAGGCGCACCGCAGCTTCGAGGCGTCAGCGTTGGGGACTTTGGCAGTGGACTTGTCGCGGAACTCTTCAGGGGTGCCTACGTAGACTCGAATCCTCTTCAAGGCGGCGCTTCCCTTGGGTTTTCTTCGGGGCAGCATGCCGCGAATAACGCGGCGTACATAGGTGTCGGGTCTGCGGGGATGCGTTGGAGCCTTGTACTGGGACGCCAGAGTCCTTGTCTTGAGCCTGCGCTTTGCTTCTTCAATGATGTTGGCTTTGGTTCCGGAGATCACCGCATCCTCGGCGTTAAAAACGATAACCTCCTCTCCCTGCAGTGCACGTTTAGCGGCAAAGCTTGCGATCCGCCCCAGTATCAGGTTGGAGGCGTTGATGATTACAGGCTCCTTCGACATTCTATTCTCACCTCAAGATTCTGACTTTGCTCCCCTTGGGATGATTGTTCGCGAGCTCGCTCAGGCTGACACAAGATCCGCCGGCCTTCTCGATCTTGGCCTTTGCGGTCTGTGAGAACTTGAATGCACCGATATGGATTGAATGGCCTATCGAGCCCGCTGCCAAGACCTTGCCTGGAACCGCGACTATTTCGCCCCTCCTCGTGTTTCTCGCCAGCCTGCTCAGATTCACGGCGATCCTGGACCGCCTGGGCTTTGCAAGCAAATCTGCCACGCGCAACCACACCCGAGACTTGTTCTGCCTTCCCTTCCGCTTGAGGGCGGCAATTGTGTCGTTAAGCTCGGGATTCCTGATTCTCCTTCGCATTGCTCTGCCACCGATCACTTCTTTTCCGCTACGGCTAGCTGACTCATCTCATCCGCTTTCTTGCTGAGAATCGACGCGGCCTCCCTGACGATCCTCTTCGGCGGGAGTGAGCCGGTCGATTCAACTTGAAACACAAAACTGGTGTCGTCACCCTTGATGTCGACTGGCGAACCTTTGCGTTGATCCAATGGAACCGCTTGCTCCACGCAGGCCATGCACAAGATGCAGTCAAGCTCGTTCTTGATGAAGATCTTCCGTGAGGCATCCGAAGCGTACACGTGTGTGGGGCAGCATTTGATGACTTCTTCTAGGTTTGAGAGATTCTCAGGTCGCAGAGTGATCTTGGGCAGGTACTTGTATGCGGCGACCGAGGCTGCCTGCCACTTCGCGTGCTCGGACCCCCTTCCCAGACGTGCATAGGCTTCGAGCCTGACCTTTTGTCCAGGCGCCAGCTTGACTATCGGTATCCTGTCTGATGTCGGAACGATCTCGGTGGCGGGCTTCAGATCGCCCGAGTAGACCGTGGTAGTTTGATCAGCCGCTTGGGCTTCCAGTATGAAGGAGGCCGTGCACTTCGGACACCCTAGGTCACTCTTGCAGTCGCATTGTTCCCGCAAAACGTATGCGTCTAGGTCGGTCTTCAGCGGAACTAGGCCAAGTCGATGTGCAATGATTTCGTCATACATGACGGAGGTGTTCTCAACGAATATCACATCCTCGATCGCCATCACGGGAACCTCGGCAAGCATCACCCGCCGGAGGGCGTTGGCGAATGCGGGAAAACTCTCGCGCAGGATGAACCTAAGCGAGTCTCCCTTCTCGTCGAGGACGTCAACGTTCATGACGCGCATGACCTTCTGTCAGATTATTCTTGGTTACTTCTGGTAGGGTTGCAGTCTAGGCTTTCAGGGCGCTTATAAACCATTACAGATTTGTTAATCACAATCGAGCGACCGATGGCGAAAAACTCATGCGCCTTGCAAGAAGGACTCGATGAAGATCTTTGTTGAAAGTTGATACTGTGTCGCTCTTGCGAGCACGCTTTCTCTCCCAAAGAGTACGCCTCGAATCTGTTCTGGCGTCTTTCCTTCTGAGTGAAGTTTGAGGATCTTGTCTCGCGTCGTTTCCATGTATGAGCGAGTTCTCTTGATGACCTCGAGCGGATTCGGCACGACTTTCCCTAGCGAGGCAAACATGATCTTCGGTCCAAGCTCTTCGAACTTTCTGAGGTCCGCGATCAGCTGGTGTACGTCCTCTTCCGCTCTAGCCGTCTTAGGGCGTTCTCCAACCCATATGTCGCCGGAGAAGAGTATCCTTTGGTTTTCCTCGAAAAGGGAGATGTGCCCCTTGCAGTGGCCTGGGGTCTCTATGACACGGAGACTGACGCCTCCGTCGTCCACGGTCGTTCCGATCGGATCCGCAGTGCTTGGAGTAGGATAGCCCCAGATTACCTGCTGGTACGGGTATAGGTCGTACTTTCCACCCATGAGCCGCACTGTCTCTGGATGCCCGAGCGCCCGCGACCCAAAGCGCTCCCTAAGGAGCGCGTTTCCGCCAACGTGGTCCTCATGGTAGTGAGTGTTAACTATCACGGAGACCTGTCTGCTACTCAGAAACTCTGTGAGCTCGTTCTTCGTGTAGTCGCAGCCAGTATCAAGTAGGATTCCACCTATCAGGTACGCAGCCACCCAATACAGGACGGTCTGGCCGTCGAGGGACCGTCCCATCTTGATTTCCGTGACATCTCCGACCCGCGTTGCCTTGAGCATCCGGCGCCGCCCAACTTGATCCCCAGGATAGCGACGGAGCTCTTAATTCTCTTGGAAGAATCTTGCCCACGAGCGTCTTAGGCAGCGCTTCGCGGAACTCAACCTTCCCAGGATACCGTATGCTGCTATGTGCTAGTTAGCACGAGCGCAGGTTTGGATGAAAGAATTTCTAGAATCTCAACTAGGAAGCGAACAATGCATTGAAATCTTATGCGACTGGAACAGCTTGTTGCAATCGGAACACGGGGCCGAGTCTGAGTTTATGTTGGAGGTACTGTTGCGGGCAACGGCTGTGACGGGGAGCCGGTCAGCGGCCCGTTGCAGTGGGGACAGAATCTCTGTCGCAGGCCATTTGTCTTGATGTAGTCGTGGACGCTTTTCGTGATCTCCGTGAAACTGACGAGTGTACCTCTAGGATGCCCTGTCAACATAGAAAGCACATCATCAACGATGATGCTCTGTTCAGTTAGCGCGTTTCTCTTGCTCATCTGGGCTTTCCTCAAGTAGTTATGGGGGCGACGGTGTTCATTTGAGAATTCAGTATACAATCACCGTCAACAATAGGCTCCTGGAGGCACCCAGTTAGACAGTTTTGGTTCTATCCTACAAGGGCATGCGCGGTGCGCAATTGAAGCTGGACTGAACCAAGTTGAAATACGGCACTGGCTTTCAGGCGCAAGGTGGTCATGCTGATGTCTGAGGCTGTGAAGAACAATCTTGACAAAGCGGGCGTAGACTACAGGATTCATATCGCCGACGGCCCGACAATGACCGCGCAAGACGCCGCAACGCGATTGAAGGTACCGCTCGAGAGAATCATCAAGAGCATCGTCTTCACAACTCAAGAAGGCTCGCCTTTGATAGCAGTGCTAACCGGTGAGAAGCGCGTGGACAGAGCAAAGCTCTCCACTATTGCTGGCACAAAAGTTTGGATTGCCACTGCGGAGGATACGAAGACATTAACCGGATTTGAAGTAGGCAGTATGCCGCCTCTAGGCCACAAGAAACGAATTACCACAGTGATAGACTCTAAGGTCATGAGTTTCAGCAAGGTCTACGGTGGCGCAGGAAAGCCGGATGCTCTAATCGAGATGGACCCGTGCGACATAGCAAAGCTCGCGAACGCGAAGATTGCGGACATCTGTGAATAAGCCGCAGGACAGCGGTGGTGGCGGACGATTCTCGTCACAGGCGCTGCGGGCAAGACCGGGCGTGCGATCATTGCTGCCTTGACAGCGAGGAAACAATCCGTCCGCGCTCTGGTCCATCACGACGAGCAGGTACACCTTGTCGAATCCCTTGGCGCGAGAGAAGCTGTCGTCGGCGACATGCGGGAGGAAACCACGCTAAAACGGGCCGCAGGTGGCGTGCGTGCAGTCTATCACATCTGTCCGAACGTTAACCCAGACGAGATCCCGATCGGCGAAGCAGCAATCGCTGCAGCCCGAGATGAGGAAGTTGAACAGTTTGTCTTTCACTCGGTCATGCATCCGCAGACCGAGTCGATGACCCACCACTGGAACAAGCTGCATGTCGAGGAGGCGTTGATCGAGTCGGGCCTCCCGTATACGATTCTGCAGCCGGCTTCCTACATGCAGAATGTGCTCGCAGGATGGCGTAGGATCATGGAACACGGCGTCTACGCCGTACCCTACTCGGTGGAGTGCCGAATGAGTATGGTGGACCTTGAGGATGTCGGACAAGCGGCGGCCCTTGTCCTCACAGAGCCGGGTCACTTGGGCGCCACCTACGAGTTGGCTGGCCCGGAGGTGTTGACGCAAACACAGGTCGCTGAGATCCTGACCAAGCAATTGAGCCGGCCGGTCCGGGCTGAGCATATGATGATTGAGGAATGGACAAGTCAGGCTCAGGCCTCAGGTATGGGAGTGTATCAGATCGAAACGTTGGTCAAGATGTTCCGCTACTATGAGCTGCATGGTTTCTGGGGAAACTCGCGGGCGCTGAGCTACCTGATTGGTCGTGCGCCAATCAAGTTCGAGGCGTTCATCAAGCGGACCCTGCGGGACCGAAATGATGACTAGCACAATCTGGAATATCAAGAATGTGGGTGCCCCTCCAGAGGTCAGCGATGTCTTCTTGGGACTCGATGAAGGAAATGTGAAGCCACTCAACCCGAAGCTCGAGTTCGCCCTGACCAAGCACATCCTACGCGGCGATATGTACTGTGAGTACACTGTCAGACCTGTGAACGCTCGGAAGGACTAGATCCGTTACCTCAGAGCTGGAGGATCTCTTTGGCTAGGATGAGCCTTTGAATCTCTGAGGTGCCCTCTCCGATTTCCAGCAACTTTGCGTCGCGATAGTAGCGTTCGAGCGGATAGTCCTTCGAGTAACCGTAGCCGCCTAGGATCTGAATTGCACGACGTGTCGCTTCGACCGCGACTTCGCTTGCGAAGACTTTCGCCATAGAAGCTTCTTTCACGAAGTCCTTTTGCTGATCCCTCAGGTATGCGGAGTGATATGTGAGTAATCGTGCAGAGTGGATTTGAGTGAGCATGTCTACTAGCATCCACTGGATCGCTTGGAATTTCCCGATTGGGCGGCCGAATGCCTTCCGTTGCCTCGCATAGTCGACGGCAATATCGAACGCGGCTTGCGCGAGCCCGACGCCTCCTGCGGCCACTCCGATCCTGGATTCATTAAGCGTCATCATCGCGATGAGAAAACCGCCGCCTTCCTCGCCCAACATGTTCTCCTTCGGCACACGGCAATTCTCGAAGACAAGTTCGGCGGTTCCGGTTCCTCTGCATCCCATCACATCAATCTTCGATCCGACCCTGAATGGCGACATCCTCTTGTCGACCAGGAAAGCGGTGATCTCGTTGCTCTCTTTTCCACGTGCTGGTGTTCTCGCGAAAACTACGGCGAGATCAGCAACTTCTCCCTGAGAGATGAATGTCTTCGTGCCGTCAAGAACATAGTGGTCTCCTTCCTTTACAGCCTTTGTCTCTATCGAAGCCGCATCAGAGCCTGCCACTGGCTCTGTCAGGCAAAAGGCGCCGATGCGTTTGCCCGTGGCGAGATCGCGCAGGTACATGTCCTTCTGTTCTCTGTTTCCGAACCTAGAGATTGGTGCAGATGTGACCGCGGTCTGGATGCCGATGAGCACGGAGGCGGACATACTCACCTTCGCGATCTCCTCTGCTGCAACCGTTGCGGAAAGCAGATCCAGGCCAGAGCCCCCGTATTCCGGATCGGTACACATGCCTAGGAGCCCTTGCTTCGCGATCTTCTCGAACAGGTCCATTGGGTACTTGTTCTCGCGGTCGATCCTGTCCGCGATTGGCGCGATCTCCTTCTCAGCAAACTCCTTCGTCATCTTGCGTATAGTTTCAGCTTCGGGCCTAAACTTGATCTCCCATGACGCGAGCATGTGGGTTAAATGGCGTCGTTGAAGTGCTTAACCTCTTTGGAGACGCACCCTCGGCCTAGGAGGCCTTTGCCTGAATGACTCACTCAATGCGCGACGCAGATCCCGCCGCATCAAGAGCTGCGACGCTCATCCGAGAGGGTCACATAGAGGAAGCATGCCTTTCTCGAGGCGCTGTGGCCTACGCACCATATCAGCCGAAAAGAATTCTCAATGTTCATAGGCATGTGGACGGTGGTTGGCTGTGGACGAAGTACAGCGCTCACCCGTACGTGGGATGCCAAGAAGGATGCGTATACTGCTACTGGCGCGATGAAAAGTACAACATGCTTGCACGTGATCCAGCCGCCCGACACCTTCCGGACGCTTTTTCCCAGTACATCAAGGTCAAGACGAACGCGGCTGAGCTTCTTCGGAAGGAGCTGTCCAAGGTTCCGGCGGATGTTGTGTCGGTTGGCGACTACCAGCCCGCCGAGGGAAGATTCGGCCTCTCACGAGAGATGTTGAAGGTTTGCGTGGACCTAGCTTTCCCGACACTTGTCTTGGAGAAGTCTCCGCTCGTTTTGAGGGACCTTGACGTGATCGCGCAGATCAATCAACGTTCTTGGGCGTGTGTGATCTTCAGCATAGCTCGCGCGAACTCGAAGGGCTACGGCGAGGTCTTCGAGCCAGATGCGCCAAGGATCGAGGGCCGATTTAGGGCTATGAGAAAGATCGCTGACTCAGGGATACTCACTGGAACAGCCTTCATGCCGATCCTGCCCTACGTTTGTGATGATGACTCGAACCTGGAGGCGGTCGTGAAGAAGACAGCGGAGAACCGGGGCAAGTTCGTGCTGGCCGCCGGACTGACAATGAGTGGAGCGCAAGCGACATACTTCCTTGAGGCGTTGAAGAGGCACGACCCTAAGCTCGTAGAGAAGTACGAGGAACTCTACGGAGGATCGTATAGCCCACTCGACCCGAAATACATCGCCAAGATAGGGCTCAAAGTGAGAGACCTTTGCGCGAAGTACGGTATTCTGGACAGGATGCCACGCTACGTCCCTGACGGCGCGTTGGTGGCGAACAAGCGCATTGCGGAGGAGATCTTCAACAACTGCTACTACTTGGAGTTGGAGTGCGCTACGCCCTACAAGGTTTGGGCTTACAGACGTGCTGGGTGGACTGTCGATGAGCTGGAGCTCAACATCTTGTCGCTCTATCAGAAGCGAGGGGTGAAGGGTTTGCAGACGCTTCCGAACATCGGGCCGAGCATCGCCGCTTTCATAGCCGAGAAGCTGGATAGACTTAGTTCAGCAGAAAAATAGGGAGAGGTGGAAGATCATAGCGGTGAGATCAGGGTTGCCGTCTCGGTTGTGTTCCTGGCTGTCGTTGTTACGGTTGCGGTGTAATTCGCGACTGTGGTTGTTACTGTCTCCGTGACTGTCACTGGCGAGTTGGTCCCTGCCAGCGCACGCATCGAGGCTGCTAGCAGCACAGCCTTATACAACGGTCAGTCCATTGTGGAGAAGATCCGCTCATGCCTCGAAAGCTGCCCAAGGCGTACCTCGTCAAACTGAAGGAGGAACAGGTGCGCCTGTCGGCGGCGAAGGTGAGGAGCGAAGAGAAGGCAAAGAGGCAAGCTGAGCAGGGCCTGTCGAGCCTGGGCATGTTGAGATCGTTTGAGGGTGACTGCGGCGCCTGCGGTCAGCGAACCCGATTCACTGTTGACAACCTAGGCTATTGCAGATGCAGTAGGTGCGGGGCTCAGGCAAACTTCAGAATGGGCGTCCCGTAGGATAGCTAGCGTCCTATTTGCCTGACGAACAGCCTCAGGAATCCCTGCAATCGGGAGCTCGGAACCATGGCTCCTGCAGCAAGCATATGTCCGCCGCCTTCGCCTCCAAACTTTCTGGCGAGTCTATCCAACAGCTTTCCGAGATGCCGGCCACATTCATCAGTTCCTCGAACCGATATCCTAGTGCGTGTCGGCGAATCTGCTGGCCGGTATACCAGAGCCGCAACGACGTTCGGAACGCCTAACAACAGTTCGGCGCTTGTTCCAAGCGCTAGGCGCCCTCCCCGAACAATCGCCACGCGCCCTTTCACCTCCGCTCGATCGTACAGCTGCTTCTGAAGCTTCAGCATCCTTGCAGCTTGCTGATCAGCGAGACGACGCACCGCACGCATCTCGTGGGGCATCTGAAGCGAAGATAATCGCCTCACTATCTCTTCTCGCAAGAGGTCTGTGCACTTTGGAGAGGACAATGCGAGCGCCAACA
>Ga0209725_1001245_pt1 | contig 14695 bp, 12 predicted proteins | sample I18A1metaG_FD_184145 | JGI IMG/M metagenome (GOLD analysis project Ga0209725, IMG submission 184145) | Lake sediment bacterial and archeal communities from Gulf of Boni, Indonesia to study Microbial Dark Matter (Phase II) - ​I18A1 metaG... | ecosystem: Environmental > Aquatic > Freshwater > Lake... | reverse complement strand
CCTTCTTACTCTCGAGCCTGTCTCTTTCGAGCATATTGATGAAGTCAGTATTTCCACCAACGTTGATTTGGTACGTCCTGTCGACAGCAGCGCCTCTGTCGCAGCACAGCTTGGCCAGAACCCGGTGAACTATGGTCGAACCGATCTGACTCTTGATGTCATCACCGATCACTGGCACATGCCCATCCTTGAAGCTCTTCTGCCACTTCTCATCGGAGGCTACGAACACCGGAATACAGTTGACGAAGGCGCAACCGGTCTCAATGGCTATCTCCGCCCAGAATTCTGTCGCTTTCTGGCTTCCCACTGGAAGATAGTTCAACAACACTCTAGTTCCCGTAGCGTGGATCTCTTCGACTATCTCCTCCCGCAATCGCTCATTGGATTTCGTCTGTATCACAGGTTCGATCATTTCTCTTGTGAATATCCCCACTCCGTCCAAAATCGGGCTCTCTCTAACAATCGCAGTGCAACCAGAAACCCTCTGGACCCATCGAACAGCATTCGGCCCGCTGTAGATCGCATCCGATAGCGGTTTTCCAACCTTCTTCGCCCCGATGTCAAACGCGCTAACAAACATCAGATCATCCACAGAGTAGTTGCCTATGCGCTCGTGCATCAGACCCACCCTTTCGCTCCCACTGGACTTGTACCACTCTATGCCTTGGATGAGTCCGCTTGCGCAGTTTCCGACTCCGATTATGCCAACGTTGATCCTTGCCATGCTCCTGCACCATCTGGTCTACCTTTATGGCCATAAAGGTTTTACACTTATATGTTTCGGAACCATTGTTCGCCCATGGCGCTTGAAAGGCTAGTGCGAAAAATGACCAAGGAGAACCTTTGGCTCTACATCCTTAGTATCCTGAAAGCAAAGCCCACGTACGGCTACGAGCTAAGAGATGAGATACAGCGACGCTTCGGATTCCAAGTAGGAGAGGTAACGAGCTATGTCGTCATGTACGGCCTGAAAAAGCAGGGCCTTGTGAAAGTCCAGAGAGAGGAGGCGAGGAAGCAGGGTCTCGCAAGGAAATACTACTCAATAACGCCTGAGGGGAAAGCCCTTCTATCGAAAGGCGTCTCGTACCTGCGAGAGCTCTCTGAAAAACTATGAGTCCGAGACAACGCAAACCCAGCAATGAGACCAGAGGTTTTCATGTGAGCCAGGCTAGCTTTCTGCTACGATGGTCTCTTAATATCGGCCAATGAATCTGCATCTTGGAGTCTAGATGGTGTGTTCAATGATCGCCACGGTTGGAAATGTCCTCCAATATGTCCGTGAGACATCGGTTCTGAATTCATATGTAACACTAAGCTTGGTCAGAGAAAATAGAGGAAGCGGAAAACAGAAAGCCGTTGGGAGAGCTTTGCAGTATATTGAGAGATGTTGCCAGACCGCCAGGAATCACAGTGTTGTCCTCCTATTGGAGCCATTGAACCGGTATGAAATTGACTTCGTAAATACATTGGAGGATGCGAGAAGCGTGATTGAGAAGATAGGGTCGGAAAGTCTGGAGATATTGGCTGACACGTTTCACATGAACAGGGAACAGGAGAAGATAGGAACTTCATTGATCTCTGTGAAGCACAAGCTCAGGCATGTGCACTTTGCAGATTCGAATAGGTTGCCACCCGGCATGGGTCATCTGAGCTTCGAAGATCTGATCAGCGTCTTGAAATCATCGGCTACGATGGATATCTAGCTACTCGGACAGTTCCCAAACTATCTGCGAACGTCGCTGTCGAAGGGGCTGTGAGTATCCTCAGACCGCTTGTCACCCAGAGCTCTTAGACTTGAGCCTGAGATGTGTGGCAACTGCCTTCCTAAGTCTAATGACTTTTGGGCCATACTTTTTGACAACGCGTTTTGTCTGTGCAAGTCTGTAGAGCGAGTTCCGGTACAGGTATTGTCCGTCCTTTCTCTTCGCACCGACAGCTATGAAGGAGTAGCACCTGAAGGAGTCATCCTTCGGGCCGGGATCGAATCTCCCCCCTCTTTTCTCTCCTCCATCGTCCCTGGAGCTGGGCACCAATTAGTCTCAGGATGATTCATTTTGAATGCTGCATGATTAGGATGAGAGATCAACACAAACGAACCGTTCGTCATCGTATATAACCGTTCGCTATTAGCGAACAGAAAGAGATTGACTCACGTTTCTCAGAAAGGTGTTTGTTCGCATGTAAGCATCCGCGCTCATGTCCGTGCCGACAAATCGCGAAACGGCGAATACTCCATATGCGCCTATGGTTCCGAAGGCTCGATTCATCCTGCTCACGCTAAGTTGTATTACGCCCATTTCTTCGGTTGACAGGCTCGCCTTTTTGACACGATCCAGATAGGCTTCTGACGCTTTTGCTGGGTCGCCGCCATAGAATCCGCTTATGGCGTAGATGTCGTAGCTGTCTTTATCCACCAAGCGAGGTAATGCCAAGCCTTTCATCGTCAAGGCTCCAACGATGTCTGACACGTTGGTTGTGACTATTGCTTTGCCGCCTCTTGGCAATGTTCCCTCTATTACATTCTCATACTGAAACTTGAAAACGATGCTTGACCCTTCAACTAAGCAAGCAGTTAGATCTTCTTGTACCTTTATGAACGGCATTGCTTTCATTGCGGCCGTGGGCTCAGTTAAGAAATCAACGCCTGTTCGGTATTCTTTATTGTCCAAAGGTGAAACGACATCCTTCTCGAAACGAAAGGAATTAGATGTCTGCCGATAACCAAGTCTTTCTACTGCCTTTCTTATGCTCTCGTACCTTACCATTACCGAAGGCTTGAGTACAAGGTCGATGTCCTTTGAACCGCAGTGGTCAAAGTGGCCCTTGGTGAGGAAATACGGCGCCCACCCTCCAGCAAGAACAAAGTCGTTTGTATAGGTGAGCAGGGTGGAGCAAAGCTCGATAAGTGCCGATTTAGATGCTTCAGTTTGGTTCCGGTCATACATGTTCATTGACGACCGACTAGAGCCTTTCCCCATTTCTCGATTATTCGTTCATACAGATGTTCAGCCGCTTCCAGCCCCCTCGCTGGATAGTTGTAGAGGTCTACAAATAGCTGCACGTTAGAAACTATGTTGACTCTGCCCGCGTCTCGGCTAGAAACTCGAACACTCACTGTTTGTTGACCATAAAAGACTCCTTCGTCATATGGAAGAACAAACTTGATGTTACCTGCCTTTGGGATGGGTTGAAGACCAAAAGTCTCCGCTAGTGTTCTCGCTTCTTCCTTTTTTTTGATGTATATATGTACGTCAACGGGTCTTACGTGGGGAGCAATTAGAGATGCGCCAGCTAGTGCTGTTAACGCGTAGCCCTGGCTCTTGATGCAAGAAAGTTGCTCGATGAATCGGTCAACTTCGCGTTCAAAGGTATAGTATTCAAGAAAGGTGTTCATTTTATCGTACTGGTGATAGGCCGCCCATCTCTTGAGCAGAACAGTCGGATTGACTGTTCTCACCTTGAGGTGCTCGGTGCGGGCCACGTAACCTAGGTCTGCAAGCGTGGAAATAACAGCGTGAGCGTATCCTGGAGAAATTCCAACTTCTTCAGCCAGTCCTCTGATCGTCCAATGACGCTGCGGATCCATAAGGAGTACTCTCAAGACTCTCGTGGCTTTTGGCTCAAAGATGTTGTGTACAAGGCGCATGTTTTCATGAGCGTTCGCTACATTATTTAAATGTTCGCTAGTAGCGAACACGGCCGGTAGCCGTGCTCGTATAGTACCTCAAAATCTAGCCTTTCTCCCTGACGTTTTTCATCTATCAAGTTCCTGCTAGAATGGCACAGATTGGATTCATGATTTGGAGTAGGCGTCAGTGTAGTATGGCCCGGCTCTCCCGACCCACGTCCTCCTCGGGCCTCGGCTCCAAGACAAGTCCGCATGAGTTTGACAATCAACCAAGTCTTAGGCGAACTTTCTCTGAGGCATTGCCACTAAGATCCGTTTTGAGCTACATGGCTGGAGGATGATGAGGGTGGCCCGATGCGGTTTACAGGATACGAAGGCTTTGGCTCTGCGTTCAGTTCTGCCAGGCCACCTTTTAGACCGAGATACATGGCAACAGCTGTCGTGAGTCTAATGACTCTTTGGGCATATCTATCAGAGACGCATTTCGTCTGTGCAAGTCTGTAGAGCAAATTCCGGAAGACATATCGTCCATTCTTTCTCTTGGCGGCGACGGCTATGAAGGAGTAGTACCTGAAGAACTTGTCATTCGGGTGAGGCTTGTGTCGCGCTCCCCTCTTTCTTGCTGCTGCCATTTTCTGATGCACCTGCTCGACTTGCCTCTTGGCAAGGGCCTCCCCTTCGGAAGCCTTCTGTTTGGCGTATATGAGGGCGTAGCGCCAGATCTTCTCAAACAGCACCCTCTCCTCCGATCTGGGCGGGAAGGAAGCGAGCGTTTCAAAGTATATGAGCTGATATATGCCAGACATTTTGAGCTTCAATCTCCGGTTACACGCTCTTGATAAGGTTCGGTAGACATGTGGGCTCTTGTCGCTTCCAGAGTGGAAGTCTAGAATCGTGCCAAAGTTTGATGCTATTATGGACAGTTCGCGGATACGGTTCTGAAGCTCGTTTAGGTCGCCGTCATAGTCCTCGCGCTTCCTCAATCCGATGTTTGGCGCGATCAGGTCTGCACGCATCCCCATTTGCGTCGACTCCGATAGGTAGAAGAAGAGTTCCTTTGAGGTAGTGAGCTTGTATGCTTCATCTAGGGATGGCTCGAAAGCGAAGGTTTTCCCATTCATAGCCTTAGACATGTGATCGAACAGTGACTTGTTAACGGCTAGGCTCCGTGTGAACTTGAGGGCGAGACGCATCACATCCTCCTCAGAGAAGGCAAGACTAAGGACCTGGTCGCCGTCTTGCGCTTTGAAGTGGAAAGCTTCGCCAGGACGATATCTCTCCATCAAAGCTTTCCCCTCTTCTGCCGAGAACTGTTTCTCAAACTCCGCTTTCAGGGGTTGACCAGTCCACTTCTGGGAATCATCGAATTCCTCTCTCATCAATGCAGAGCTGTCGACTGTCATTCCTCTTACGAATCCTGTTCTCGCAGCCTCGTTTATTATCCGTCGATTATACTCTATCGACTCCTGAAGAGCACTTTCTGATGTAGTGTCAAGGTTCACGGTGGTAGACACGTGCGGTGACGGCCGACGGATTCTTGATATCGCTTCTTCGGGCCTGCATGTGACTATCAGATGATCGATCTCGGTCCCGTAGTTAGACAAACCAAACTTGAAACATTCTTTGGCTATCGTCCCGTAGAGGGTCGAGGCGTCTGTGCCTGTATGGCCGAGCCACTCTGGATACTTTCCCGGAGGAGACCTGATGACCTCTTCCAGCGAGAACTCTCTTCCGGCGGAAAGTTGGAAATCTGAGATGGTTCCTGCTCGGTCAAGTGCCATGAGTAGGGGTGGCAGCGTGAAGAGCATTCGGACACCAAGGCCTAGTCGCGGAGTAGACTGAAGGTTCTTGGGCCCTGCCTCAGGGAGGGCTTCTTCGATTAGCTTCCTCAGGTTCTCATTGGTGAAAGGGACGAGATGAGCTGTTACTGCTGCCTTGTCACTAGTGGGAAACGTGTGCCTTTCTCCGTTGTCGAAGATGTTGGGAATGCTCTTACTGTATCTTGGATGCCTGACGCAGATCAGTACTTCTCCCTTTTCTTTCCTTGCGACGAGGTATGCGTTGCCGGATTTGAACCTCAATGAACGAATGAAAAAGGTCCTAAGATCGATTCTTCGACGCTTGGTGAGCCTAAGCAGCTTACGCAGTTCTGGCTGGCCATCTGAGGGGAAGAGTTCTTCTGCCGCTAGAGCCTCAGCGAGCCTCTTGAGCTGATCGAGGAATGATCCATGTTGCTGCAATTTTTCCACTCTGCGCTGCAGATGATTTCACCGGTAGCGTGTGTAAGATATGTACAATTCAATTGATCAGAGTTGTGGCTGTGCAAAGACATATTCAAGACGCATGTCATTCGTGTATGGGTAGCGACTGAGTCGGATAGGGTCCGGAGGAGTCTGGATGCTTAGCCAGTTCACTGAGTCTCAATCTGTTGATCATATGGTTCGGCAGCTCAAGGAGGGCTTCACTCTTGCAGCCGCAGATCACATTCTCGTACGCAACGGAAGCGACCTGCAACCCTTGGTCGAAGAATTTTGCGGCAGAGTTCAATCAGAAGTGGCGGTTGGCGACAAGGACCTCACGGAGAAGGTGTTCACCACAGCAATTCGAGTAGGCTTGAATCTTGTGGGACTCGATTCGCGGATGGCTGAGATACCTCTTGACGCTGCAAAGAGCGAGACATCAAGTCTCCTTGACGGAGTGCGTGCGCTTGAGGAATCGGAGGCTTCTTCCGCCAGATCCGCCGTCGAATTGTATCTTAGAAGCATGGAGAGCGTTAATTCGGGTGACAGTCTTCCTGGATACATGGCGCAGAAGATTCGGAGCATTGTCACTGGGCCGATGATGCCTTCCGCCTTTATTCGTGCCTTTGAGGAAGTTGCCCGCGGGACAGTTTACTGGAAGATGGTTGAAGGGCAATACTGCAAGTTCGGAAACGACTACGCTAGAGGGCTGGAAATCCTCCGGCATCTGGGTTTCTGTCAGGTCTCGACGAACCCCGTCCTTGCTGCAAGAGCTTTCGATGAGGATCCGTCTCTCAGAAGCTTGCTCGCACAGGAGATTAGGAGGCACGAGGACTGGATGATAGATCCTGAGGCTCATAGAGACGATATGGCTCTGGCTGCTACGCTTATGGCTCTCTGGCCGAATCTCGAGGTTTTTAGACCCCTGGCCGTGCGAAGGCAGAATCTTGACTACATGATAAGCTTCCAGCTGAACCCGAACATAGCTGACGATGTTGAGGCAAGCCTTGAGGACGCAAAGTTTGCGTACGGTTTGGCTTCGAGACACCTGGCTGAATACGATCGTCGTCTAGGGCTGTCTAATCCTGGTGCGGTGCCCCCGAACATGGTGTTGAAGGTTGCTGGAAGCTCTAAGGCTGCTAGAGAGATCACGCGTGACTTGAATGCTGCAGGGATAGGAACTAACAACACGGTGGTTTACACTGTTGGCCAAGAGATCAGGTTGATTCTTGACTCGTTCGAGGGGAAGGCTAGGGCGTTGAAGGCGGGAAAACCTATCACTCGAACGTATGAGACGAATATGGGGGGTCGTCTGGTGAGCCATCTGCGCGAGGTCGAAGCCACCAAGATCTTCGCCAAGATCAGAGATTTGCATGGAGAGGCACGTGCGCTCAATCTCTTGAAGAAGCTTGCTGGGCATCTCGGTTTGGGCGGCGACCTGATTGCGCTGTTGGATGGGGCCGGTTCGGTTGAGTCGAAGGCCGATAAGGTGTGTTCCTACAGTAACCTGAGATCCCTTGCGCATCCTGCGTTTCTTAGAACAGTGGAGGAGACAGGTTTTCGCCGCAACGATGTTGAGCAACTCGAGAATGATGTTCGTAGAGCTGGGACGCTTGTTGCGAGGCGAGTGTATCAGACGTTCTACGCAGACGACAACAGAGGAAAATGGGCAGGCTATCTCCAGCGTGAATTCGGCCTGACCGATCTTCAGGCGAGATCCATTCTCGAGTCTGTGGATGTGCTTCCTGCGTCGAAGAGGATTCCTGAGGATACGTACGATACGCTGGCCTACCCGAACATGTGCAATACTGAGTTTCCAAACCATGCCCGCGCGGTTCAGGCATTTGCCGGAGAAGAAGAGTTCGACTTGGCAGAGTTCAAGAATGCAGCACTTCGGCCGCCTGAAACGGGCGTTGTTGAACGCCTGTCAAACTTGTCGGATTTCGTCCTCGGATACGAGATCACTTCGGAGCTTGCGAAGAGGTTGGTAGCGGCCGGAGCCATCTTCGCTGTGGAATCGTATGGCCTTCGTGGAATATCAGAGGAGCAGTGGCCTGTATTTGGTTCGGTTCTCAAGACTATGGCCGAGTTCAGGTCGGCTTACCAACGATTTGCCTCTCAGTGTGTAGCCTTGGCAAGAGAACAAGCAAATTCTGACTGAAGAGACGGAACCCACAACGACCTTTCAGAGGCTGATGGGGCAAACACTGGTTTAGAGCTTAGAAGAGAACGAATACTCTGTCAATGATTGTGAGGAAGTCATGCCTCTAGAGTCTCGAAACTAGCCACTCAAGACCTGTTTGACATGCCTCAAAACATACAGAGCGCCCCGAGCCCACCCCCCAAGCCACATAAGATAAGCGCGAAGGCCATGAATTTTCATCAAACATACAGATGAGAGTAAATATCCGTAGGCCATAGCATGTAATGCGGAATTGAAATGAGAAGGAACTTCTTCATCTTCCTGACTAAAGAGGAGAATCTCAAGATCTGCATGAAGCACCTATTGTACGGTGCTGACATTAGTCAAAGCGACCAAAGATCACTTGCTAATGTCAAAGCAGGAGATCTGGCTCTCATCTGGGTGCCTGGAACGAAGCTTCTCTATGGAATCTTTGAGGTTCTAGGCAGAGTATTCTACGACGAGACAGACATAGGCTGGGACAAGACCTGGCCATACAGGTGTTGTCTCAGGCCATGGGACAAATGGCTGCGCGTCATTCGTGACGAAGCTAAGGCTAGGTTGATGTCATTTGTCAGCAAAGAGCTAACTACGCTCACGGATCTGACCAATCTTGGAGGGTTCATCCACACACTGCTCTACGACGAAGGTTCGAAGCTCTTCAGGTTCTTCATCTCCAATTCCAACCTTGTTGAGCCTGACAAAGCGTTCCCAGACTTTGGTACTCGCTCAATCACTCCTGTACCTACTCCTGTAGACTTCTCCACTCGTCTCTCTTCCTCAGGTATGACTGAATATGTCCTGGAATCGTATCTGCTACAAGACCTCAACAAGCTTGAGGAGCTCGTGGGATCAGGGATCACTGAAATGTACAACATGCTGTTTGGCTACCAAAGTAGGTACCTTGACATAATGACAGTCCACAGAGATGACAACGGAGACATGATGAAGGCCACAATAGTAGAACTCAAAGCAAAGCCACTGGATTCCACAGGATTTGAGAGAGCACTGGATGAACTAACCTCCTACATGTTCTGGACAACAGATCAAATAGAGAAGCGAAAGCTGCTAGGAGACAAGAAATCAGTCTTCGGAGTCTTACTCTCGCCATTTGAGAAGTCAGGTGGCTTAGCCTCAAGCTTCGACACACGCGCTGAAGAGTATGCCGAACAGTATGGAATAGACTCCAGTAGAATCCGCTGGGTAGGCTACGACTACACAGGCAAGGACCTCAGTCTTAGAATCATTCACTGAGATGAAGCTTCAATTGAAAGCCTTGAGCCGGCCAAGGGGCCTGCCTTCCCTGGCATGTGAGCGCCGTCATAGGTCACGTTGTATGAGGGGATAAGTGTGCCAGTGCCACCCCCCCTTGGTCCTGAGACGCTTCTGCTTTGCTTACAGAGACCTAGGCTAGGACCTCTACAAAGGCGTATTCTGCAATACCTAAGTGAAGGCGGTTGGGCGAGCATCAATTCCGTAGCCAATGACCTCGGGATTTGGCCGTTCTCAGCTCGTCGTTCCTTACAGTTGATGGATAATCATGTATCAAGTGCTGGAGGTTGCTGAGCATCCCGGACCTCAATCGGGCACGTGAAAGCCAGATGTTCGGAGCGAAGTTCTATCCAAGTTGTAAAGTGTGTGAAGCAATCAGGCTCGATTTGGACCGGGTGAAGGGAAATCCCTCAGGTGTCGAGGAGATGATGTACGTCTATCGCTACCATATGAGAAAAATGCATGGTGTTCATATCTCTGACGAAGATTCTGGCCTCTCTGGCATTCCCATGGTAGGGTATCGAAGGGCGCGATTTATTGCCGAATTGGGTGTTACAAACATAAGAGAAGTTGCCGCCATCGACCCAGCAAAGTTCTGTGAACGGCCAGAGGTGAAAGCTTCGAGCGATACCTCCCTTCCATCGGCACTTTCGCTTGTCGTTAATTACGCGCAAGCTATCTGCACCAAAAGGCCAATAGTAACTGGGACACATCCAGCTTTCTGTGAGAGCCCGGAACGACTGTACTTCATGGACTTGGAGTACGACCCGCAAGGAACAGCCTCTAGAAGAAGAGTCGGCATCTTCTTGTATGGAATATTGGACTCACATGGAAATGTAATCCAACGCTTTCTTGACGATCCAAGTGACGAAGAGGAACTAATCGAATGGTTCTCGGACTGGCTCGTGAAAGAAGCCCCAGCGCTCGCCACGTATTCGTCAAAAAGTGCCGATGAACCTCACCTACGGAATAGTCTCCGAAAATTCGAATTGTCCACTGATTGTCTGTCAAAGGCACGATTCCTTGACCTATTCTACGATGTGATATTCACTCAATCGCCAAAGACTCAGAAGATCTTCCTGCCGATTAGCGGAAGCATCAGCTCAAAGAGAGTTGCGTACTACTTCGGTTATCGTGAAGCCAAGAGTGTTAGAATCCATGATGGATTGGAGGCGTTGGCCGCATATGAGGAGTACCTTCGGAATCGGAGCAAGAGAATACGGAACGACCTTCTAGCATACAATCGTTGTGATCTTGAGAGAACCTCGCTGATCTACAGTAGACTCAGACAGCTGTTTGACAAGCACAGGAAGAAGGAAACACCGCCTATGCACGGAAGAAGGCGTTAGTGCTATCATCGACAGGAAAGCTTCTCATGTCTTCCCTTAGGCGAACCACCTTTCTGGAATTCCAGAAACACTCAGTTCCCGTACACATGTTGGCAGAATACTGGTATTGCGCAGCTCAGATACCCAATCGCAGGCTGCAAGGAGATATTGAGACTCCAACTCTCCTAGAAGGGCGTGAAATTCATGAAAGCGATGCACGAAACATTCTTGTAAAGCTTGGGAGGCTTCGGCGTGTCAAGGCGAAAACGGTCTTTGATATGATGCTGTTGTCTTACGGAAACATCATATTGGCGCTACAAAGGAAGGCTATTCTTGCCAATGCGGAAGGTCGAACATTATTCGTGACTATCCTACCTGAGCTCGGTATCCTAGGCAAGCCTGACCGTGTTGATTGCAGTGACGGAGTCACCCCAATCATAATCGAAACCAAGACCAGAGATGAGTTACCCCGAAGGATCTGGCCAGATCATGAGCTCCAAGTGGCAACCTATGTCCTAGGTCTGGAGAGATTGAGCTTCCACCCAACTCATGGTGTGCTTGAGTATGCCATTAGAAGCGATCCCTCAAAGCGTAGGAGACATACAATTCTTCTGAAAGATCAGCTTAGAGAGAAGATTCTCTCCACAGCCAAGACTGTGGTGAATCTACTCCTTGAGAAAGAGGAGCCTATCCCTACCAAGAATCCTAGGAAATGCGTGAAATGCAGGTTTGGTGAGTCCTGTCGGTGGAAACCAATAGCGGATATGGATCTTGAGAAGATAACAGGCCTGCAAGACTGAGGTCCTGACTAGGAATTCAAAGATCTCCTATCAGCCGCCAATGCTTATGTCTCTCTGAGACGCACATTGGGACAGGGGATAAGTGTGCCAGTGCCGCCCCCTCCCCCATTACCGGACCGATTCTTGAAGTTACGCAAGGTCAGGCCAAGGCCTCTACAGAGGCGAATTCTTGAGTATTTGAGCGAAGGCGGTTGGCCGAGCATCAACGCTATCTCCACGGATCTTGATGTCTGGCGATCTTCGGCCCAACGTTGTTTGCGGGTAATGAAGAGTCGTGCACTGGTTGAAGATCAGTGGGTCTACGCTGCGCCTGGTGTTCTGCCTGGAATCAAAGCTCATACCTTCCACATTACAGATGAGGGTAGAAGAGAACTAAGGTTCCTGCAGTATGTGGCAAATCCAACTGAGCCGATCCCTCTGGGCTGGCGGATTCTACTGCTCATTTCACATGGCAACCTCGTGACAATAGGTCCGATCGCCAGGATGCTGGGTAAGGACAGAGGCGAAGTCAAGAGAACCATGAAGAGCCTTCAGAACAAAGGACTAGTGGGTTCTCTGTACAGCAAGACACGAACATCATACGGCCATGACAAGGTCACGCATCTCTACGGAATAGGCGAACTCGGTAGACAAGTGTTGGATGCAGGTCCTGATGCTTATCTTCGTAGGGTTAGACAAGAAGAGCAACTTAGAATAGAATTGTCAGGTTTGAATATTCGACAGACGTGACGGTTCTCGTCTTGCTCAACGTCGCGCCAACAATACCTTCAAGAATAGCACAGCAATCTTATGGATTATTGAGCAAAGTGTTATTCGCTAACGCGGATGCGGATTCGTTCTGATCAGCTGCTTCAGTATGGTCCCACTTTTCCGTTTGGGGTTATTCTACGAAAAACCAGTCTTGCGCCTGGTCTGCTTTCTATGGCCTGCCAGATCACGTCGCGAAGCTCAGGGCCGTGATATGGAAGAATCTCCTCTGAATCGATATCTACCGCGATAATGTCGCCTCGCGGCATTTTGGATAATTCTCCCGTCTTCTTCATGCAGATTGTTTCGGCTTTGGCAACTTGGGCCTTTCTGGCATCAAAGAGTCCTGGGAAGAGGAGATTTCTGAGCTCTCGGTTTGAACTACCCGACTTGCCAAAAATAGCCAACCTGCCGGTAACTACTCTGCGTTCAATAGCTTCAAGCCGAACCTTGTGCCAACTCAGAATAGTTTGAAGCATGTCCCCCAGTCCAACGCACCAAGTGTACAGTTCTTCGACAGAGTCAGTAGGAAAGAGCATGGCCTTTAAGACGCCCGTCGTGTCTACATATGTAAGGGCAGTAGCTTTCTGTCCAGTTCTGAGATCAGTGTCTGTTGCAGGGAAGACCCTCATGCCGTGCTTGTAGGAATTGTGCAATTCGCGCAGGGCCAAGTACATATCGGAAATTTGGCTGAGGTAGGCGGCAAGCTGTTTGCTTGAACGAAACAGTTCCAAACGATTCTTAGCCTTCTGCAAGTGTATTGGTGGGAAACCATGCAAATTAGCGAAGTATCCAGGAGGTCTCTTTCCGATATCCTTGTAGAAGTTGACTATCTCGCCCGTCTTATATTCAGCCAACTTCATCCAGACCTCTTTCGGACTGAGCGCATCCACATACAGTTCGGTGGCAAACGCAATTGCGAACGCTGCCAAGTCTTCAGCGCTTTCACAGAACTTTGCCACTAGTTCGAGAATTAGGAGATGCCTTGCCTTTGTCTGAAGAGCAGGATGCAAGTTTCTGAGCCATTGCGGTGGTTTGTCCAAGACCCTCTTCAAACAGCCAGCAATGAATTTTCGAGCATCTGAGGGATAGAATTGATACACTATCTCTGGAGGCGAGCGAAGGCTGCCATTAGAGTACTTAAATACCTTGTCCATGGGTCCGGCTGAGTCGAGAACTCGGAACTTGTGTGCCATACCAATCGACTGAACTATCAAGAGTTGAATACGATAAAAATCGTTTCGGACCTACCCTGAGAGAAATGGAGGGGAGATGTTGTGCGGTCTCTCGTTCTGTCTTGAGTTCTCACGATCCCGGGGAAGTCAGCACTTTTGCTGAGTCTGAAAGACTGCAGGCTGGAGCTTCGAGTCCCGGCGGCCGCACCACTCGTTGGGATGAAAACACATCTCTCTGCTCTATTCGAGCAAGTATTTGGCTTCTTTGATGCCACCGAGTTCGATTCTCGTCCAAGCGTGTATCACAGTAGAGGGGATTGCCCGGCGCTACTGAACGGCGTGTCCAGCTGGAGGTTTCGCAGCTCTCAAGATTTCATCCGCGGTCTTGTGTCGAGGCGTGGTCGGTTGCGCACTAGGACTCTGAAGAGCACGAGCGATACTCTGAAGAGCGTCCCTGTACGCTCTCATTTTTATGAGTGGGTGGCCTAGGGATTGAGCGCCCATGGCTGACGTGGCGAAACCTCCATACTTGGTAGGAGCCTCGTATTCCGCGCGTTGTCTTTGACCGTTCAGATTAGCCGTGGTGATGCGTTTCTCAAACCACGGCTTCGCCATGGTAGCAGATATGCCAACTACTCATGGTTTTCCTAAGCGGTCCTATTGACGACCGTAACCGAGCTGATCTGAAGCAAGTAGTTCAGGGAGGATATGCTATTGTGTAGATATGCCTGCCACCTCTGAGTGGGCCCTTGATCAGCTCCTCAAGCTGTTCTCTTGGCCTTTGGCTGACCTCGTTCATGGGAGGCAGAACTCCTGGAGGAAACTTCTTCAGAATGTCGTCGTGCAACTCGACAATGTAGTCCAGCAGCTCTTCCACACCCATCTCCGCCTTCTCCGCCTTTGCCAAGGTAGCCTTGCCCACTACTCCTTCCGGATAGGCAACGATCTCGATCGGTCCGGCTCCGACCTGGCTGTACCATTCGATCGGCCTCTGGTAGACGCAACCAGCCTTGTCAATGTGTTTCGGGGGCAAGTAGCCTTTCGGAGTTGTGTCCGCTGCGTCCTCCATGTGTATTAGTTCTGGGAACAGGGCGAGGGAGAAAGATGTCTCAACCTCATCTGCGTGAATGAAAGGCGTCTCGAACGGCCCACCATGCTCCTTATCCTTCACGAAGCTGGGGATCGCGTGATACCAGTTCAGGTTCAGAAAGAGTCCTGGCACCTGAAACTTCTTGGCGAACTGATGCATCGCTGACGGGATCACATACTCCTGCCCATGGCCATTGAGGAGGATCTGCTTGCGGAAACCTGCGTTCCAGAAGC
>Ga0209725_1001243_pt1 | contig 14719 bp, 15 predicted proteins | sample I18A1metaG_FD_184145 | JGI IMG/M metagenome (GOLD analysis project Ga0209725, IMG submission 184145) | Lake sediment bacterial and archeal communities from Gulf of Boni, Indonesia to study Microbial Dark Matter (Phase II) - ​I18A1 metaG... | ecosystem: Environmental > Aquatic > Freshwater > Lake... | reverse complement strand
ACTCTGAGTCAATGCCGCTCGGCAGAAGGATTAAACGTTTGAGGCCAAGCCATGAATTGATCTCCAAGAGGGATTCTGGGTGAGTGAAGAATTCGTCAAGGTCGGTCCGTTAAGCGATTTTCCGGCCGGTTCGCAGAAGAAGATTCAGGTAGGTCAACTGGACGTACTTGTCGCAAACGTTGCCGGCAACATCTACGCGATCGGAGACACATGCACTCACCGAGGCTGTTCGTTGAGTGACGGAACAATCGAGGCCAATGTAGTTACGTGCCCATGTCACGCGGGACGTTTCGACCTCACGACAGGGAAGGTGATTGTCCCGCCTCCGAGGGTAAACGCGGTGTCCTTCGAGGTCCGTCTACAAGGTTCAGATGTGCTCCTCAAGAAGAGATAGAACTGATTCGGACGGTTGCATTGTCGCTTGCAAAATATCGCCTTTGAGATTATCCAGGACTGTTCTGAATCACTCGATTCGTCCTCTTGCCGGCTTTCGCTTCTTCGTGGTCAGGCGCTTCATTCTTGCTGAGAGCTCGTCGTATATTTCTGGCAGGCTCCTGCCTGATAGGCTGTAGGATGTTCTCTTTCTTGAGGTGATGAGGTCAACCTCGACCTCGTATCGGCTTCTGCGCCCAGCCTTCTCAAAGGTCTTGATGACCGATCTCGCTTCCAGCAGATCTGGAAGGCTCTTCGCCAGACGTCTCACGACGCGCTCAAACTTCGTCCGCGCTGCTTCAGCCTCGAACGGATCCTCAGGCAGACCCACAACTGATATCGGAAGCGTCTCCTCGGCTGGTTCCGCTAGCAGTCTGACGCAGTCTCTGTAGGTTATGATGCCTTGGAGTTCGTCCCAGAGCGCGACCAGTGAATATGTTGTTCGTCGCCTTCTCATCGCCTCGATGACTTCAGACACGTCCAGGTTCGGCGTGGACAGCACCGGGTCGGACGCCATCAAGCCAGACACTTTGACATCCAATCGTCTTTGCTCCTCCGCGACGATCGATTCACGAGCGATTCTCTCAGGAGGAGTCAACCTGAACACGATAGCGTCTGAGGTCAATATTCCCGCGATCCGTCCGTGATCAATCACTGGGAGATGATCGATGTTCTCTTGAATCATCATGGTTCTCGCTTTAGATACCGAGTCATTCTCTCGAAGAGACAGAGGATTGGGTGTCATTATCCCAGCTGCCGTCAAGTTCAGTCTACCCTGTTCTGACATGCGTTCGCAGATTGAGATCGCAGTCAGTTCCCCGATTAGTCTTCCTTTGTCCAGAACTGGTATTGCTCTTATCCTGTGGTCGGTCATGATCTTTGCAGCCTTGCTGACGGTATCGTCTTCGGAGAGCTGCGGTATCCTAGTCGTCAAGTTTGAGATTCTTGCGCTTGTTATGTTAGAGACTTTCAGTATATCCCGAATAGTCACGAGGCCTTTGAATTCATTCTCTTGTACGACGAGGACCTCATAGGCGTTTGACTCGCGGAGAAGACCGATTGCTTTGCTGACGGGTTCCGTGGGGCTTACGGTTACTGGCGGGGTCAGCAGATCCTTCACTGCTAGTGAGCCGATGTTCTTCATCATTCAAAGTTCACCATGAAACCTGTTGCCGCGTCTCATCTGTTCGACGGTTTCCCGGTACAGCTCATGGAATGGCGAAACAATCCGCAACTGAGAGTGCGACTTCTCACCGAAGCCTTCGTTTCGGTCTCTTGTCTTTCCCTATCAGTTCGAGCCAGATCCCATCGGGGTCCTTCACGAAAGCGAGCCTGTAGCCGTCTTCCGAGAACGGCTCTACCGCTTTCCTAGCGCCGTTTGTCAGCAGTTCCTCGTACTTCTGGTCGACATCCCGCTCCCAGAAGGCCAAGTGATCGAGCTCCGACCCGTTCTTGTAAGGTTCGTAATACTTGGTTCCTCTAGGGTAGTAGTTCAGTTCCAGCATGTGGCCGGCTCGCGGATGCTTCAGCTGAACGAAGACACCTCCCGCTTTCATTGTTCCGCGCAGAACTTTCTCTAGCCCCATGACTTTCGTGTAGAACGCCAGCGACCTCCTGAGGTCTCTGACCCTTATGCCGGTATATGTGAAGGTCAACCTATCTCACGTAACTAGCGGTGGATAGAGGCCCGAGTTAATGGTTCCTTTCGCTCCCGCTCACGCGGACAGCTTGGAGAAGACTAAAGCGTCGGATCTGGGGCCTTTTCGAGCTCAGCTATGTACTTGTCCCAAACGTCGTTGGCACGTCGCCTGAGATCTCCGGCCGTGTAACCTTCAATCGTTCTCTCCACTCGGAACGCTATGTCGAGTCTGGTTCCTTCCGGAGTCTCAGACAGCTGATAGACGCCAGTTCCTTCCCATCTTCCCCCCGTGAACCTCGCCCGCCATTCTTTGGGAGGAAACAATGAGACCTCCGCCCTCCTTGGCTTGATTGCAGGGTCGGCGTACGCGTCAACGAAGACGACTCTTCTCGCGTTGCGCGAGATGATTCTTCGAGTCTGGGATGCCTCAGATCCGATGATCTGGTAGTCAAGGTCAGAATAGTCCGTACACCATGCGAAGACTTTGGTCATGGGCGCCCTGATTAGCTTCGAGATCCTGACCACGTCGGTCGGTTCTGGTTGGACCGAAGACATCATTCAGCTCTCTCTCCGCTGTGTCTTGTTGAGGTCACTAAAATAGTGTCAACCGAGTTGGAAGAAGAGATCCAAGTAGAGGATGGGCAGGAACAGCGCGAGTCCAGCGAGCAGGGGCGCGAGATTCACAAACAGCTCTTCTTTCATTCTCCACTTGATCAGAATGAATCTCAGTCTAATCGCGAAATGGATTGCGAATAGTGCCATCGTTGGAATCGCCAGCTGGAAGTGGGCCAAGAAACCCCAGTACCGGTCGATGAAACCTTTCGTGAGCATATAACCACTCAGAGTCATTACAAAGAACAATGCCAGAAGCAGCCACGCGATGACACGGTCAATTCTGTTTAAGGCGACATTGCGATCCAAACGAACCACCATCAGCCAATCATGAACTCAACCGATTCACGTCTATGCAGCGGAGCATTAACCAAACCGGTCATTGGTCCAAGGGTCTGCAGTGTTGCTGTATCCCCTGGTCTCCCAGAATCCAAGCTCTTGTCTCTCAGTGAACTTCACTCGTCTAACCCACTTCGCGCTTTTGTACGCGTATTTCCGCGGAACGACAAGCCGAAGTGGCCCACCGTGCTCAGGAGGTAGCGGTTTCCCGTCCAGTCCATACGCGAAAAGAACGTCATCGCTGAGAAGATCGCCCAGGGGCAATGAAGTTGTGTAAGCAACATCGTCAGTGCACTCAATCGTTGCATACTTCGCCTTGACTGTTGGACGGGCTAAGTTCGCGATCTCCTTGAATCTGACGCCTTCCCACCTGTTGTCGAGTCTAGTCCACCCAGTGACACAATCAAACTCGGAGACGTCGACTGTCTTCGGCAATTGAAGGAATTGGTTCCAGCTTAGTCTTAGAGGGTTTTCTACTTCACCGTACACCTCAAAGGTCCATTCGTCGATGTTGATGTTAGGCACTCGACCCACATGAAGAACTTGCAAGGCTTGAACCTCTGACTGCCCAGGCGGCAACCTACGCGTTCCGGGTGACTGCTGAGGCCTGCCTATCAGAAAGTAGCCCAACACGATTCCCAACGCCGCGGCTATCACCGATCCAACACCATATCTCACGAATCTTCTTCTGTTCACTCCGCTCATGTCAAGTACTCCGCTAGCAGTCAATCTTTCTGTACGAAGAACCACGCGAGGGCATGCAGAGCGGCGAATAAAGTGGTTCTGCCTCTCAAGCACAATGCGAGCGCTTCAGAGCGCTTTCAATCAGCCAAGATTTCGGTCGCAATGAGATCGAGTTTGTAACAAGAAGTGGCCCATGCTTGCGAAGAATCTGTCACATATTCTCTGCTCACAGGCAATTGTTTACTTGTTTCCAACGACAAAGACAAACTAGAGACCGGTCTTACCCGCTTCCCATGCTTTCTCCGCCCTCGGGCGAGAGCATGTTTGTTTCTCCGAGCACTCTGTTTCCAAGTAAGGAATCTACTAGCCTTGCTCCTACTGATGAGAGAAGTAGACCACAACCGAATCCTGAGCAACCTCGTCGACTCTTCCGAATCCGAACCTGACCAGCTGAATCACCTCGTTCACCTGACAGGTCTTCAAGGCGGGTTCGCCCAAACCGTCGATTCTCTCGGCTGTCGGCATGACCACTGAGGCCTTGCAGTTGTGCTGCTCGGGAAGCCAGTGAATTAATGGAGCGTTCAGCTTTCTGGCTTCACCGTAGGTCTCGCTGTGAAGTTCGCCCGAGACTCCGTCGGGGCCCGCGTTGCCAACTTTGAGATTGAACAACTCCATCAACCTCACCACCGACCCGGGCTTGAGGATCTGCAGGTCTCTCTTGGAGATGAGAAGACGACAGGTCCCGTCATCAATGTCGACTGTGATTTCTCTCGTGCCCATGTCGGGGTGGTCCGGGTGAACGGGAGCGTTGACTGTTCGGGCGTTCTTCAGTCCCGTGACTGACAGGAGTACAGGTCTGTCGATGAAGAAAAACCTGCGAGCGATCGGGTCGATGATCTTACGGTTGGCTGCGTAGATGTTCTCCCAGCTTATCGTTGCGTCCACTGGGCGCGGTCCCACCTCATAGACGACGCCACGGATAGCTTCCGGACTGATGCCTCGTCGTCTGAGGGCCATCAAAGTCCCGAGGCGAGGGTCGCTCAGATCCTTGTAGACGCCCTCCTCAAGTGCTCGCATCATCTTCGACTTGCTGAGTTCCATCCCCAGCAGATGCAGTCGGCCGTAGTGGATAGCGTCAGGGTACTGCCAGCCCAAATGCCTGTAGAGATACTTTTGGCGTTCCATGTTTGTGAGATGTTCCTTACCTCGGATCACATGGGAAATGCCCATCAGATGATCGTCAACGCCACACGCCATATTGTACAGCGGCCAAACTCGGTACTTGCTCCCGACGCGAGGATGCGGATACTTCAGAGTATTGATGACCCGCAGCGCAGGCCAGTCTCGCACAGCTGGATTCGGATGAGCAAGGTCTGTCCTCACACGTACGACCGCTTGGCCTTCCTCATAGTCGCCATCGAGCATGCCTCTCCAACGAGCCAAGCCCTCCTCCGTGGAGATGCTGCGGCACGGGCAAGCTTGCCCTGCTTCGACGAGTTTCTTGAAATCTTCAGGCTTGCATGTGCAGACGTATGCCCCCGAGTTTCTGATCAGCTCTTCCGCGAATTGATAGTAGATTTCCAGACGGCCGCTCTGAAGGTATTCCTCGTCGTAAGCGCAGTCGAGCCACTTCAGATCATCGCGTATGAGGTCGTAGTACTGAAGAGCGGCTTTCTTCAAGCGCGGATCAGTGTCCTCGAACCGGAGAATGAATGTCCCATTGTACTTGCGAGCGTAGTTATGGCTGAGGATCACGGCCCGCGCGTTTCCCAAATGTAGCACTGAATCAGGGTTGGGGGAGAAGCGCGTGACGACCTTCGGATACTTGTCAACATTCGGCAGCGGAGGAAGCGCCCGCTCAGCCTTCGGTTTCTCCTTAGCCAGTTCCTCAGGCCAGCTCTCCTCAACGGTCTTCTGCTGGTCAGCTAGGCTCATGGCGTTTACTTGCTCGACGACCTTGGAGGCGAGAGAGCGAACATCCGCTGCGCTGGACCTCAGACTAGGGTGAGCGCCAAGAAGCCTACCAACAACCGCTCCGACATCGGCTTTGCCGTCGTGTTTGATGGCGTTGAGTAGAGCTGATTTCCTCGCTTCGAGTTCCAAGGTTTCTGATGATGTCACTTCTTCCGCCAAGCCTACTCGATTACAGCGGTGACTTGAGCAACGCGTTCTGCTGCTTCCCGCGTCAGCCCCTTCTCGCCAAGGATCGTGTATCGATCCGGCCTTATCTTGTGAGCAATAGTCAGAGCCTTGATCACGTACTTCCTCTCGATCGCGAGCTCACGAGCAGTTGTCGGCGCTCCGATCCTGTGGAGGACATCTCGGATGAGTTGCCAATTTGCGCCGTGAAGGTAGGCGCACATGATTGTTCCCACACCGACTTGTTCTCCGTGAAGCGCGGGGTGGGGTGCCACCATTCCTAGGGCGTGACTGAAGAGATGCTCCGCGCCGCTACACGGCCTGCTGCTTCCCGCGATGCTCATCGCGACGCCGCAGCTGATTAGCGCCTCGACGACCGTCCTTATGCCCGTCTCGGTCATCGTTCTCACGACATTTGCGTTTCTGATGACCAGGCGAGCGCTCATGAGCGCCAAGTCTGCGGCGTAGTCGCCGTAGTATTCGTTCTTTATTCTGTGCGCAAGCCTCCAGTCTCTGACGGCCGTGTACTTGCCGATGACATCGCCGCAGCCGCTCGCCAGCAGCCGGAACGGCGACCGGGCAATCACGCCAACATCGGCCATGATCGCGACTGGCGCATGCGCCATGAAGGAGTAGGGCTTGCCATATCCCCTCATTGAAACAACCGGACTCGCTATGCCGTCGTGAGATGCAGCTGTAGGGATACTGATGAAAGGTACACTCTTGTTTGCAGAGCTCAGCTTCGCGATGTCAATGTCCTTTCCCCCGCCAACCCCGATCACTATGCTTGGTTTGACCTTCCCGATTCTGTGTTCAACCTCACGGGATTGCGGCAGCGATGAGCTCTTCACGAGCACTTCCTGAACCTTGTATCCTGAATCGCTCAAAGACTCCCTCACGGGCTGAGCCGCTATGGCCTGAACTCTGGGGCCTGTCACAACAAGGGCGGACTCAGAGAAGCCGAGGCGACGGCATGTCTCGCCGACACGACGTAGAACGTCGTTGCCTACGATGACTTCCCGTGGAAGCTGCATGTAGTGGAACTCTTGAGGCAATTGGACTCGACCTAGATCAGGAACATGAAAGATATTGCCGCGATCACAAGCACTACAGGAAAGAACGTCGCAAATGTGAGCCTTGCGGTTCTGAGGACGAAACTCATCAGCTGACTCAAAGACGACAGACCTAGAGTTCGAACCTGCAGGTCAGAACAACTGAATGAGACATCCACGGGTCCGACATTCCTCCTAGCATCATCTGCAGCTCTCTTCACAGACTTCGTTATGACTTCGGGTTTCGTCGCCGCTCCGATGGGATGATATCCCAGCTTTGCCGCAACTATGCCGTTGACCATATGGGTGTCCGAGGTCAGTACTTCGGCGTCTGAGGCACCTGCTTGGCTCAACTCAGAGAGTATTCTTTCTCTCAGACCCGTGGCCATGTTGTTGCTGTCAACAACTACGTAAGCAGAGGACTGATCTCCTACATTCATCCAGAAGACGACGATCCCGCCTGGTCCCATGCCTTCTCCAAGTGAGACTCCATCTGGGATAGCACCCGCTACGCCGAGCGAAAGAGGGCTCAATCCTTCCCGTCTGGCAGCCTTCATCGCTCGTTTGGCCGATTCTGCCATGTCATTGAGCTTGTCTTGAGTCATGAGAGTGACTCTACCCAAACTATTGTGGGCGTCTACGATGGCAATGTCTTTGAAGTAACCCCTAGCGCTCTTGCGAAGCAGTTCACCTGCCTCGAGGTCTATGTCCTCAGTATCCTCTGGCGCAACGGTCATTGTTACAAGGGCCGAATCTCCGAAAACTTGGCAAGTCGCCGTTGCAGCTCCTGCCGTTGCCCGAACGATCGAGCTGACTTTCGACACTGATGTGGGGCAAGAGAGCATCGATCTGATCTTCTTGATGACCTTCTCGTTCTCATGCTGACTGACGAGATTGAGCTGGTGACCTGAGACACCGTGCGCCACGGCGGCGACACCTCCCACGGCTGACTCAACGATCCGCTTGATCATGTAGGGCAGGGCACTACTTCCAACGTTAAGAAAAGGTCCTGGGTGAAAGTTTGGAATAACCAGCGTCGCCTTCACGTTGCCTGAAGGCTTTGCTCGGAAGCACAGAACGCAGAGGTTGATCGAACTGTCTACCCCGAAAATCTCAAGGTAGTTCTCGAATGTTGAGAAGCTCCGATCGAGCCAGTCTCTCAGGAAAGCCCTGAAAATCCTCAGTGGTGAAGCCCCCAGCGCCTGTATGCCTCGTCTCTCGATGTGGATTAGGAACACAAAAGAGAATACGAAGGACACTATGACCGACAACCCGAGACCCGTCGCAAGGCTAGTCAATGACCCGTTGAAGAGTACGGCCAGCCCGACGGAACACGCCACGGGGTCCGCGACAGCAAGTATCACACGTCTCGTGAGGCTGACTGTTGACATTGAGAAGACAACCATTGACCGCAACGGCAACACTGCAAATAGACCTAGGTAGAAGGCATGGTACGGAAACAGGAAACTGACAGAGACCCTGCTGACAGCCGCGCCGACAACCATCGTGGCGAACCACACGACGGTGCAGAAGAGCGACAATGCAAAGACGCGCCTAGGAAAGAACAAAGGGTCTCCGCTGACTACGAGATGAGACGACAGGATATCCGACACCAAGGTCGGAACAAGGAAGACGAGAAGACCTGCCAGAAACCCCCAAAGAAGTCCCGACATACTGGGATCCGCGATCAGGAAGGCGAGCGTAATGCCGAGAAGATCTACCGCGAATAGCGAAATGAGTATCTTCTCGGTTGAGGGGAAGGCAACACGTCGAACCGCGTTATAGTACGGCGTAGTCTTCTTGATACGCAGATAGTTGTCGTCGGACACCTCGCGAGCCCCGTGTCCATCAAGCCGCTTTCTTGATGCTGCGCACGAGTCGCTTTAGTGTTTCAGGCGAGGCCTTCTCCACTAGTGTACCTGTCACGACAATCCGCGCGCCTGCCTTCACGATCTGCCTAGCGACTCTGGGTGAACGGATGCCTCCGCCAACAACTAGCGGAATCTCGATGTTCTTGCTCACCGCCGCAACCATCTCGGGGGGGACAGGCCTTTCAACACCGGAGCCGGCTTCCAAGTAGAAGAACCTCTTGCCCATGAATTGAGCTGCCATGCCGTACATCACGGCAAGCGCTGGTTTGTCAAACGGGATCGGATTCGCGTGCCCAACGAACTTCGCTGCTGCGGTGCTATCTCCGACGATGACGTATCCCATCGGGATCGGTTCGAGACCGTAGCGTCTCACAAGTGGCGCGCCCAAAGCCTGAGCGTGCGTTATGTAGTATGGGTTCAGGGAGTTCATCAGACTCATGAAGAAGATCGCGTCGGCCTCTTTGCTTATCCCGGCAATGTCGTTTGGGAAGATGATGATTGGAAGCTTCGTCCGCCTCTTCACTGCGCTTATGATCTCGTCCATGTGATAGACGGATACGGCGGTTGATCCTCCGATCATGATCGCGGATGAACCGCTCCTATCGATGGCCCTCGCCATTGACCCAGCAGTAGACCTCGTCACCTTCTCAGGATCGAGCAGAGTAAGATGGATCGCGCCTTGCTTTCTGATGGTATCGATCAGGTGTTGCTCGACCCTACCGGCCATATGGAACGATCTCCGCCAAAGCTACGGTACACTCACACTCGGAGAATCGTTATTAAAAGTGCGCCTGCCAACACGTGTGCGCAGAGCAGACCCCGCTTCGAAGATCGCGAAAGTCCGAATCGACTAGGGGAAACACATGGAGACAGGAAAGGTCGTGAGAGCTGGCATGGGCTCCGGCTTCGTTCAGATCGCAAGGATTCCCAACTGCTTCATGATGGGTTTCGCGGTTATTGTTGGCGAGTTCATGTCGCTAGGGATTAAGGTGCCGATCAATTTCGCAGTCGTCGGATTCCTCGTGGGGTTCGTTATCGTCGCAGGCTCGATGGCCATCAATGACATCCTTGACGCGGAGATCGATGCCATAAACAACCCCGGTAGGCCTATCCCTTCAGGGCGCGTCTCGAAGGTTGATGCCGCGATATTTGCTGCACTTATGCTCACGGCCGGTTTGGCGCTTGCATTCATGCTGAGCATTACGAATTTCCTGATAGCCGCTATAGCGGTAGGACTCATGCTCTACTACAACAAGTTCGGAAAGAAGACAGGACTACCGGGTAACGCTGTCGTCAGTGCTAACCTCGCGATCCCGTTCATATTCGGCGGAGCCGTAGGAGGCATCAACGCCACGCTCTACGTATTCGCCACACTGTCGTTTCTGGCAGGAATGGGACGCGAGATCATCAAAGGCATGGCGGATGTTGCGGGCGACTCTAATCGAGGTGTGAAGACACTCGCAGTCACCAGAGGGCCCCGGGCAGCGTCGAGTGCGGGCGCGCTCTTCTTTGCGGCGGCGGTTCTCCTCAGCGCGATCCCCATCGCTCTAAGGATGGTGTCTTGGCTCTACCTGCCGCTGGTTCTCGTCTGCGACCTCGGCTTTGTGTACTCGGCCTACTCGATCGTCAAGGACCCATCTCCAGAAAACGCGTTGAGATCGAAGAATCAGGCCTTGGTCTGGATGCTTCTGGGCTTGATCGCATTCATAGCTGGCGGATTCGCCGTTGACTAGTACACTCTTGCCTCCCTAAAGAAGAATGAATCACTCGATCAGCTGGAAGACTGTTGCTGCTGGGAGATTCGCTTCTTGGTACGCGAATAATCGAGGCCCTTCAGAGCATCTTCGCCCCAGAGTGGAACTGGGTCTTCCTAGCGATCACGTTGCTTGGTGATGAGACTCTCCTCATTGGACTGAGCGCTGTTGTCTACTGGTGTTTCGACAAACGCCGCGGTAGATCGGTCACATACGTCCTGCTCTTCGGAGCATACGTGAATCTTCTTCTGAAGATGCTGATTCCCTGGCCTCGGCCTCCGGTGGATCTTCGCATTGTCGAGAAGAACGAGATGTCGTATGGTTTTCCGAGCGGCCACGCTCAAGACTCGGCGACATTTTGGGCTTGGGTATCTCTAGACTTCAGAAAGCGAAGTCTGGCATTTGTAGGTACCGCGATAGTTGGGGCAGTCGGGATATCGCGCGTCTACCTTGGTGTGCATTACCCCATACAAGTTATTGGTGGCTGGATGATCGGCCTCTCAATGGCCTTGGTGGGAATGATGATCTTACGGCATCTTTCGCCGCGCACAGAGGACACGTCACTCACACACGAGACGCTTCTTGCGGTCATGATATTGGGTCCACTGATCGCCACGGCTCTTTTCGGAGGCGCAAGTGAGGTGAACGCGGGGCGGATAGGAGGGTACCTCTTCGGTTTCTGGCTCGGAACACTAGCTGAGCAGCGATACGTAAGATTCCCGACCGAGGTAGACCGCGCAAAGAAGATCCTTCGTGTTGTGATAGGCGGCGCGACAGTCGGTTTGATGGCGCTAGGATTCGGGACAGCATATCCGGGAGCCTATCTGATTCCAGCTTTCGCTAACTCCGTGATTCAAGGGCTCGCCGTGGCTCTCGTCGTCCCGGCACTCTTCAGAATGATTGAACGAGAGCGAGCCTGAACGGTTCGCAAAGAGCTTCTATCGCGTACTTGTGCAGCTAGGCGAAGAGTATTTTTAACGGATGTTTGGTTCTTAGCAGGCGAAGCGGACAGGTGAGAGACAGTGAGGAGAGCTAGGGAGGGTATGCGCCTGATCAAGTCTAGAGGAAAGCGAAAGCTGTCCAAGGAGAGCCTCACGGCGTTTCCCAGAGAGATTATCGGAGCTTTCGTACGCCTCCCGAAAGTCTTCAAGAAAGTGGATCTCGACAGGATTCTGGGCGACAGGATCTCCAGAAGCATGAAATGGAGATATGTCAGGAGGATGGAACGGCTCGGCCTCGTGAAGCATTCAACGAAGAAGTACTATCAGAAGATCTACGACAGCGTCTCAGACTGGATGGAGAAGGACGCGGTCCCCAGAATCAAACACATGGAATCAATCGCACTCATCGAAAGAATCTAGTCAGCTTTCGAGTACTCAGCCAGTAGTTCCTTGGCTCTGTCTGCCCGGATCCTCTTCTCTTCGATCATCCTCTCCGCTATCTTGTCGACAAGATCGCCGGTAGCTCCGGCCGTAGTTGCCACGTTTCTCGCGTGGAGCTTCATGTGGCCGCGCTGAATCCCCTCGGCAGCGAGCGCGCGTAGAGCGGCGAGGTTCTGACATAGGCCGACAGCAGCAATTGTCTCAGCTAGCTCGCGAGCGGATCTCACTCTAAGAATCTTGACTGCCAACTTCGCAACCGGGTGAACCGCTGTGGCACCGCCGATCAGCCCCACTGCCATTGGCATTTCGATTTCTCCGAGAAGGTCGCCGTTGGCGCCCTTCTCCCAGCGAGTCAACGGACTGTAGTGTCCTGATCGGGCTGCGTACGCGTGCGCTCCAGCCTCGATGGCTCTCGTATCGTTTCCAGTTGCCTGGACAACAGCGGTCACTCCGTTCATCACGCCTTTGTTGTGTGTCGCGCACCGGTAGGGGTCGGAGGCTGCGAAGGCATATGCGCTGATCATGCCGTCAACGACTTCCGCACCGCCAACGGCTTCTTCGGCGACAGTAACACGAGCGCGTGCTAGTCTCTTGTCTGCCAAGTTCGAGATGATTCTCAGATGGACTTGGCCGCCGGTGATCTTCTCGACCAGCGGTGCGACCGCTTCGGCCATCGTGTTGACGGCGTTGGCGCCCATCGCGTCTCCGCAGTTAACAAGAAGCTCCGCGATTACCATTGGGCCCAGAAATGTTTGGATGACCTTGGCCTCGAGGGCGATTGCCCCTCCGCCTTTTGAGACCAACACGGGATCCTGTTCGTTCGCCTTTCTGAGAATCTCTTCCTTAGACGCGAGGATCAATGACCGCGCCTCGTTTGGGTCCGCGGAACCTACGACTTGAACTTGCCCGATCATTACTGGGGCAGTGCTGGATGTCCAGAAGCCTCCTCTAGACCGAGCCATCTTTGCTGCGTTGCTTGCGCCTGCGACGACAGAGGGCTCCTCGATCGCCATTGGTATGAGGCGATCCTCGCCGTTGATCAGGAAATTCACGGCAATTCCCAGAGGGACGGGCATGACGCCGATGACGTTCTCGATCATGCGGTTGGCTGCGTCGATTCTAAGCGGACCGGAAGTCCTAAGGATCTCCAGCTCTGCGTCGTTCAGGTGCGCGAACTTGCCGACGACGCGAAGTCTCTCCTCCGGAGTCAGCTTGTAGAATCCTGCAAAATCAGAAGTCAAGCAGATCCTCTTTACAGGGAGTTACGGCCTAATGCCCTCCAAGCCTATATCAAAACAGAGGCTTAGCTTTATCCCGACCCCCTAACATACCCGAAGGACCATGGCGAAGAAGACGTACCCATGCATCCAGCGTATCAAGCTACAAATCGGCAAGGATGCATGGGATTGGTGCGCGCTGTTCAACGCAAAGATCGACGAACTGAACTGCGAGAAGTGTGAGTATCGAACGCTGTACGAAGAGCCTCTTGAGCTGCCAGAGAAAGCGTACGCCTAGCCGCTGACGTCCGTGCGGACCAACGTGGCGGCCCCAAAGGCAGAGGCGGGTTAGGACAGTAGCCCTCTAGCTGCCAGCCATTCTCGTGTCTTTCCAGTGATCAGGATCCGGCTTCTTCGCAGTTGGTCAAGATTTCCTGACCCTGTCAGGAACATTGCTGTTCGTAGTTCGTCGATGACCGAAAGCAGGCTCTCTTTGGCGTCCTTCGTGCTCTTGGATAGTGATCTTAGAAGCGGCATCGCCAGGCCACCGTAGTCCGCGCCGAGGGCGATCGCTTTTGCGATGTGAAGGCCATTCCGCACTCCGCCGGAAGCGATTATCCTCACCCTCGTTGACCTTGCGACCTCGACGACACTCACGGCGGTTGGGATTCCCCAGTCCCAGAAAGCCATGCCGAGGCGCGCTTGGCGAGAGTGCCTTTTCTGCTTCGCTCGATGATACTCCACAGCTGCCCAGCTCGTTCCTCCTAAGCCCGCCACATCGATGCCCTTCACGCCTGCTCGCTCAATAGAGACCGCCGTCTCGCGTGACACTCCAGCACCCGTCTCTTTAACTAGAACAGGCACGCTCAACGTGGAAGCTATCTCTCGAATCCTTGCAAGTGCGCCTTTGAAGCGAGTCTGACCCTCGAACTGTACCGACTCCTGAAGTGCGTTCAGATGGACTAGCAACCCGTCGGCCTTGATCATCTCAACAGCGGCTTTGGCTCGGTCGACTCCGTCTTCTCTGACAATCTGCGGGCAGCCAAGGTTCGCAAGAATTGGAACGGACGGCGCGCTCTGCCTGGCCGCCTGGAACGTGTAGACTAGTTTCGGATCATCGATCGCAGCTCTTTGGCTGCCGACGCCCATGGGGATACGCAATTCCTCCGCGATCCTGCCGAGTGCGGCGTTGATCTTGGCGGCGATGGGCGTTCCACCAGTCATCGACTCTATGATGACCGGGGCCGCGAGCCTATGACCGAAGAATTCGGTGGAGATATCTATCTCTTCGCGATCAACTTCAGGTAGCGCGTTGTGCACTAGGTGCACGTCCTCGAAACCTGTGGTCACGTGCGCCTGGACATCCCTCTGAAGCGAGGTCGTGATGTGGCTCTTCTTGCGTTCTTCAGTTTCGCTTGTCAAGGCACCACACTTCACGATCCAAGTCTGTTAGTTGTTCCGGTTCACCGAGCTGGGCGTGAGTCCCTACTCGCTCTTCTTGATTATGGAGACCGTTCCGCCGGTTGCATCTACTGCTAGTCGATCACCGGTTGAGATTTTCTCGACGGGAATATGGTCAACGCACGGGATCCCAGCCA